>JGI24707J26582_10003700_pt1 | contig 10869 bp, 13 predicted proteins | sample BioPla1DNA1_FD_26582 | JGI IMG/M metagenome (IMG submission 26582) | reverse complement strand
AGCATTACTTGAAATATCAGACCACGATGTATTTAAGAAGTTCAATACATATAAAGTTAATGTAGACACCAGATTGAGAAAATCAAAGATAGATGCTATACTAGCTATGATATGTATTGCTATAGTGCCATTTTTAGAGTTACCACAGTACAGTCTAACAGCTATAGCACTTAATATATCTGCTATTCTATTTATATTAAAATCAAACTACTTAAGCTCGTAAAGGAGATGCAACTATGGATAGTGTTTTGGGGAATGTAAATGTTGAATCAAAAAAAGATAAAGAAGAGTATTACAGTGTAAAAGTTTATAGTGTCTTAGAGAGCAGCCTTTTATTTAAAGGGGAGCAGCTGGTGAAGCTATTAATCTTAGAGGATACTAAAGGAAGAAGGCAATTATTCCAATTTGATAATACAAGTAACATGTGGGGAGTAATAAAAACATTAGTTGTAGGAGACAAGATACAAATATGTTGGTTAATATCAGTTAAAAATGTAAGTAATATAATAACAGATGCTAGATTGTTAGACTAGAAAAACAAGGGGGTACTGGGGAATGGCGTCAAGTAGGGAGCAACTAATACAAACATTAAATAAATTGAGCAGAGAGGGAAAACTAAAGGACTACGAGTTCATTGGGGATATCCTCCTAAAGTATAGAGGAAGGACAGCAGATTTAGAATTACCTGATTGTTTTTCTGAAATAGCGGAGGGTGCATTTGAGGGGAACAGATTTTTAAGGAGGGTAACAATTCCGGATTCTTATATAACAATAGGGGCAAAAGCATTTTTTGGATGTAAAAGTCTAAAGACAGTTGAATTTGGTGAGAGGGTTTATAGGATAGATAATAGTGCGTTCTCTAATTGTGGAATATGGCATCTAGTTATAAATAAGGGTATAACTAGTGTAGGAAATCTAAGTTTCAGTGAGAATGAGCAGTTACGTATAATAGAGATAGAGAGTAATAATGTATGGTTTGAGAGAGACACCTTTAGGGGTTGTAGGGGTGTAGAATATATTTCAATGCCAAAGGATTTAATGGTAGGAAACATAGGTTTAGACTTAGACAGTATTGATATAGAATATACATAAGGAGGTTGAAAGCATGGAATACAAGAAAGTAACATTTGCTCAAGTCAAGAGTATTATTAAAAAGGAAGGGATGTTCAAAGGATTCATTGTTGGTAATAAAGTAAGTTCAATGCACTTCTTTGATGGGTGGAGGTTAGCTTGTGAGTGCGAGTTAAACAGTCTAGAGGAAGCAGAGCAGCTTAAAAATAGAGCTGAAATACAACTAGAGAGCCAGCTAGGTACAGGGATAGCTTGGTATAAATTCATTTAAGAATAATTGGGGGATTACATGATAAGATATGACACATATGGAAAGACTGGAGATACAGACACTAGTTTTCAATTGGGTGTAGACTTTAAGAGTATAGACGAGGGTATAGTTGAGATAACCAAAGCTATAAAGGACTTAATCAACATGACGGCTACAAAATACCATGAGAAGCATGTTGGTATACAGGACTTAGCGGAAGAGATAAGAGATTTTGTCGTCGAAGAATTAATCAACTTAGATTTTGAGTCGGCTTATTTCCTATTGCTAGAAAATAAAGACTTAGAAATGTGAGGTACATAGAAATGGGTTTAACAGAGGCAACTAAAGAATATAATAAATACTTAGACGCATATACAGATTATGTTAAGATACTACAAGATAGAAGTGACAAAAGCAAATTACAAGACTTCAGTGAGTTAAGGGGCATCAGCGTTAAGCAGTTAGAAGAAGAGGGTATCTTCTATATAGGTGATATGGCTGAAATGTTAATACCTACACACCTTAAGAATTTAGAGAAGTTCGGTGTAATAAGTAACACTAACCATAAGCCTATCTTCCATGAGAGGTGGGTATTTCCTATAAAGACGGTAGATGGGAGGGTGCAAAACCTTGTAGGTTATTCTACTGAAGCAAAGGAACGTTATGTATACGGTACTGGTGATTATTANAGACGTAACGATGTAATGTATGGGTTAGAGAATATGGAACTAGCNTATGAGTTAGGTTATGCAATCTATGTAGAGGGTATTACAGACGCCATAAGTATAAGAGAATTAGGTTATAAAAACTGTTTTGCAGCCTGTGGTACACGAGCTAGTGAGGTTAAGATGAGCCAAATAAACAGATGCAGATATGGATTAATACGTATTCATGATAGAGATAAGGCGGGAGACCTAACACGTAAACATTGGGTAACTAATAGATACGTAACATTAAATATACCACTTATATATAAAGATGCTGATGAAACCATAAACCCTAGGGATATTAATGGAAACATAGATTTAGAGAAAGCAAAAGAAAACAGAGAGTGGTTTAAGAGTTATTTAGACAGTTGTATAGGTTGGATTACCCAGAGAGAGCATAGGGGGTCAAAGTGTGCAACTATCGAAGCAACTATGATATAAATATAAACAATAAAAATAACATAGAAATAGTTGGTGTTGTAATTAAAGAATAGGTGATGGGTTATGAATATTGAGATAAACAGTAAATATAATATAGGGGATATCGTGCAGATATATAGGGAAGTTGGGGTGTACGATAGAGAAATAGACTGTCCTCTGTGTAAAGGCAAATACATAGCCTTAAATCCTAATTACATAGAGGGTAGCGAGGAACATTCTGAACTACTTGTATGTAATTGTTGTAAACATGGTAGGATAAAAATAAGTAGCAGGATGGAGAAGATAATACATCCAGAGAAATATAAAATCACAGGTTTAAATGTAGGGGTAGATGAGGCTATTGATATAACAATTAAATATAATTTAGACTCCTTACCACAGTTGAATGGTAGAAGAGGAATATATAAAGCCACTTGTGTGGATGAAGATACAATAGCACTAAAAGTGACTACATCTGAATAAGCATATAAATAGTTGTGGGTATAAGTTAATAATTTGGTTATAACATCTAATGATGTATAACATAGATTTGTTGAACCAGTTTTAACAGTCTGTCAACATGAGAGATTGGGAGAGATTGAGAGAGACAAAGAGAGTATCAGAGAGAAAAAATTAAAGAAAAGGAGAGTTAATTATGGCAGGTTCATTTTTAGCGTCAGCAGGAAAGAAAACAACAGACATTAGGGGATTCCTAAGAGAGGCAGCTTCTGGAAGTAACTCAATTAAGTACAGAGCAGAAGCAGGAAAGAAACATTTTGTGTACATACCTTACGTTCTAGTAAACGGTGAGGATGAAAATGGACAAAATGTAGTAATGAAAGAGCTTGTGGCTATNTCNGGTTCTGTTCATGATTGGACAGAGGGAGACAAGTACAAAGCTACAGTGTGCTTAAAGAATGTAATAAGACACACTGAGGATGGTACAGTAATCAATGATGGTTCTTGCCCTTTCTGCGATAGAACATCAGATGCTTGGGATATTTATAATTACAGATTGAAGTACGAAGAGGAACACTGCGGTAAGACAGGTTCAGCTCTTACAAAGCATATCGACGATATCAAAGGTAAGTTAGCTGACGAGCGTAAAGCTAAGGATGCAAGAGATTATATGTACNTATTAATCGTTAAGTTCCGTACAGATGCGNCTAATAAGCCTATTCTTGGTGCAGATGGACTTCCTGAATATGATCTTAAGGTAGTTAAGTGGTCTTCTAATCGTGCAGAGAAGATTCAGCAACAGATTGAAAACAGTGGAGACGAGTTCGCAGGTGCAGAAATGATTTTCGAGTACCCTAACAACGATGACATCAGACAGGTGGTTGGACAGAGTACAACTTCTCCTGTATTCCCTAACAGCAGATTCACAAATATGTATCCTGCTCTTAAAGAAAAGATACAAGCAGATGTAGCCAAGTTTACTTGGGAGGGTATTGATAAGTCATTTACAGAGTGGTCTGGAATGTCTTCAGCAGAGGCTGAAAAGACAGTTAATGACTTATTCAAGGCTTGGGATGATTATAAGCTAGAGCTTACAGTAAATCCTAATGCTAAGTATCTTGAGTATGTAGGCGTTGCAGGTCCTGCAGTTGCTAACCCAGCGTTAAATACTCAGGCTCCAGCGGCTGCTCAGATTGGTGTAGCTCCTCAGGTAGCTCCTCAGGTAGCTCCTCAGGTTGGTGGTCAGGCAGATGCTCCAGTTCAGATGCCTGGTGCGGCTCCTGTGTTGGATGCTAATGCAGTATTCCAAGGAGCAGATCTTTCAGATATCTAATAAAGCAAATAGAAAAGGCGCCTACATATAGTAGGTGCCTTTTTTATTGTAATATACTATTTAATATGTTAGTTGGTATACCTTGACAATCCTAATGAAATAACATAACGTAGTAACAATTACTATGTAGGCAAAGTATTATTAAGTTATACATAAGTAGACAACTTACAAGTAATTGTGAGTAATATAAAAGATAGGGAGGGGTATGAGTGGCATACAGTCCAATAGCAAAATGGCGTATAAAGAACTTTAGAAATATAGCTGATATAACACTTGATTTTACCAAGTCACCAATAATCTCCTTGGTGGGCGAAAATGAGTGTGGTAAAACATCCGTAGTAAAGACCTTTGATGTTGTAGGTTATAATGGAAACTCCAGAGGTCAAAAGGGATACATAAGAGATGATACAAAAGGTTTTGGTATAGCCGGTGAGTTCTTAGATGGATCTGAAATTACAAGGATTAAGACAGCTACTACAAATGTGTTTAAAGTGGATGTACCTGGAAAAGAGAGTTGGTCTACTAATAAAATGGATAGTAACGATGTACCTCCTGAGGTGCAGGCAATTATGGGAATGATAATGGAGAAGGAAACAAAAGAGCCATTACATGTAAGAACCTATGAGAACCAGTTATTATTTGTATTAACAAAGGCTAGTGAGAACTACAAGGTAATGTACAACGCATTAAAAGTAGATAANCTTACCAAAGCTATAAAAGACGGTTCAAGGGAAGCTAATGAGTTAAAATCGAATATTAAGTCTAATGAGATAAGTATTGANACATTAAATAGTAATATAAAAGGCATCCATATAGTGGATATAGAACCAGCNTTAACAATAAAGAACAGGTTAAAGGATGAGTTAGGGCAGTTAGAAAAGCTTGAGGCTGCTTTAAGACTAGTAGACAGAAACAATGAATTAAACAAGCAACTTGGAACACTAGCAGAGTTATCAAAGGTTAAAGAGGTTAACATTAGTGAGGTCGATAAATTACAGCAATTCAACAATATCAATAAAAAGTTATCTAAGTTGATAAATAGACAAGATAGGTATAAAGATATTGAATCACTTGAAAGTATTGATTTAACTAAAGACCAAAAGATTAGTGCAGTTATGGTATACGTTCAGAGAAATAATAATCTAGAGAAGTTAAGGGTTAGATATGATGGGGTTAAGGGGTTAGGTGAGGTTAATATAGCTCAGTTAATCAACTTAAACAAGTGTAGTAAATTAGTTAATCATAACAATAGACTAATAAAGCAAAATGAAAAATATAACTGTTATGATTTAGATCCTATTGACTTAAAAGAGTTACAGTTTATACAGTCAATGAAAAAGGTAACTCAGCTAGTAGATATAAACAACAATCATCTTGAAGAGAATCAGNCATTGCATGATAAGGTGCATGAGCTGCAAGATAAGATCAAGGCTTGTGGAGCTGTGGTTGCAGTATGTCCTAACTGTAGAACAGATGTAATCATGGAGGTGTAGGTTCTAGGAGGGGGAATTACATGAGTCTTCATCTTCTATACAATAATGAAAATCCAAACAGCTTATATGAGTTATTTACAGTCCTGGATGATGTAACTAATGAGGAGATAGTACTTGGTGAGGAGGGTATAATAGACATATTTAGAGGTAAAGGTACAGTCTACAATGCAGAGTGGTCAGCGCCCAATGCTATATCTACTAAAGGCATACTAAATCAAACAGATTATAAGGGTTTGTTAGCAATAGGATGTGATGCAAACTTTGTAAAGGTATATTGTATACACGATGGGGTAAGATACATAGAAAGAAAGCATCTAAAATATGAGCGTATAAGCACGCAATTAGTAAACGTACAATACGTAACAAATGAAGGAGCCTTAAGGGATAAATACAACAGAGCATTACCTTATGTAGATGACTACGGTATAAAAATGTCAGATAAAGCAAAAAATCTTAATATGAAGCTAGGTTTAATAGGTGAGACAGACTACGAGTTCAACCACGAGGCTGCTCTAATTGTAACAAATTCACATAAGTCCTTAGAGTTGAGGCTACCAGAGTTTACTGAGGTACTGTTGAGTGGACAGTTTAAAGAATGTAAGTATCTGAAAGCAATTGAATTAAATGAGGGCTTAAAGGTAATCGGNCCTGGGGCATTCAAAATGTGTCTAAGTTTGCGTGACATTAAACTTCCTAGCACCCTTGTAGAGATAGGAGAATCAGCTTTTGGGGGATGTTACAATATAAAAAGGATTAAGGTGCCTTCGGGTGTAAAGGAGTTAAGTGATAGTTGTTTTAGAGGCATGGGAGCATTAAGAGAGGTAACACTAAATACTGGGCTAGAGCGAATAGGTAATACTGTGTTTTGTAATTGTATTAAGTTGAGAGAGATATTTATACCTCCTACAGTAAAAAATATAGCTTATAAAGCATTTATAGGTTGTAAATATCTTAATAAGGTAATAGCTCCTATAGAATTAAAGGAACAGCTACTTACAGCTATACAATTAACTGGTATAGAGACTAAGTTAGAGTTCTATTAATACTATAAATAAGTCATAAGATTAGTTGTGTTATAAAAATGAGAGGTGGGGTGATACAGGGTTGAGCGCAGATGTAGAGGTNTTAGCGAAGATAATATTAAGTGGAGACCCTCATTTGTCTAGTAAGAATCGTGGAGCTCATAATGATTATCCAAGTGAGTCGCTCTATTATTACAACTTAGTTGGTAATATAGCTGAGCAACATGGAGCTACACATTCTATAGATTTAGGGGATTTCTCCTATGGTAGGTTCCATACATTGGAATATAGAATGAAGGTAGAGGATGAGCTTAAGAGGCAGTTAGATTATTTTAAGGGTAACAAGTGGGGAATTAAAGGAAACCATGATTCTGCTTCATATGGAAAAACAGAGTTTGAGTACTACTTAAGTAGAAAACTGTTTAAAGGTAGTGAGTACATAAAGATAGGAAATGTTAACATAAACATGGTAGACTTTGACAAGTATGATGAAACAGAAGTGATATTCGGTGGGGAAGATGAGATAAACGTAATAGTAACACATGGTTATTTTATGTTTTCTGACTCTAAGTTACCTCCTTACGGAGACCCTATTATACTAGACAACTATGAAAAGTGGTATGGGGCAGACTATATAATATGTGGGCATATTCATGAGGAGCATATGTTAGAAGGTGCAATACATAAAGAAGATGGAAATTTCCATGAGTGTGTTTTACATTACTTACCTTCTTTACCAAGGCCATCGTACTTAGGAGATGCTACACCTACAATGGGAACTGTGGTTATACTTACAGTGTATGATAACAATACAATGTTGTATGAAACAATAGATGTGCCTTTATTACCAATGGAACAGTCTTTTAACTTGGCTCTTAAAGATAAACAAAAAGAGCATAGTGAACTCGTCCATGTTGATGTTACTGACGTAGTAAATAGTCTAGCTAATCATCAGAGAGTAATAGGGGATCCTGAGGTTATAATTATGTCAAAAGAGGATATACCTGAAAAATACAGGTTAAAGGCTATAGAATTATTAAAAAATGCTTCAAAATAGGTTATAGGCTAAGATACAAGCAATAAAATAATGTTGTATATAAATTTAGAGAGGGGTAAGTACATAATGAGCGTTGATGTTCAAAGAGTCAAGACATTTAATGATGAATTAAAACGATATGTTGAGAAAGCGANTAAGAACGCTGCAGAGATTGAGTTTAACAACAGNGAGATTAAACGAATCTGCGATGAGTTAACAACAGAGCTAGGTATAGAAGTAACTCCGGAAAATATAGCGACTATCGCTGAAGAGAGAATTGCAAAGATAGAAAATACTTTGCAGGCAGGTGAAGCTATTATAGAACGTATTAGACAAGAGGAAGAGGCTGAAGCAAGTAACGAGGCNCTTGGAGCTAATACAATGGTAACAGNTANAAATGCTGGAGGTCACCCTAATNCAACACCTCAAGCACAACAAGTTTATCAGCAACCAGTACAGCAGGTACAAAATCAACAAGGTTATCAGATAGACCAGTTTAACCAGCCAGTTCAACAGGCNCCTCAAGGGGTTACGCAGGGAGTACCTCAGGCTATGCCTCAAATGCAGGGTGTACAGCAGGGTGCACCTCAAATGCAGGGTTATNCTAATGTACCTAACATGGGCGGTTTTCCAACATTCCAAGTAGGTAACAAGCCACAACAATCGCAAGCTGTTCCGGCTCAAGAGATAGGAGAAGTAAACCTATTTAATTCTGGCGCAGGTGCAGTTGAAATATAATAAATTAACGGAGGGTAAGAAATGATTGTATCATTAGACAAAATTACAGGAGCAATGCAGAAAGTTAAGAGCTTTGCACAGGACATTAAGACCGTTCCAGGAGTTCTATTAAAGCTAGGAGATGGTACCATCGAGGTTTGTTATTCTGATGGTAAGAAGTCTATTGTAGAAAAGATAGAGGCGGTTATGCAAGAGGGAGAACAGCTGGGGGATATTATAGTACCTTATCAAATGTTCATGGATATCATCAATGTTTGTCAGCCAACATCAGTTATTGAGTGCGATGATCTAACAATTACAGTTAAAGAGAATAATATACTAAGCATTGAAACAACCAAATATTCCATAGTGGGTAGAGAGGTTGACGGAGAGATAGAGGCTGAAAGAAAGCCAGTTTCAAGCTTTAAGCAGGAAATCAAATATAGTAGACCTGATGAAGATATCAGATATGGCATCCTATCTAGAATGGACTACGATTCTATATTTGAGTCTGACAAATGTGATGTGTGGGAGAAGAGCGTACTGCAGGATACTTTAAGCAGAGTAAATAAAGAGGATGGCAAGGTATGTTACTTCTCAGGTAAGTTAAAAGCAGCCTTTGTTGTTAATGTAGGTCATACAATCTACATTCCTAAAGATGAAGTTGAGGAGTGTGGATTCTCAGTATCATCTAAGGTAGCAAAATATCTCGTTGAAATTCTTGGTAAGACGGATGCAGATAAAGTACAGGTATCAACTGAGGACGTAAGGTATTGTAAGATTACAACACCTGATGAAACGGTTGGGATCTGGTTTGAAATGGCTTCAGGCTTAAATATGGATGCGGCATCATTAAAAGCATATGAGAGCAAGCAATACGAGCAGTATCAATTTGTGTTTAACAGATACGCATTGCAGGACGTAGTTAAGAGAGCTATAACTTCAGATACAACAGATACTACATCATTAACATTCTCTGTTGATGGAGATAACTTAGTGGTAAGTATTGTACATGGCGGAACATCCTCAAAGTCAAAGAGTTTCTATGTGNTAGCAGAGAGCTTTACCGATAATACTGGTAAGTTACTTGACACCAAGATACCTGTAAGCTTAAAGGCATTAAATGATATCATTGATAATTGTGCAGGAGATTACTTACTCGTAGATGTAGCAGACAATGAAAAAGAGAAATGTCTAAGATGTATGGATGTTGTTGGCAAGGATCAGTTTGATAAACCTATAGCAGGTGCTTTATACTATACAATTTCTGCAAAGGGTCAGTAATTAAATAAGGTATACTTAAATAGCAGTCATGAAAATGGCTGCTATTTTTATTATAAAGAAATGTTACTGGAATATTTTATGCTATTGATATACTAGTTGTACATAACTTACTACATTAAAATATTAGAATAGGTAAGGAACTGAAAATTAGATATTATGGAGGTTGACAATGAAAATTCTATATTACTCTTTGTTCTTTTTATCAATACTACTGTTTGGTTTATTCACAACTCACTTAGTAAATGAGATTGCATACTACTTTAAGAAGAATAAGAGGGAGGGAAACACCAAGTTAAAGAATCTAGCATTTAAACTTCTGAAAAGACTTCTCAAAGTAAACGCTGTTATTGTATGGATAGCCTATGAAACATATGTAAAAAGCAGGAGGCCTAACACCTATTCTATAGCTAGTTGGTTGTTAAACATCAAGATAGTAGAGGGTAGGGAAATACATATAGTAGTCATAATCTCAGTAGTGTTTATAATTGCATCAGTATATACAATGCAATCTAGAGAAAGATTGATAAAAGTCGTCAGTATTGAGAAGAGAGACATCCTAAAGAACAAAGTAAAATCATGGGATGAAACCCTGCTAAGTGAAGAGCAGAAACAGCAACTCTATACAAAATGGTATGGCAAAGAAATGGGAGAAGTCAGACCAGCCTAAATCAAGAAAAGCACATATCAAAAATGATGTGTGCTTTTTTACTTTTAATAGATACAATAAAACAATCTTAATTAATAATATAAAATAAAAAGGATGTGAGTTAGGTATGATGTATGTGATAGCGATTCTAGGACTCGACGTTGAAGGCTGGTAAACAAACAATCAAAGGGTTCAGATTATTTAGTACAGATAACCATGAAGTAAGAGACATAGAGTTAAAGAAATTCGTCAAAGGCTTAAATGCTGGGATTGCAGTAGAAAATATAAGGATGTATGAAGGGTACATACAGGCAGTAGGCTTCGACATGCAAAAATTGCCTATAGTAATGCTAGATTCATCAGATGAATCATATATGAGAAGGACAACAGTTACTATACACCATCTAGGTTCTGGAAAGTATCTTGCAATT
>JGI24707J26582_10003699_pt1 | contig 10871 bp, 10 predicted proteins | sample BioPla1DNA1_FD_26582 | JGI IMG/M metagenome (IMG submission 26582) | reverse complement strand
AACACTAACTTAACATTTTTATATATGAAAAAATATTATCTGTTTATTTGTATAATTGCATTAATAATAAGCAGTTGTGCATTCGATTCTGATGGTTCATCAGGTGGTTCGTCTACAGGAGATAATAGTTCAACAGCCAGATTTAACATCTACAAAGAGAAACTATACACAGTTGACAATCAAAACATACACACTTTTGACATAAGCAATCCTTCTGAAATAAAATATGAATCATTAACAAAAGTTGGTTGGGATATCGAAACTATTTTTGCATACAACAACAATCTTTTTTTAGGTGCAAGACATGGGATGTATATCTACCCTCTTGATGAAGAAGGAATGCCAACTAATAGCGTTTATACTAGTCACTTTGACGGAAGAGACCCTGTTGTGGCACAAGGTGATTATGCTTATGTAACTGTTGCTTACACAACTTCAGGCGAACTGTTTGTTTATAGCGTAAAAGACATTTCAAATCCTGTTTTGCTTTACAATTACCAAATGACAAATCCTAAAGGTTTATCAGCTGATAATAACCTATTATTTGTTTGTGACGAAGGAGTAAAAGTATTTAAAATAGGTAATAACTCAGAGCTAGAAGAAATTTATTATTTAAATGAAGAGCGACTTTTAGCTTATGATTTAATTGCCAAAGATGGAATTTTATATGTTATAGCTAAAAACGGTTTGCATCAATACCAATACAGTTTTGATGAAGAAAACAGTGATTTTACCATCACAAAGCTTGGTGATAAGCCTATTGAATATAACAATGATTCTGAATAACCACTCTAAAATTCATATTATGAAAAAGATATTTTTGCTAGTCATATTTATTTCTATAAATATATTTTTATCCGCTCAAGTTAAAGTTATTAGAGCAAAACAGTTTGCACAACCTGAAAAGGCTGTAAGCTTTGTCCCATTTTATTTAGCAACAAATGGAGTTAGGCTTGATTTTGATTTTAAAATTAAAGATAATCATTGGATACAAGCTGCACCACAATTCTATATGAGAGAAAGAAGCGACTATAAAAGAAGCGACTGGGATGATGATTATTATGATGACTACTACTATTATAACTTTGATATTGATATATCATTAAGTAAAAACTATTCACAACTTGTAGGAACAGGTCTTCATCTTTATCATAAAATATATCTTGACGATGAATTCAGTAGGTTAAATCCCTATTTTAGTTATGGGCCAACCTGGCAACTTTTTAGCCTTAATCACAATGAGCAAGTTCTAAATAGAACAATTGGCCGAACCACACAAATAAACAAAATTGGTGGTGATGTTATGGTTGGTTTTATGTTGATGTTACATAAGTTCATAGCATTAGATTTCTATGCTGGACTTGGTTTCAGACACTCATTTTATAATAGTGATGCAGACAATATGCCCAAATTCAACCAATCATATATAGATTATGGATATAGTGGTAATCTACTCACTACTGGTGTAAGAATTACATTCTTAAAATAATTCATCTATAAAGAAGCTATCATGAAGAAAAAATATATAATAGTTACTACTATTTTCATACTATTAAGTAGTATTTATACAACTGCACAAGAGGAGAATTTTAAAAATGTATTTGCATTTTCACCTCAATATTTAGCCAATAACTCCCTCCATTTAGAGTGGGATTTCAAATTAGACAGTTTGGATAATTGGCTTGTTATTGCACCACAATTTATTAGAAGCTATGACAGTCAATACGATGGCACATTTCATCAAGACCATAATAGCGTAATAGGATTTGGACTAAATGTAATGATGAAATCCTTTATTTATAATTCATATTCAGGAGAAGGATTTTATTACTCCTATGGTATTTCATACAAATATCACGATATCAACGTTTCTGGAAATATTTGGGAAAGTTATAAGGAGGATGATATAACATTTTATAAACAAGATAATAGAGATTATAATTTATCTATACACAATCTAGCAGGCAGATGTACTGCAGGATTTCAGTTTAGTATTATAGATAATCTGATTGGTGACGCATTCTTGGGAGTCGGAATTAAATACCCTTTTTATAACAGACCTGAAGGCAGTTATGTTAAATTCAACAAAGGGCCATCTGATTATGGTTATATGGGAACACACTTTATAATTGGATTTAGAATTGGAGTAGGATGGTAAATTAGCCACAACCGTAAAAGCAATTAGACACAGCTTTTACGGTTGTTTTATAATTACAATAAGTTCTCAAATTTATCTGCATAGTAATCAAATTACCTAACATATTCACTAAAACCTGTAGTTTGATAGGTAAGCATTTCTGAATTATCATCATAAATAAATAATGCCTCTACTCCATCAATAGACTCAATTAGTGTGATGCTCTCATTTAGCCCAATTACCATACAAGCTGTTGCAAGTGCATCAGCTGTCATACAATCATCTGCAATAATTGTTGCACTAAGTAAATTGTGCTCAACAGGATATCCAGTTTTAGGATTAATTGTATGTGCATATTTTTTGCCATCTTTTATGTAATAATTTCTATAATTACCACTTGTTGCCATAGCTTTGCCACTAAATTCAACTACCATTTGTAGTTCTCTATTTTGCACTAATTTATCATCAATTGGTTTATCAATACCCAATGCCCATACTTTCCCTTTAGAATTTTGACCATTGGTTACAATTTCACCACCTATTTCAACAAGGAAATTAGCAACACCTTTACTTTTTAGAAAGTCAGCTACCACATCAGAGCTATAACCTTTAGCAATTGCATTAACATCTAATTGAACTTCTGGCATCTCTTTAACCACAATTCTATCATCTAAAAACACCTTGTCGTAACCTACAAACTGTAATAATGAATCTATTTTCTCATCTGTCACCTCATCAGATTTTGAAAAACCAAAACCCCAAAGATTCACAATAGGTGCAACGGTTATATCAAATGCACCATTGGTTAATTTAGCCAACTCATCTGCTCGTCTAAATACTACACGAAAAAATGTGTCTGTATCAAAAGAGATATTACGATTTATTTTTGAAATTAAAGATGTAGAATCATACGTGGACAGCGATCTACCAAAAGAGTCTAGTAAAGAAACAATCTCGTTATGATAATCTTTTTCTGCTTCATATATAACATTATAAAAAGTGCCAAAAACGCTACCTTGATTTTGATAGAAACTTGATTTATTACAACTTATAAACGCAATTGCTATAATAAATATTAATATATATTTTCTCATTTGATTAAAATTTTGACAAAAAAAAGTGCAAAGATTTAAGTTAATAATAAATCTTTGCACTTCATATTTTATCTTCTATTTTTTATGAACCGAAGTCGTCAAAAGCAATCATCTCTTCATCAACTCCCATGTCATAAAGCATTTTATTTACAGCGTCATTCATCATTGGAGGTCCACATAAGTAATATTCAATATCCTCTGGCTCCTCATGATTATTTAGGTATTCATCCAAAATAACTTGGTGGATAAATCCTACTGGTCCGTCCCAATTATCATCAGGCATTGGTTCAGAAAGACCAATTACAAATTTGAAATTAGGGAACTTCTTCTCGATTTCTCTAAAATGATCTTCGTAAAAAATCTCTTTTCTTGAACGAGCTCCATACCAGAAAGTAACTTTTCTGCCAGTTTTTAGAGTGTGGAACAAGTGGAAAATATGCGAACGCATTGGCGCCATTCCAGCTCCACCACCGATAAACATCATCTCTCTATCAGTATCTTTGATAAAGAAATCACCATATGGCCCTGATATCATCACTTTATCACCCTCTTTAAGTGAGAATATAAATGAAGAACAGATACCAGGATTTACTTTTTGGAATCCTCCGTTTACTCTATCAAACGGCGGAGTAGCAATCCTAATATTCAACATTATAATATTCCCCTCCGCAGGATGATTTGCCATTGAATAAGCTCTATATGTAGGCTCTGGATTTACCATCTGTAGGTCAAACATATTGAATTTGTCCCAATCTTCACGATATTTTTCACCTATATCAAAATCCTTAAAATCAACTGTAATTTTAGGAACATCAATTTGAATATATCCACCTGATTGGAAATCTAATATTTCACCCTCTGGTAATTGAACTACAAACTCTTTAATATAAGTTGCCACATTATCATTAGAAACAACTGTACACTCCCACTTTTTAATTCCTAAAATTTCTTGTGGGATGTTTATATCCATATTATCTCTAATTCTTACTTGACAAGCTAATCTCCAGTCTTCTGCCTGCTCTTTACGTGTAAAGAATCCTGTTTCGGTAGATAAAATAGATCCACCTCCATCTGTTACTTGACATTTACACATAGCGCAAGTACCACCACCTCCGCAGGCAGATGGTAAGAATATCTTGTTATTTCCAAGTGCATTTAAAAGTGTACCATCTGGTGCAACTTCAAGCTCTTGATCTCCATCATTTATCTTAATTGTTACAGTTCCTGAAGGAGTCAGTTTTTTCTTAGCATATAATAATATTCCTACCAGTAGCAATATCACAAGTAAGAAAACCAGAACTGCTACGACAATTACTGAACCTTGTATTGTGAGAAATAAATTCATTATTCTTAATTTTTCTAATTCATTTTACAATTGTATTCCCATAAAGCTCATAAAAGCTAATCCCATAAAACCTGTTACAATAAATGTAATTCCAAGCCCTTTAAGTGGAGCTGGCACATTTGAATAACTAAGTTTTTCACGTATTGCAGCAATTCCAACAATAGCTAATAACCAGCCAATTCCGGAACCAAGGGCAAAAGTGGTAGCTTCAGCTACATTGGCATAAGCTCTCTCTTGCATAAATAGTGAGCCTCCTAAAATTGCACAGTTTACAGCAATTAGCGGCAGGAAAATACCTAAAGAGTTGTATAGCGCAGGGCTAAATTTCTCAATAACCATCTCAACTAGCTGAACTATCGAAGCAATTACAGCAATAAACATTATAAAGCTTAGAAAACTTAAATCGATATTAGCATAGCTTTCGCCTAACCAAGATAGTGCGCCAGGTGCTAACACGTAATTTTCTAATAAATAGTTTACTGGTAGTGTAACAACTAAAACAAAAGTTACAGCAACACCAAGTCCAAACGATGTTTTCACAGTTTTTGAAACTGCTAAGTAAGAACACATTCCAAGAAAATATGCAAAAATCATATTTTCAACAAATATGGACTTGATAAATATATTTAATAAATTTTCCATTTTTTAAATTTTATCTGTTTTGCAAATTATGATTCTATTAAATCTTTATTACGTGCTCTTTGTACCCAAATAATTAGGCCAATAACAATAAGAGCCATTGGAGGCAAAATCATAAATCCGTTGTTTACATATCCATATTCATAGAAAACAGTTGGAATAATTTGTAATTCTCCAAGTCCTGGAACTGTTAAAGTTCCAACTCCTAAGATTTCGCGCACTAACGCAACAATAATAAGAATAATTGCATATCCTGCACCATTTCCGATAGCATCAAGCACCGANGGCCATGGTTTATTACCTAAAGCAAAAGCCTCTAAACGACCCATTAAGATACAGTTTGTAATAATTAGTCCTACAAAAACAGACAACTGTCTGCTAACCTCATAAGCAAAAGCTTTTAAGATTTGGTCCACAACAATAACTAATGCTGCTACCACAACAAGCTGAACAATAATTCTAATTCTTGAAGGAATTGTGTTACGTAATAATGAAATAATTAAGTTTGAAAATATCAAAACCATTATTACAGATATTGACATAACAACTGCAGGTTCGAATTTTGCAGTAACTGCTAAAGCCGAACATATACCTAAAACTTGAACTGTAATTGGGTTATCTGAACCCAATGGACCAGTTATTAGTTTCATATTCTTTGCAGAAAATAGAGGTTCTCTTTCTTTACTCATGACTCTCCCTTTCTATATTTTTTAAAAAGTTTTCATATCCTTTGAAGAAGTTATTCACCATATCGCTAACCCCATTACTAGTAATAGTTCCACCCGATATTGCATCAACTTCATGGTTTGAACTTTTTGAAGCATTTTTAACTACTTGAACTCCTTTTAAAACACCATTTTCAAATACTTTTTTTCCTTTAAATTGATTTTGAAAATCTGGTCTATCGATCTCTGCTCCAAGTCCTGGTGTTTCTCCTTGATGTTCAAATGTTACACCGAATATTGTATTAAAATCATCTTCTAAAGCTAAATATCCCCATACTGGTCCCCAAAGTCCATTACCTCTTAATTCAATAATATACTTTTTAGAACCATCTTCTAGATTAGCTTCAAAAACAGGATAATTTCTATCCTCAATACTCTTTCTAGTTTCAACAGCCATATTAACATTAAAAGCCTCGCCCTCAATTTTTTCACCTTCAAAATTGACAATATAACTTGACTCTCCAATTATTTTAGCATATATCTCTTCGGCATTTTGAGCATTTGACTCAACATTAATAGCTCCCAATATTGACATCTTCTTTGCAACCATCTCGTTTTCATCTTGCATTGGTTTCAATGCTTGAGCTAAAAACGCTAAAACAGCTGCTACAAGAATTACCATTACCGAAGCATAGATAAATGTATAAGCATTTCCTTGTTTATCCATTTTGTTATTTTTTAAAACTTACGATTTAACAACATTACGTTTTAATCTACGTTTGATATTTCTATTAACTATCATATAGTCAATAAGAGGTGCAAAAGTATTCATTAATAAAATAGCCAACATCATACCNTCAGGATATGCTGGGTTTACTACTCTAATTAATATTGCAAAAACGCCAATTAAAAATCCATATATCCACTTTCCTGTTTCGGTGCGTGAGCCAGTAACAGGGTCAGTTGCCATAAATACTGCGCCAAATGCAAATCCACCTAGTGTCAAGTGTTGCAACGCGCTTATGTGCATCAGTCCGTTTGCACTTTCTGCACCAGCTATATTTAGCACTGTTCCCATTAAGAAACCACCAACAAATACTGAAATCATAATCTTCCAGCTTGCTATACCAGTGTATAAAAGGATTATAGCACCTATTAATATTGCTAAAGTGGATGTTTCTCCAATTGCTCCAGGTATTGTACCAATAAAGCTTTCCATTATAGAATAGCTAGAAACATCACCTGCAACAGCAGCACCAAGTGGAGTAGCACCTGAAAAACCGTCTGCTACACTTTCTCCCATTTCACCAAGTCTAGATACCCACACAACATCACCAGACATATATGCTGGATAAGCAAAGAACAGAAAAGCTCTTGCTAAAAGCGCTGGATTCCAAATATTCATACCTGTACCACCAAAAATCTCTTTTCCAAGGATTACTGCAAAAGCTGTTGCTATTACAACCATCCAAAGTGGCACATCAACTGGTAAAATTAGAGGAATTAACATTCCTGAAACTAGGAATCCTTCATTAACCTCATGTTTGCGAATCTGTGCAGTGATAAATTCAATTCCTAAACCAGTACCATACGATACTATAATTATTGGTAAAACTCTCCACAATCCGTGCATAAATGCATCAACTATTGATGCTGTTTCACCCAATGCTAAAAAGTGCTGATAACCTGTATTCCATATTCCAAAAAGAAGAGCTGGAATCATTGCCAACACAACAATAGACATCGTTCTTTTTAAATCGACATAATCACGAACATGAACTCCATTCTTATTTGTACGATTAGGCACAAACAAGAAAGTTTCAAAAGCGTCGAAAGTCGAATGTAATTTTTCAAAACGCCCACCTTTTTCAACGTGAGGTTTTATATTATCGAGAAATTTTCTTAAAGCCTTCATCAAAATTTAATTTATTGATATTTAATTTATTGCTAAAAAGCTAATAGAGCTTAGTAGTATTAACCCATCTCTTTTATCATCAACTCCATTCCTTTACGGAGGATTGATTGAATTTCTATTTTAGATGTGTCCACATACTCACAAAGAGCAATATCTTCTTCTACAATCTCATAGATTCCCAACTGCTCCATTTTTTCTACATCATCTGCCATTGTAGCTTTTAGAAGAAACTCAAATAAAATATCCATCGGTAATACTTTGTCATATTCTCCAGAAAAAACTATTGCTCTTTCTCCACCGTGCATATTTGCATTAAGTTCATATTTTTTTCCACGTGTTAGCCAACTGAAAAATGTTCTCGAATGGCTGAATTTTTTAAATCCTGGCAGTGCCCAACCTAAAAACTCGTATTCATCACCTTCTGGTATAACAGATACAAGATTATCATAAAAACCTAAATATCCATCATTGGCAATTTGAGAACCTGATAACACATCTCCGCTAATGATTCGTAGTGTGCCTTCTTTTACATTATCCTTTAGATAATTTACAACTGAAGAGCCTACGCGCCCTTTATAATAGACAGGCTTTACAACTTCTGACCCTGCAACAGCTATAACACGCGTAAAGTCGTGCTTACCTGTTTCAAAGAGTCTTCCAATAGCTATCACATCTTGTGGTGAAATTGTCCAAACAACATCTCCTTTCCCAATTGGATCAATGTTATGAATTTGAACACCAACATTACCTGCAGGATGCTTACCTGTTACTTTATGTACTTTAACTCCCTTGAGACCTTGGAACACCTTTGAAGCTGAACCACTTTCTGTGCTAAGATGCACATTTGATGATAATTTTTTAACAACTTCAATTCCTGTCTTAAAACTAGCCTCTTCTTCATTGATAGCAAATTCAATATCAATTGCTAAAGGCGATGTTTCAAAACCAGAAATAAAGATTGCTTTTGGTGTTAGCTCTGGATTAGCCAATACATTATACGGTCGCTGACGCAAATATGGCCATGCTCCAGATTCTAAAAGCTTCTCAATAATCTCTTCACGAGATCGAGAATCAACATTTGCTGATTTAAAATCCACATAATCATCTTTGCCGTCGTTTTCTACTACAACCTCTTGGATTACTCTACGAGCACCGCGAACTACATCTTTAACTGTACCGCTAACGGGTGACACAAATTTCAACTCAGGACGGCTTTTGTCAAAAAACAAAACCGAACCAATCTGAACCTTATCACCTGGCTTCGCAACCAATTTAGGTATTAATCCATGAAAGTCAGTAGGCTTTACTGCAAATAAAACGGGTAAATCTACTTGACCAAAAACTTTTTCGGCCGCACCCACAAGAGGAATATTCAATCCCTTTTTTATTTTTATTACCTCAGACATATTTTTGAATGGTATTAATTATAAGTTTACGTACAAATTTAAATAAAAATATAACTTTTCCATATATTGCGACATATAAACTCACTCATTATGAGAATAAAAAAAATATACTTTTAAGTCCGAAATCATATAAATCACTAAATATGAAACATTACAGAAATTTTTCTTTAAATAAAAAAAAGAAACTGCTTTTTATTTTTTTGTTTTTTAACATCTTTTATGTTTTAAATACCCCATTTTTAAAGGCTGAAATCGAAGAATTTATAAATCCGCGACTAAAAACTGTACTTTTAAATAGAATTGGATGGGAACTTTCATATCCACTTATTACACTTAATTCTAGCCAACAGTTACAATTAAAATTTGACGAACTGGGTGGAGAAGTCAATAATTACTATTATATAATAACTTTATGTGATGCAAATTGGGAAAAAGCATCATTAATGACAACAGAATATCTCCGTGGTGTTCCAGAACAGCCTATTTTAGAGTATGAATATTCTTTTAATACCACTTTTGATTATGTTCATTACACTTTAAACTTTCCCAACAATGACTTACAAGTTACAAAATCAGGGAACTATATAATTTCAGTATATGAAGATAGTGACAAAGAAAATCCATTGATAATTAAAAGATTTATGGTTGCCGAACAATTAGTAACTATCAGTCCGACAATAAAATTTGCAGCTCAATCATCAAGACGTGGTGCATACCAAGAAGTTGGCTTTGAAGTTCTGCATCAAGGTGTTAATATTCAAGATGCAACTCAAGAAGTTGAAGCTACAATTATTCAAAATGGTAGGACTGACAATATGATTAGCGGACTTAAGCCACTTTATGTTCAGCACGAGAAGCTAAACTTCAATTATAACAGGGAAACTTTAATGGAGGCTGGAAACGAATTTAGATATGCCGATTTGAGAACTTTTAGATTTGTAACCGATAGGGTGCATAGCATTGAGTTTGTCGANCCNTTTTATCATTTTACNCTATANCCTGATTTTNCNAGAAAAGATGAAGGGTATCACTATTTTCCAGATATTAACGGCAGATATAAAATTGAAGTTAGAGAATATGACGACTATCACACGCAAGCAGATTATGCTTTTGTCCACTTTTATCTGAGAGAAGAGTCTCCAAACTTGCTACAAAAAGTATATATAAATGGTGCTTTAACAAACTGGCAACTTAACGATGCAGCTGAAATGGAGTACAATCCTGATATAAATGGATATGAAAAAACACTTTTATTAAAACAAGGATATTATAATTATCAATACTTAGTAAAAGATGGTTATAGCGATAGTGGAGATGTTTGCTATTATGAAAATTGTTATCAAGAAACAGAAAATGATTTTCTAATATTAATCTATTATAAACCTATGAATGAAAGAAACCATCGCTTAATTGGTGTGCAGAATATAAATTCAAGGAAAAGATGAAATACAATCTACAATGGACAATGGACAATGGACAATAGATGATGGACAATGAACAATGCGTATTCTGAGCCTGCCGAAGGGAACAATGGTAAACATTGAAAATTGTACATTGATAATTGATAATTGTACATTGAAAATTGTACATTGATAATTATTGGTTTTTAGCTGTATATAATTTAACTTTGCTAGAAAGGTAAATACGAAATGACAAAGAAAGAGAAATTG
>JGI24707J26582_10003697_pt1 | contig 10873 bp, 6 predicted proteins | sample BioPla1DNA1_FD_26582 | JGI IMG/M metagenome (IMG submission 26582) | reverse complement strand
ATTAAGGCTTACTCGCTGCTTATTAAATAAATCAGTATCATAATCCAAAGCTATTTCTTGTAATAAAGAAGGCACCTCATATTTACTCAAAGCCAAACATGTAGTTGCCATCAGTTCATTTGGTAGATACTGACCTTGCCCAAAAGCCAATTTTAATGTTGGTGAAATAGCATGTATCCCAGTAATTAATGAATGAGAGTAAATTCTTCCACTAGATGTTGGTAGAACACCATGAAAATTATTCAGGGCTAAATCAAAAAACAACAAATCTAATACTAATCCTGCTCTTTTTCTTATTAATTCATTTTCAGAAAAATCATATAAGTTTGTAAGTATCATTATGTCCACCTCATAATATGTAGACAACCACTCACTAAAACCAAACCGAAAACGATATTCCAACCAAGGTTCTAAACGCTCAATAGCATGTTCAATATGTTCCTTACCTGTCATACCACTACTAAATTTTCTATCTTTATAAAGTTGACCAGCTAAAAGTTCAGCCGTATGATATAAAGCCTGATGATTTTCAGTATGATAACACCTATAAGTTGTATCACGCCGTGCATCATCCCACCAATATTTAAAATCTAAAATACACTCTTCAACTTCTTTTTTAATACATTCATCAAAGATTGCTTTTTCCTTATTCATATAGGAAAGACGTAATAAACCATTCATTGTAAAATCATTACAATCGGTATTACTATATATAATATTTAAAGACTTTCTAATAGAATCAACATTTAGTCTTTGTCCTAAAGCTGCTCTTGCTATCTGTGGAAAAATATGCTGTAAAGACTTATCCCCATTCTCTGCATATTTAGCTGCATATTGTAAATAGTTTTGTTTTCTATCCTTATAAGATCCCTCAGGATGTACATTAAAAATATCAGGTGATGAAACCTTAAGATTAGTAATTCCTTTACAGGAAAACACACAAAAAGCCCCTAAAAAAAAGATAGTCAATTTATTAAAAAAATTCATCATTTTATTTATTCTTTTATTTTCACCAAACATTACTTTTCAATTAAAGCTGTTGCACACCATAACATAGCAGCCTGCCCATGAAAATCTCCCACCAATTTTTTTCTATTCAAATAATACTTTTTTGAATCACCAATGTTAGTACCTATACATACATTATGCAGATTACCATCATCATCTAAATAAGAAACAAGCGATTCCCAAGCTTGCCTTACAATAGAAGTGTATTGTTTTTTATCAAGCCATCCATTTTTTAATCCTTCAATTATTGCATAGGTAAACATAGCTGACCCTGATGTTTCTGTCCATGATTGCTGAGGTTCATCTATAAGTTGCCCCCATAAGTATTCATCATTTCTAAATTCTTTTAATGTATTCATCATTTTGAGGTATGCCTTCATAATTCTATCTTTGTAAATATTACTATCAGGAAGATTTTTTAATAACTTTGCCATTCCTACAGCCATCCAACCATTACCCCTAGCCCAATAAAAAGGAGCTGATGAAGCATGATAAAAAAGACCATTATCTTGTTGAATAGAATCAAGATAAACGGTCATTTCATAAGCAGCTCTTTCTATGTATTTTTTATTGCCTGATGCTAAATAAGCTTGACTTTGTATAGCTGTAATCATATACATATCATCAATCCAAAAACGTGTCTGCCAAGATAATCCCTTATTAAGCCATTTATTATTACTTATGCTATCTTTACTTGACGATTTTGGCAACTCCCATTGTCGATCTGCAAAATCAATTCCCATATGATAATAAACCTCATTTCTAGTTTGCATATATAACTGTAGAGGAATAATGCCAAAAACGGTATTATCCACATGATTTGGTACTTGCATCAACTCTTTTCTTTTACCAACTAAAGGAAAGAACCGCTTTTCAAGCATGTTTTCCATTTTCTTATTTTTTGAAGCTTTAGAAAACTTAAGTGCTCCAAACCAAGTACAAGTTTCAGGATAAACAATAAAAGGAGGTGGCCCTGGAATTTCATCAAAATGTCTATATTCACTAGACAAATAATTCTCAACTAATTTTTCACCTACATTTTTTGGATTCAACTTTTTACTCTTAAATTTAAGGTTTTGTGCATTCATAGCATTCGAAATAAACAGTAACCCAATTACTAAAAAAACTATGTTTCTCATATTCTATTATTATTAANTATTGCACACAAAGTTACGATTTACCACAAAAAAAAATAGGTCTTAAATTAAGACCTATAAGTTCACATTCTTGACATGTATGTTGTAAACATCATATTATTCTTGATAATAAACCCGCTTCACTCTTTTTGAAACATTTGATAAAATCTCATAAGGAATAGTATTCAAAGAATCCGATAAAATTGTAATGGGTAACTCTCCACCAAAAATAATTACACTATCTCCTTCTTTACATTTGATATCTGTAACATCTATCATACAAACATCCATACAAATATTTCCTACGTACGGAGCTTTTTTTCCATTAACTAAACAATACCCTATACCATTTCCTAATCCTCTGCTTATACCATCAGCATACCCAATAGGAATAGCTGCTATTTTTGATTTTCTTGTTATCTTTCCTTTTCTAGAGTATCCAATAGTATCTCCCTCCTTAACTTCACGTATTTGAAGAATCGTTGTTTTTAATGTACTTACATTGTGTAATATGGAGTTATCTATGGGGTTTACACCATATAAACCAATACCTAATCGAACCATATCAAATTGAGCTTCAGGGAACCGCTCAATAGCAGCTGAATTACATATGTGCTTCAATATCTTATGAGAAAAGTTTTTTTGAAGCTGAGCAGCAGCCTCATTAAATACATTTATTTGATTTTGAGTAAAGTCATCAAATTCTTTTGAGTCGCTCCCCACAAAATGAGAGAATACTGAACGTGGAATAACAGCATCTTGAGTTTTTAAGAATTCTACTAGCCTAGATATATCCGAAGGAGCAAAACCCAAACGATGCATACCTGTATCAATTTTTATATGAATAGGGAAATTAGTAACTCCTTCTTTCTTTGCAGCTTTTATTAAAGCCTCTAATAAGTGGAAGCTATAAACCTCTGGCTCTAAAGCATAATTAAACATAGTCTTAAATGAAGAAAACTCAGGGTTCATAATTATAATTGGAGAGGTGATTCCTACTTTTCTAAGTTCATAACCTTCATCAGCCACTGCTACAGCTAAATAATCTACACGATGTTCTTGTAGCGTTTTTGCTATTTCATACGATCCTGCTCCATAAGCAGAAGCCTTTATCATACAAATAACTTTTGTTGTCGATTGTAGCATACCTCGATAAAAGTTTAGATTATCTATCATAGCTTTAAGGTCAACCTCTAAAATAGTTTCATGCACTTGCTCTTCTAAAAGATCAGAAATCAAATCAAAGCGAAATTTACGTGCCCCCTTAATTAAAACAGCTTCATGTTGAAAGGTTGTTTGTTCATCTTCAATAGCTTCTAACAACGATAAAGTATCTGGATAAAATTCTTTTTCGATTAGAAAACGAGCTTCGGAAGATGAAATTTTAGGTCCTACACCTATAATTCGGTCTATTTTTCTACTTTTAACTAAATGAGAAACTCGATGATATAAAGCTGATGTATTTTGACCTGTGTCTAAAATATCAGATAAAACCAAAGTGCGTTTTAACCCTTTCATCTGAGATCGTCTATATAAGAAATCAAGCGCAATATCTAATGAGGCTAAGTCTGAATTATAACTATCGTTTATAATTAAACAATCATTTTTTCCTTTTTTCACCTCCATACGCATAGCAACAGGTTCTAAGTGTGCCATTTGTTCAGCTATTTGTTCTGGTGAAATTATTAAATAAAGAGCAACAGCTAAACTATGAAGAGCATTTTCTATAGAAGCTTCATCAACAAAAGGAATTGTAAAAGAGTTTTGCAAACCCAAATAGCTATAATCAATTTCAGTAAAATCATCTTTTTGTTCTACTCTAGAAATATAAAGGGGCTTTTCCATGTCTTTTCTACTCCATGCTATTTCTCGAGTAGATAAAACAGAGTGGGAAACGCACTCTGATACTAGCTCATCATCTCCATTATATATAATCACATCACAATCCTTAAACAAGGAGAGTTTTTCCATACATTTATCCTGTAGTGAATTAAAATTCTTTTGATGAGCTCCACCTATATTAGTTAGGACACCAATTGTCGGCTTTATTATATTATATAATGCCTCCATCTCTCCCATTTGAGATATACCCGCCTCTATAATAGCTACTTCAGATCTTTCCTCCATTTGCCAAACAGAAAGAGGTACACCTATTTGTGAATTATAACTTCGAGGTGAACGAACAACAATTTTACTTGGGGATAATAATTGATGCACCCATTCTTTTACAATTGTCTTACCGTTGCTTCCTGTTATAGCTACCACAGGAATATTAAACTGTAATCTATGCTTCTCCACTAACTTTTGTAAGGCCTTTAAAGGCGATTTAACGATTAAAAAATTAGCATCTGCATAAATATTCTCTGATGTTACTTTATTAATCAGTTCTTTTTCGTCTTGAGCCAAAACAAAGTTGCGAACTCCTCGATGATATAAATCCTCAATGTAACAAGCCCCACTATTTCGCTTAGTAACTAAAGCAAAAAACAGAGTTTCTTCTGGAAAACATAACGATCGACTATCGGTTAACAGCCATTTAATGGAAACTTCACGAGAACCTATTCTATTTGCATTTATTATTTCTGCTATTAAATCAATTGAGTATGACATAATTCTAATTCTTTATTTAATGCTAAATTGGGATACCTTTTTGATAACTTTTCAATTTTATCAATCAGGGTTCTCAAAAAGCNCTGATGTTCTTTACTTTCGGGATTAAACGGACGATGACTTAACGCCTTATTTATTTGATTACATTCTTCAATAATAGCTAAAGACTCTGGACTTAAAAATGAACCTGTAAATTTCTCCCATATATATTCTATTGCTAACAAAGAGGGATGACACATATCATCAGAGAAAAAACGATAATCTCTTAACTCATCTAAAACAATTTCATAGGCTGGAAAATAGACAACTTGTTCATTCCATTGTTTTTTCAACTCATGAATAGCTAGTAATAACGTTGATTTACTTAACTGATTTCCTTGCAATCCATCTCGAAGGTGACGAATAGGACTGACAGTAAATATAATTTTCATTGAGGGATTTATCGAAAATAGGTCCACCAATAAGCTATTCCATTCCTTAGTGATTTCTGAAACTGATATTAATCGTCTGTTGAAGTATCGTTCTGGTAACTTATGACAATTGCCAACTACACTAGATGTTTCAATTCCTATTTTATTATTCTGGAGTTTATTGTGATATACCCAAGCTGAACCAAAGGTTACAACTAAATAATCAGATTGATTTATAAAATTATAAGCAGTATTGATTTCTCTGTTAATATGTTCTAGCACCTCTGTTTGAGAAACATTAGAAAATGAGCTATGATGCATAGCACTATGCCATAAACCCTGATGATTAAATAATTGATCTTTACAATACTCTTTCTTTTCAACTATTTCATGTAGTGAAGCTGATATAGAAAGAGGATTATATAATACTCCATAAGGATTAATTAACACATTAAACTTAGTATCATTCAGTTTCCTACCCATATGTTCCACAAAGCAAGAACCAATAAGCAGTAGTGAATGATTATGGTTTATTTTAAGTTGATTTGAATCTATTTTTACTTCTGTTCTAAACCTCATAATTATTTTGGGACATTACACTTAAACAAATATAATAATTAACTTAGATTGACTATGACTTTTATCACATATTAAAATCAAATTTAGTTAACTACNGCTTAAAGAATAAAAGCAATAGTTTAATAAGTCCTTATATTACATTAATAAACAAAAAGTGAGAACAAAAGTCGAATCAAAATTGTATATTAATTCTACAAGACAAAGAATGGAAGGAGCAAAATTAGATTAAAAGTATCTATCATACTATTTCTTTTATTAGCTTTGCATTGATTTACCTATTGTACAAATGGAAGATAAGCCAATATATAAATTATTAGATATAATACACAGCCCTGATGATTTACGCAAGTTAAAAGTGGAACAACTCCCCCAGCTATGCGATGAGTTACGTCAGGATATAATTAATGAGCTTTCATGTAACCCTGGTCACTTTGGAGCTAGTTTAGGTGTTGTAGAACTTACTGTAGCATTACACTATGTTTTTAATACGCCTTATGACAAACTGGTTTGGGACGTAGGCCATCAAGCTTATGGTCATAAAATACTTACAGGACGAAAAGAAGTATTCAACACCAATAGAAAATTAAAAGGCATCCGTCCTTTTCCCTCTCCTGAAGAGAGTGAATACGATACNTTTACCTGTGGTCATGCTTCTAACTCTATATCTGNAGCCCTAGGTATGGCTGTAGCAGCTAAAAAGAAAGGGGAAAAAGATAGACATATTGTTGCTATTATAGGAGATGGATCAATGAGTGGTGGATTAGCGTTTGAAGGATTAAACAACGCATCTTCTACTCCCAATGATTTATTAATAGTCTTAAACGATAATGACATGTCTATTGATCGTAGTGTAGGTGGTATGAAAGAATATCTTTTTAACTTAACAACCACAAACAGCTATAATCAACTACGATATAACGCCTCTAAAGTTTTACATAAAATTGGAGTTCTTAACGACGATAGAAGAAAAGCCCTCATCCGATTTGGAAATAGCTTAAAGTCGATTGCTGCAAAACAGCAAAACATTTTTGAGGGAATGAACATAAGATATTTTGGTCCTATTGATGGTCATGATGTAGAGAATCTAGCTCGTGTCTTTCATGATATTAAAGATATGAAAGGACCTAAAATATTACATCTACACACTATTAAAGGTAAAGGATTTAAACCTGCAGAAAAAGAAGCTACGTTATGGCATGCTCCAGGTATATTTGATCCAGTAACAGGAGAAAGACAAACATCAGACACTAAANAATTACCCCCTAAATTCCAGGATGTTTTTGGTAATACATTACTAGAACTAGCCCAAGAGAATGAAAGAATATTAGGTATAACACCCGCTATGCCTACAGGGTGTTCTATGAATATATTAATGGATAAAATGCCAGACCGAGCTTTTGATGTGGGTATAGCCGAGGGTCATGCTGTTACTTTCTCAGGAGGTCTTGCTAAAGAAGGGATGCAACCCTTTTGCAATATCTATTCCTCCTTTTTACAACGTGGCTATGATAATGTTATACACGATGTAGCTATTGAAAACTTGCCTGTTGTTTTATGTATTGATAGAGCTGGACTGGTAGGTGAAGATGGACCGACACATCATGGAGTTTTCGACTTAGCATATTTACGTCCTATACCTNACTTAACTATTGCTTCACCTATGGATGANCATGAATTACGCAAATTAATGTTTACCGCTCAACTACCAAACAAAGGGGCTTTCGCTATTCGTTATCCAAGAGGAAGAGGTCATATTAAGGATTGGAAGTGCCCACTAGAGGAAATCCCTGTTGGTAAAGGACGGAAACTCAAAGGAGGAAAAGACATAGCTATTGTTACGATAGGTCCTATAGGTTACACTGCATCGGCAGCAATTCAGGAAGCAGAAAAAGAAAAATCTATATCTATTGCTCATTATGACTTGCGTTTTCTTAAACCATTAGATGAAGAGATGCTTCATGAAATAGGAACTCATTTTGATAAAGTAATAACCATAGAAGATGGAGTTAAAAAAGGAGGTATGGGCAGTGCTTTATTGGAATTCTTTTCTGAAAACAATTACAAACCTTCAGTAAAGCGTATTGGGGTTCCAGATGAATTTATTGAGCATGGTAAAGTAAATGAACTTTACTATATTTGTGGTATGGATAAAAAGAGTATATTGAAAGAAATATATAGTTTTATCTAATACACTACTCTTTTTAACTACTCAAAACTTAAGCAAATGAATATTGTCGTTGCAGGGGCTGGAGCTGTTGGAACTCATTTAGCCCGACTATTATCTGATGAAAAGCAAAACATTACACTCATTGATGGCGATGAAGAAAAATTAAGTCTATTGGGTGCAAACCTAGATCTTCTCACTGTTCTTGGTTCTGCCACTTCTATAGAATCCTTAAAAGAAGCAGGAATTAGTAAAACCGATTTATTCATTGCCGTTACTCCTGACGAATCTAGAAATATAACAGCATGTATGTTGGCTACTAATTTAGGTGCTATTAAAACTGTAGCAAGAATAAACAATTATGAGTATCTTTTTCCTGACAATCGTGCTTTCTTTAAAAAACTTGGGGTCGATGAATTAATTTGTCCAGAGATGTTGGCGGCTAGAGAAATTGTTTCTTCAGTAAAAATGAGCTGGGTTCGTCAATGGTGGGAGTTTTCAGAAGGCGCCTTAGTTTTAATTGGGGTAAAAATAAGAAAGGATGCAGAAATACTTAACACGCCTCTAAAAGAGCTTAGTGAAGAAGAGATTCCCTATTATGTAGTCACTATTAAAAGAGGAAATAAAACAATTATTCCTAGAGGTGACGAAACCATTCAGCTCTATGATATTGTATATTTCACAACCACTAGAAGATACATTCCATATATTCGTAAAATAACAGGAAAGGAAGACTATCCTGACGTTAAAAGCGTAATAATTATGGGTGGAGGACGTATAGCACAGAAAACAGCAGAACAGCTTCCTGATTACATGCGTATAAAAATCATAGAAAATGATTTTGACCATTGTAATTTATTGACTGAGCTATTAGATAGNAAAATAATGATTATTAATGGAGACGGAAGAGACTTAGAGTTATTAGAGGAAGAGGGAATAAAACATACGGATGCATTCATTGCACTAACAGAAAATTCAGAAACAAATATTTTAGCTTGNTTAGCGGCTAAAAGAATGGGTGTTGAAAAGAGTGTAGCTGAAGTTGAAAACATAGANTACATTGGTATGGCCGAAAGCTTAGATATTGGTACTATAATCAATAAAAAGAAAATTGCAGCTAGCTACATTTACCAAATGATGCTAGATGCTGATGTATCAAACGTAAAGTGTTTGACTCTTGCTGATGCCGATGTTGCAGAGTTTACCGTAAAGAAAGACTCCAAAGTAACAAAACATAAAGTAAAAGATTTAGGACTTCCAAAAGAAAGTATTATTGGAGGGTTAGTAAGAGAAGGAAAAGGTATTCTAGTAACAGGTGATACACAAATTCAACCTGGAGATCATGTTGTTGTTTTTTGCTTAAGTATGATGATTAAAAAAATTGANAGATTTTTCAACTAGTTTATGATTAATCGAAAAATGATACTTAGAGTTATGGGCTCGTTGTTATTGATAGAAACAGCGATGCTTATGCTCTGTGCTGGGATTTCTTTACTCTATCAAGAAGATGACTTAGCTAGCTTTTTACTAACTGCAGCAATAACCACTATTATAGGTTCTCTACTTTACCTTTATGGAAGAAAAGCAGATAAGGAGTTAAGCCGAAAAGATGGTTATATTATAGTTACTTTTAGCTGGATTATTGTTTCTGCTTTTGGTATGCTTCCTTATTATTTAAGTAATTATATCCCAGATATTACTAATGCTTTTTTTGAAAGCATATCTGGTTTTACTAGTACAGGGAGTAGTATTTTAGATAATATTGAGGAATTTCCCCATGGGCTTCTTTTTTGGCGAAGTCTTACNCAATGGATTGGAGGTTTGGGTATTGTGTTTTTCACAATCGCTGTGCTTCCTTTTTTTGGNGTTACTGGAGTTCAACTTTTTGCAGCTGAAGCTACAGGCCTATCCCACGATAAAGTCCACCCTAGAATTGGTGTAACAGCTAAATGGATATGGTTAATCTATATTGGTCTTACCCTAGTTGAATCTATTCTCTTACGTTTTGGTGGTATGAGCTTCTTTGATAGTATTTGTCATTCACTAGCAACTACAAGTACAGGAGGTTTTTCAACTAAGCAGAGTAGTATTGCGTTCTATAAATCTCGATATATAGAATATGTAGTAACACTCTTCATGTTTTTATCTGGAATAAACTTCTCACTTTATATCTTATTTTTAAATGGGAAGTTTAAAAAATTAAGAGACGAAGGAGAGCTTAAACTTTATTTATTCTCTGTTTTATTTTTCAGTACATTCATAGCTCTTGTTCTCTATTTTGTAGATAACGAACCACTAGAATATTCCATTCGAAGTGCTTTATTTCAAGTCGCTTCTATTCATACATCTACTGGTTTTGCTACGGCAGACTATATGACATGGCAACCTGTTGTTTGGGGAGCTTTATTCATAACCATGATAATTGGAGCTTGTGCAGGAAGTACCTCAGGTGGTATTAAAGGAATACGTCTACTTATTTTAGGTAAAATAACAAGAAATGAGTTTAAACGAATTCTACACCCTAATGCTGTCCTTCCTGTAAGAATAAACAAAACTGTAATCCCTGACACAATACAATCTATTGTGTTAGCCTTTCTTTTTCTTTATTTTTCGTTTATGTTTATGAGCATCCTAATTTTTCAGGCACTAGGCTTGGAGTTTAAAGAAGCTGTAGGAATAGCCATATCTAGTATTAGCAATTCTGGACCTGGACTAGGTAGGTTTGGTCCTTCTTTTTCATGGAGTGCACTTCCTAATATTGCAAAATGGTGGGCTTCTTTTTTAATGCTTTTAGGTAGATTAGAGCTTTTTAGTGTTCTTCTTATTTTAACTCCAGGATTTTGGAGAAAAAACTAATACCTAATTATATAAAGAAAGTCAACTATTTAAATAGTTGCCTTTCTTTATATAATTTTCTTTACGCTTTCTTACCTTGGAATAAAGTACTTAATGAACTTATCTTTATG
>JGI24707J26582_10003695_pt1 | contig 10877 bp, 10 predicted proteins | sample BioPla1DNA1_FD_26582 | JGI IMG/M metagenome (IMG submission 26582) | reverse complement strand
CTTCTTCACCCGCCAACACCCCGGCGATCCGCTTAATGGACCGACTGGCCATGGAAGATGGAAAAGACAGCAGTATGGGCTGCTGTGCGGCAATAGCCCGAACCACTTGCGACTCGGTGAGAATATATCCCGCGTACTCCACTTCCCACCGCACAAACTCCCGCAAAACCGAATTGAGCCGCTCAGCCACCGTTTCAGCTTCCGCCGGGCTCTTGGCCATATTGACAACGAGGCGCACCTTAGCGTGCCCGGCCCGCTGATGGATGATCTTCAGCAGTCCATAAGCATCAGTGATCGCGGTAGGTTCGGGAGTAGTAACCACAATGATGTCCGTGGCAGCCAGCACAAAACTCATCACCGCGCGGTGGACTCCTGCCCCCGTATCCAGGATCACGTAGTCGAACTCCTGGTTCAACTGCTCAAAGGAGGAGACAAAAGCCTCCAGGCGCCACCCATCGAGGTTGGCCAGTTCCGTGATCCCCGACCCTCCCGAGATGATCTTCAGGCCCAGAGGTCCTTCCATGATGACCTCCTGCAGCGTCTTTTCGCCTTGCATAACGTGGCCCAAGTTGTACTTGGGAGTTATGCCCAAAATAATATCTGCGTTAGCCAAACCTAAATCAACGTCAATGAGAACTACCCTGTAATCCATCTGACGCAGGGCCAACGCTAAGTTAACAGCAAAATTCGTTTTCCCAACCCCGCCTTTTCCACTTGTCACAGCGATGATTCGAGAGCTGGGTCCCTTTTTTGCCACCAGTCTCCTCAACTCTGCTGCTTGATCTCTCATCTTCACGCGTCCCCCAGAATAAGTTGGGCAATTCGTTGGCCATCTGCCACCTCGATATCTTCTGGTACCCCCTGCCCAGTGGTGACAAAGGCAATGGGCGCTTTGGCCCGTTCACAGGTGTGAAGCAGGACTCCGTAAGCGCTTGTTTCATCCAGTTTCGTGATGATCACCCGATCAATCGGCAATTGCCCAAAAACCGATATGATCTGGTCCACATCCCGTGGTTTGGTAGTGGCGCTGATCACCAAGTGCATTTCAGCCTCTATGCCATCAAAGAAGTTCCTGAGCTCGGCGATGTGCAGCTGGTTGTTCTGGCTCCTCCCTGCGGTGTCGATGAGGATCAGATCGCGATCCCTCAACTTGGCTATGCCCTCCTTGAGCTCTCTAGGGCTGTAGGCCACGTGCAGGGGAAGACCAATAATCTCCGCATAGGTCTTTAGCTGCTCCACCGCGGCAATGCGGTATGTATCAACGGTGATCAAGCCCACCTTGCGGTCCGCCACCAAAGAGAAATTGGCGGCCAGTTTGGCAATGGTGGTTGTTTTCCCCACCCCGGTGGGGCCGATCAAAGCCACGATGCGGGGCGTTCCATCGAACTCCCAAGGTTCGGATGTCTTAAGGCGGCCCGCCGTTACCGCGGTGAGCTGGTTCCACAGCTTAGCCTTGTTGTTCCAGTCCTCTTTGGGCAGCTGACTCAAGACTTCCTTGATCAGCTGCACACTTAAATCTTTGGGAATATCCACCCTGATCAAACGGCTGTACAGGCTTTGGACCGTTTCCGACCAGGCGGGATCCGGACGATAATCGGCCACTTCCTGCTCTGGCTCTGCACCCACGGGTCTCGCCGCAGTGGACGCCCGGGCATTGCGGTTCGCAGAGCGATAGTTGGCATCATACGCCCCCACAACCTCGTAGCGTTTTGGTCCAATGCGCCCCCAGAACCAGCGCCTTTTTTGGGTGGTATGCAGGATGACTGCGTCTCTACCAAACTCCTGGCGCAAATTCTCTACTGCTTCTTGTATCGTCCTTCCCGTGAATTTCTTAACCCTCATGCTTCCACATCACCGTCCCCACCGCGTTCACCTGAACATCCGGGCTGATCTCATTGTAGGATAGGACAATCAAACGAGGAATAGCCCGTTCAGTCAGCCTTTTCAAAGCCATTCTGATCTGCGGCGAAACCAAAACCAACGGGTAGGGGAGAATGTGCTGTTCCAGAGCGTGTCCCAGTGCGCTATAGAGCTCCTGCAAAATCCGGGGATCCAGGGCCACGGTCAAACCCCGGTCCGTATGCTCCAGGGAATCGGCGATGGCCTCTTCCCACTCCGGACTCAAGGTCAGGACGGAGAGCACCCCGTCTTCTTGGTAGATTTGACAGAGTTGTCGTCCCAGAGCTTCCCGCACATATTCCGTCAAATAGTCCACATCTCTTGTCACAGGTGCCATATCAGCCAGCGTTTCCAAAATGGTTACCAGATTGCGGATGGGCACCCCTTCCCGCAGCAGATTCTGCAGTACCTTCTGTACATCTCCCACTGTCAAAAGATCCGGCACGAGCTCGTCCACAACCGCGGAGAAGTTCTCCCGAGCGCCGTCCAGGAGAGTCTTCACTTCCTGGCGGCCCAGCAGTTCATGGGCGTGGGTGCGAATGATTTCCGTGAGGTGCGTGGCCAGCACCGCCGGTGGATCCACCACCGTGTAACCCGCATACTCGGCACGCTCACGCGCCGCGGAATCCACCCAGAGCGCCTTCAGCCCGAAGGCCGGTTCCGTAGTGGGGATACCGCTAACCTCTTCCGTTACACCTCCCGCATCCATGGCCAGGTAATGGTTAACCATTAGTTCTCCGCGCCCCACCTGGATTCCTTTAATCTTGACCACATACTCATCGGGGTTAAGCTGGAGGTTATCTCTGATGCGGATTACGGGCACCAGGATTCCCAACTCAATGGCGCACTGCCGGCGGATCATGCTGATGCGATCAAGCAGATCCCCGCCCTGCGACTCGTCTACCAAGGGAATCAAGCTGTAGCCGATTTCCATCTCAATGGGATCCACCTGCAGCAGCGAAACCACGCTCTCTGGCTTGCGGGCTTCCTCCAGCCGCTGCTGTTCCATGACAGTTTCCTCTTCCAACTCCTGTCCCTTTTCAGCCCTTTTCATGGCGGCAGCCAGGGCTCCAAAGGAAGCAGCCAAGGCCAAGAAGGGCAGCTTAGGCAGCCCACCCACCAGGCCAAAGAGTGCCACCACCACTGCCGCGGTGCCCAAGGTGCGGTATTGGGCAAAGAGCTGGCGGGTTACGTCTGTCCCCAGATTGTTTTCGGAAGCGCCCCTGGTGACAACGATGCCAGTGGCCGTGGAGATGAGCAGCGCCGGGATCTGGGTGACCAGCCCGTCGCCTACGGTCAAAAGCGCGAAGCGGCTTAAGGCGCCGGAAAAGTCCATGCCCCTTTGGAACATGCCCACAGCCAAGCCGCCCAACAGGTCAATGACCAGAATGATGATGCCGGCAATGGCATCTCCCTTGACAAACTTAGCAGCACCGTCCATGGCGCCGTAGAAGTCCGCTTCTCTGGCAATGAGCTGACGGCGGTGGCGGGCTTCGCTTTCCGTGATTAGCCCTGAGTTCAAATCCGCATCAATACTCATCTGTTTGCCCGGCATGGCATCCAAAGTGAAGCGGGCGGCTACTTCTGCCACCCTCTCGGCGCCTTTGGTGATCACTATAAACTGGACGATCACCAGGATCAGGAAGATCACAAAACCCACCACGTAGTTTCCGCCGACTACGAAATCGCCGAAGGCTACGATGATACGGCCCGGGTTGGCAGTGAGCAGAATCAACCGCGTTGAGGAGACGCTCAAAGCAAGGCGGAAGAGGGTGGTGATCAACAGCAGCGACGGGAACACGGAGATCTCCAAAGCTTCCCGGATACTCATGGATATGAGCAGGATGAGCAGGGACAAGCTAATGTTCACGGCCAACAGCAGATCAAGAACAAAAGGAGGCAGAGGAAGTACCATCATGATCACAATGAGTACCACCGCAAGGACCACAAACAGGTCGCTCAGCCGTCCCGTATACTGGTTAAGTGAAACCCCCGACTTGGCCATGTCCACCATCCTTTATGCCTAACCCTAAACCGTTTTCCTGCGCAAGCGATATACAAAAGCTAGAACCTCGGCTACAGCAGGATAGAGATGAGCAGGGATCTCCTGCCCCACTTCGGTTGAGTCGTACAGAGCCCGAGCCAGCTCCGGGTTCTGTACTGTAGTAATACGATGCTTTTGCCCTTCTTCCTTGATCCTTTGGGCAATAAAGCCCCGCCCCTTAGCCACCACTTGGGGCGCAGCCATCTCCCCAGGCGTATACTTAATGGCCACCGCGAAGTGGGTGGGGTTGGTGACGATCACGTCAGCCGTGGGCACGGCCTGCATCATCCGCTGCTGGGCCATTTGACGCTGACGCTGGCGAATCCTGGAGCGGATCAGGGGATCGCCTTCCATCTGCTTGTACTCCTCTTTAATCTCTTCTTTGGACATACGGATGCTGGTTTCGAATTCCCGCCGCTGCCACCAATAATCGGCCGCGGCCAGGACCAGCAAGAACAAGCCTACCTGCAGCCCCAGGCGGTAGATGCTGTNAAAGATGAGGGTCCTGCTCTGGACCAAATCCACAAGACCCACGTTGCGNAGCCATTCCAAGTTGCCCCGCATCTGGCTGTAAACCAGGTATCCCACCATGGTCACCTTGGCCGCGGACTTTAAGAACTCCACCAGCGCCCGCTTGGAAAAGATCCGCTTGAATCCCTCCAGGGGGTTAATCCGGGAAAACTTGGGCATCAAAACTTCGCTGGTGGCCATAAAACCCACTTGGATAACTTGACTTAAGAGGCTAGCGATGAGAAAGACTAAGAGGATGGGACCAACGATTAGGCCTAGCTTAAGCAAGGCGAGCAGAAACATGCTGCCCAGCCCGGGTAAGTCCCCCTCCCATTCGGCCAAGTTACCCAGGAAGTGGGACACCGTCTCGGAAAGATGCTGCCACATAAAGGGACCAAGCGCCCTAATGAGGATAAAGCCTGTTAGGACCATTACCGCGGTGGAGACCTCAGCGCTTTTCGCTACCTGCCCCTTTTTGCGCGCCTCTTCCCGGCGCCTCGGTGTCGCGGGCTCCGTTTTTTCCCCTGCAAACAGCTGCAAGTTGAAGCGATGGTCTACCACTTAACTCCCCCCTAGAGACAAAAGCTCCTGAAGGTAGCGGAACAACAGCCCGTCTGTGCTGAACAACTGGGTGATGATGTGTACCACCGCCGGGATAGCAAAGACCACAACGACCATGCCCACCATGATTTTGATGGGAAAGCCCAGCACAAACACGTTAATCTGGGGAACAGCGCGAATGACGATGCCCAGGCCGATGTCGGTGAGCAAGATGGTGGCCATCACTGGCAGGGCGATCTTTAGGCCCACGACAAACATCTGCCCAGTGAGGCTGGCCAGCAGCTGAAACGTTGGTTCCAGGCGGATTGCGCCACCAAAGGGCAGGAGCAGAAAGGAGTGCTGTACGGCCTGGATCAATCGTAAATGGGCATTAAGGCCGAGAAAAATCAACACCGTCACCACATAGTAGAACTGTGAAAAAACGGGCANCTGTCCGCCAAAACCAGGGTCAAACACCGAGGCCATGCCGAAACCCAGGGGCACGTCCACGAAATGACCGGCAAAACTCACTATGGCAAAAACCAGNATCACAGCGAGAGCTAAAAGCAATCCCACCGCCACTTCGTGTAGGGCGAGAACGGCTAGAACGGACCAGGAACTCACATCCCACTGTGGATCCAAAGGCGGCAGGGCGGCGAGTGCGCAGAGCGCGGCAAAGCCCACTCTGGCCATGACCGGCACGTTTGCCCTGTTGAACGGTGGAGCAGCCGCGAAAAAGGTCGCCATGCGGATAAAACTTAGGGAGAAGCGGACGAAATCAACTACGGAAATCAACTTCGCGGCCTCCCCCTACCTGATAAATGATGGCANTTCGCTCAATAGGCGTTGGGCAAAATCCACCAAGCGCCTGATCATCCAGGGACCAAAAATCACTAAGGAAACCAATACGGCCACGATTTTAGGAATGAAGGTGAGGGTCTGCTCCTGGATTTGGGTGGTAGCCTGGAAAATGCTCACCAACAGCCCCACCAACATACCGATGCCCAACGCCGGGCCGGCCACNAGCAATATGGTCAAGACGGCATCCCTGGCAATACTGACAACGACTTGATCAGTCATTTAACCACCTCTCACGTGAAACTTGCCAGCAGCGNGCGCACTATCAGATGCCAGCCGTCAACCAGCACGAACAACATGAGCTTAAAGGGCAGCGAAATCATGATGGGCGGGAGCATCATCATCCCCATACCCATGAGGGTAGACGCCACCACCATATCAATGACCAAGAAGGGTATGAATATGACAAACCCCAATTGGAAGGCGGTTTTCAGCTCAGAGATGACAAAAGCGGGAATAAGCGTAAGGGTATCGATATCGGCAGGCGTCTGCGGCCTCTCCTGGCCGCGCAAGGCCACAAACATCTCCAAATCAGTCTCCCTGGTATGCCCCAGCATGAACGCCCTGATGGGTTCCAGGCCCACCGTCCACATCTCCTCAAAGGAAAGTTCGCCGTTGAAATAAGGCAGCAGTGCGTCAGTGTAAACCGCGCTGAAAGTGGGCGCCATAACAAAGGCGGTTAAAAACAGGGCCAGGCCTATTAGAACCTGGTTTGGTGGCACTTGGTTGGTACCCAAGGCATTGCGGATTAAAGAAAGGACAATCACTGTCCGGGTAAACGAGGTTACAAGCACAAGTATGGCTGGGGCCAAGGTGAGAACGGTTAACAAAAGGAGCACCTGCAGAGTGATGGCTACATCCCCTGGACCCTCGGCAATCCCAATGCCAATATCGACACTGGGAAAGGGAATTGTTGTCTGCAAAAAGCCCATCTACTCCGGTACCTCCTTCTGTTCCGACTGCGGCTGCGGCTTTTCTCCCAAAACCGTTATCTGCTGGCCGGTGACACCGAGCAAAAACTGCCTGTCCTCCCACAGTACAACATAAAGGGCCCGGTTAGCACCCAAGGACAGAGCCTCNTTAACGCGCAAATCCTGCCCCCCAACCTGCCTTCTCCCATACCAGCGGGTGGCCAGGATCGTAAGGGGAACGATTATGGCCAGAGCCAGGATAACGCGGACAAGGCCCCAGATCAGCTCCGTATCCATCCCCGGCTCACTCCCTCGTCCGCTGTGATTTGGGCACTATTTCCAGGATACGCACTCCGAAGTTGTCGTCCAAAACNACCACCTCGCCGCGGGCCACCCGATTGTTGTTGACATACACGTCCACCGGTTCTCCCGCGATCCTATCCAGTTCAATCACTGACTGGGGCTTCAGATCCAGGATCTCGTTGAGGGTCAAGGTGGTGCGTCCCAGTTCGACCGTGATGGTCAGGTCAATGTCTTCCAAGAGGCCCAACCCCTGCTTATTTTCCACATGGCCGAGATCTCCAATGGGCGTAAACACGGCCTTCCCAACGGCAAGTTCGGGCCCCTTCATCAATTTCCTGCCTGGCTGGAGAGGGTTAGTCTTCTGAGCGGAAGGATTCTGCGCAGCTTGCTCCGCCAAGGGNTCCAGGCCTTCGAAGTCTGTGATCACAACGCACAGTTCCAGACGCTCCTGGCCTGTGCGCAGGAAATAGCGGACCAGATGGGGNNTACTCCCCGGAGGCAGTGACAGGGCTTCTAGTTCCACCTGCTGGCCTTGATAAACTGTGTATCCCAGATCCAGCGCCTGCGCGAGCTGGGAAACCCAGGCCTGTCCCATGGCCTCCATCATAGNTAGGGGCGCAATACCCAGCTCCTCTGCGAGTCTTTCCGCATCTGGAGTGGACACCAGCAGCAGAAGATCGCGGCCGCCAAGTTCTGCGGCAACAACAAAGGCGGCGGGAGCCACCTCCTGGGCCAGACTGTGTTCCAGACGCTCCACGTAGGGCCCGTTCATCTCAGGTTCGTCAAACGAGGTGATCAGTTGATCCAGCGCGCTGAAGAAAGCTCTTCTGAGCGCATCCAGCAGAGCATCTGAACGCGGCTGAGAGCCAGNTCCCTGCAGCAAAGCGTCGATTTCGCCTTGGGATAGAATCGAACTAGGCATAGTGACCCCCTTCTTCAACTACTGGATGATCAAATCAATGAAAAACACGTCGGTAACCTCACCCTTGGAGACAAGGGTGTTCATGGCCTTCAAAATGTCTAGGCGCAATGATTCCATACCCGCTTGAGTGCTCAGATCTTCGGCGGTTCTGGCTCTAACGATCGTAATCACTTCATCACGAACCTGGGGCATCCGTTTTTCGAGCTCACCCACCACTTTCTTGTTGCTGGCCTCCAAGACAATCTGCGTGCGAATGAAGCGCCGCTGATTGGGTGAAGACAGCAGGTTGAGCGTGAACTCCCCCAGCTCATAGGTTGGGCCCAACTCCCTGCGTTCGACAGAGGCCTCTGCCCCCTGAGGAGTCTGCGCAGCGTTGCCGCGGAAGATCAGATAGGTGGTAAACGCACTCCCCACCGTGGCTAGGATCACGAAAGCCACAGCAACTATAAGTAATTTCAGATCTACTTCTACTTTCCTGGCCATTTCTAAGCCTCCTCAATTGGGTTCAAAATCCCANAGATCGATGTTGAGGATGACGATATCAACCCGGCGATTCATGGCGCGGTTCTCAGCAGTGTCGTTGGGCCTGATGGGACGGTACTCCGAATATCCCGCAGCTGAGAGTTTTTGGGGATCAAACCCTTCCTCCTCAACGAGAAAACGAATCACATTGGTTGCCCTATGTACACTCAACTCCCAGTTGGAAGGAAAGCGAGCGGTGCTGATGGGCCAGTCATCGGTGTGCCCTTCCACCCGCAGAGGATTGGGCAGCGCCCTGAGGGTGCCGGCCAGCGTTCTCAGCACCTCGACAGCCTCGGGCTTTAAGGTGGCTTCACCCAAATCAAAGAAGACCTGCTCGGCGAAACGCACAATCAGCCCCCGTTCCTCCAACTCAAGTTCCACGCCGGATAACCCTTCCGCCTCAACCAGCTCGCTCAACACCTCAAACAACTCCTGAAGCTGGCGCTGACCCACATCAGAATAGTCAAAGGGCAGAGGGCCAGGCTGATCTAGCTGCCCGGTCCCTTCATGGAGGATCCCCATGTAATTTTGAAACGCGGAGATTATGGAGGCGAATCGATGTTCATCTATCGATGAAAACGAGAACAGCAACACGAAAAAGGCCAGCAAGAGTGACATCATGTCTGAATAAGTAGTGAGCCAAGACCCGCTGGATGCTGAGTCATCCCGCTGTCTTTTACGCATTCACAGTCACTCCCTCTGGAGCGGACTGCGATCTGGACCGATCCCGTCCGGCCGCCTCCCTTTCCACCGGCGAGAGGAACGACTTCAGCTTTTCTTCTACAATTCTGGGATTCTCCCCTGCCTGGATGGACAGAATTCCCTCGATCATCACCTGCTTCATGAGTACTTCTTCATCGCTCTTCAAGCGGAGTTTACCGGCTATGGGCAGAAATATGAGGTTAGAAAAGACCGCGCCGTAAAGCGTGGTAATGAGTGCCACGGCCATACCCATACCTACCTGTTCCGGCTTGTCTAAGGCGCCCAGCATGGCTATGAGTCCGATCAGTGTGCCAATCATCCCGTAGGCCGGCGATAGCTGTCCCATCTGCTCGAAGATGCGCTGGCCTATGCGGTGGCGCTCCTCCAAGAAGTACAGCTCAATTTCCAGGATGTTGCGCACAAGTTCCGCATCGGTGCCGTCCACAATGAGTTGAATGCCCTTCTGGAGAAAGGGTTCATTGGTAGCTTGGGCCCTCTCCTCCAAAGCGAGGAGTCCTTCCCGGCGCGAGACTTCAGCAAACTCCACTAGGGTTTCGATGATCTGGGTGTTGTCGTTGTCTTGTCTGGAAAAGGCCACCCTGAGCAGGGGAAGCACGCTGAGCACTTCCTTCATGGAGAAGTTGACCATGATGGAAGCCATGGTGCCGCCAAGAACGATCATGAGGCTGGGCAGGCTCACAAAGAGCGAAATGTCCCCTTCCATCATGATGGAGACGATCATCAAGGCCAGACCGACAATAATACCCAATATGGTTGCCAGATCCATGTATCCGCACTCCTTCATGGACTAGTGGGGCTGCGCATGCAGCCCCCACTAACTAAGCCCATTATCGTTTCAGATTCACCAGCTCCTGCAGCATCTCATCGGATGTGGTAATGATCCGCGAGTTGGCCTGGAAGCCCCTCTGCGTAATGATCATCTCAGTGAACTCTTCGCTGAGATCCACGTTGGACATCTCCAAGGAACTGGGGGCAATTTGCCCGTAGCCAGGCACGCCTGGAGAGCCGATCTGGGCTGTGCCCGAGTTGGCGGTCTCCCCAAACATGGTGGATCCAGTCCGCACTAGACCCCCTGGGTTGGCGAACTTAGCCAGAGCGACCTGCCCGAGATTTCTCGTGAGTCCGTTGGAAAAGCTACCCACGATTACACCGTTCTGATCAATGGTGAAGCTCTCCAAAGCACCGCTGGTGTACCCGTTCTGACTGAGGAACTTACCCGTGAAAGTGTCTGCGTACTGAGTGAACTGAGTGAAATCCAGTTCGATCTTCAGGTCCTGCGCGTTGGCTGGCGAAAAGTTTATCTCGTTGGAGTCTACATCAGAATAGCTGCCGTCCTCGTTGAAAGAGATGATCCCTTCTTGATCCAACTTGCGCTGCGCGGTCAGAAGCAGCATCCCCTGTTCCAACGTCACTTTAACTTGATCGTTGATATTCAGCTTGCCGACAAACTCGAACTCATAGTCCGTGCCCGCGACCTGCCACTTTACGCCATCGGTGCTTGTGGCAACGGCGGTACCATCCGCATCCTGAAGCTCATATCCACCGTTTTCAACGACGCTGTACTCCACATTTGGCTCGAGTGAACCTGCTCTCGCCAGAGGGATCGTGTTGCTCACGATCTGCCAGTGCGCGTCCCAGGACCACT
>JGI24707J26582_10003689_pt1 | contig 10889 bp, 5 predicted proteins | sample BioPla1DNA1_FD_26582 | JGI IMG/M metagenome (IMG submission 26582) | reverse complement strand
TCAATTCCTCATAGGTAGGCTGGTAACGATGAGAGGCAGGATTGGATACGCAAGCAGATCCGGTTTCAATTCCTCATAGGTAGGCTGGTAACATGGTTCTTTGGAGTCGTTTGTACAACGTTACGGAGTTTCAATTCCTCATAGGTAGGCTGGTAACGAGCTCCGGACACAATTGTGTTAGCTGTATCCGAAGGGTTTCAATTCCTCATAGGTAGGCTGGTAACAAGCTCTTTTTAATACTTTCTTCAAGAGCTTTGTTTAGTTTCAATTCCTCATAGGTAGGCTGGTAACCCATACTGTCCCCAAATATCGTTAGGGACTCACCCTGTTTCAATTCCTCATAGGTAGGCTGGTAACTAGATCGCTCCGAAACCAATCCTACAAAGATCCCGTTTCAATTCCTCATAGGTAGGCTGGTAACCTTTTCACGCATCTTTTTTGCATCAAAATCATTTTTGTTTCAATTCCTCATAGGTAGGCTGGTAACATTTTTTGTGGTGTCCCTTTTTCTCGATCTCGATCGGTTTCAATTCCTCATAGGTAGGCTGGTAACGGGCATCCTGGCCGAATCAAACGGCGAAATTCACGTTTCAATTCCTCATAGGTAGGCTGGTAACTTGTAGCCGTGTGATTCAGGATCGGTATAAGATTGTGGTTTCAATTCCTCATAGGTAGGCTGGTAACGCAGCTGCGGCATTTTATCGCCTACTTAAAAATTTGTTTCAATTCCTCATAGGTAGGCTGGTAACAGCTACCAGTTGACCAGGGCGGAAGCGGCGCTCCAGAGTTTCAATTCCTCATAGGTAGGCTGGTAACTCCGGCGCGAACGTCGAATATATATATAGAGGAGGGTTTCAATTCCTCATAGGTAGGCTGGTAACACGTTAGGCAGTGGTAAAAGCTATCATGCATTGCGGTTTCAATTCCTCATAGGTAGGCTGGTAACATTACCGCCCTACTACTCTACGATAAACCTTCATGCCGTTTCAATTCCTCATAGGTAGGCTGGTAACACTGCTTATAATTTTTTACACCAGAAAGTTTCGTAAGTTTCAATTCCTCATAGGTAGGCTGGTAACACAGGGCTGTCTTTGTCCCATTTAAGCATCAGCTCCGTTTCAATTCCTCATAGGTAGGCTGGTAACAAGCTCACCATCTGGGCGTATATCTCGCTATATCACAGTTTCAATTCCTCATAGGTAGGCTGGTAACGGCAAAGCAGACAGCACCAACAACAAAAGGCTTCAGGTTTCAATTCCTCATAGGTAGGCTGGTAACCCGGCGCGCCCTGGGCCTGCTCGACCTCATTAAATAGTTTCAATTCCTCATAGGTAGGCTGGTAACCATCATGGATAGTTTTGCCGATCCTTTCGGTGCAGGTTTCAATTCCTCATAGGTAGGCTGGTAACAATGGAAGAAAAAGAGTATGAAAATATAGATGCTTGGGTTTCAATTCCTCATAGGTAGGCTGGTAACAGCAGCCTTATTCGCTTACCGAAATCCGATCAAAGGTTTCAATTCCTCATAGGTAGGCTGGTAACGCATAAAAGAAGGATGGATCGAAGCCCCCCTGCCCCTGGAGTTTCAATTCCTCATAGGTAGGCTGGTAACATAGCCCCGGACCAGGCCCCGGGGCGATGGCCGTAAAGTTTCAATTCCTCATAGGTAGGCTGGTAACCGGCGAGCGAATTCAGATTACCAGCAGCGATTATCGTTTCAATTCCTCATAGGTAGGCTGGTAACGGTTTTGTTCTTGTAAAAAGCATTGAAGATATGAAATGTTTCAATTCCTCATAGGTAGGCTGGTAACGGATTTTTTGGGCAATCCTGCGGCAGCGGATCCGCGGTTTCAATTCCTCATAGGTAGGCTGGTAACCTTCCATAACTACAATAGTTTTTTCTTTAGTACAAGTTTCAATTCCTCATAGGTAGGCTGGTAACTCTCAATGCCAGAGCACCGAATAAAAGTAATGCTAAGTTTCAATTCCTCATAGGTAGGCTGGTAACATGATTGCCATGCCAGGGGCGGGGGAAGGGTAGTCTGTTTCAATTCCTCATAGGTAGGCTGGTAACTGCGTCCGCAATGCCTATTTTTTAATGGCTATTCTAGTTTCAATTCCTCATAGGTAGGCTGGTAACTATAACAGATTTACCGGGGTTAATATCATTTTGTTTGTTTCAATTCCTCATAGGTAGGCTGGTAACTATTAAAATGCAGTCTATGAAAGGAGATTTTATTTAGTTTCAATTCCTCATAGGTAGGCTGGTAACAAAATTGAATTAAGAAAAAATAGGTATGGGTTAAAGTTTCAATTCCTCATAGGTAGGCTGGTAACATATCAGCCCTAATTCCCGTTTTATTTTCATATTCCGTTTCAATTCCTCATAGGTAGGCTGGTAACTTCTATACTGATGAACTCCCCCACCCGGTGCTATATCGTTTCAATTCCTCATAGGTAGGCTGGTAACGGAGGCTAGTTCATCCACCTCGCTGGTGGCCCACTGTTTCAATTCCTCATAGGTAGGCTGGTAACCGGCGGCTACTACGCCGTCGGGCGGATGATTAGCGCGTTTCAATTCCTCATAGGTAGGCTGGTAACCCATCATCACCTTCGTCATCGTCCTCGCTATAATTCTGTTTCAATTCCTCATAGGTAGGCTGGTAACGAAAGCGTATCGCGGGGGGTGGGGTCCGCTGTGCAGTTTCAATTCCTCATAGGTAGGCTGGTAACGCCCGCAGCCAGAAGGGATAGTGTCCGCAGTACCGGGTTTCAATTCCTCATAGGTAGGCTGGTAACTCGGTTCCGACCATTCAGCGTAAAGCTGCTTTAAGGGTTTCAATTCCTCATAGGTAGGCTGGTAACAGTCATTTTTTGAGGCTTCCGGTATATCTGTTTATCGTTTCAATTCCTCATAGGTAGGCTGGTAACCCGTCCCAGCTCATAGTCGGCCAGCGTGCGGGTGCGTTTCAATTCCTCATAGGTAGGCTGGTAACAAATAAATTTTAAATCCACTAGACGTTTTAGCCGTGTTTCAATTCCTCATAGGTAGGCTGGTAACAAAATAAAAAATAGGAGGATTTAAAATGAAGGTTTAGTTTCAATTCCTCATAGGTAGGCTGGTAACACGGTTAGGTCGTTTTTCGGCCAACCATTTTTTGGGTTTCAATTCCTCATAGGTAGGCTGGTAACTAAGATCGCCGCCAGCAAAAGCACTATCCAGACCAGTTTCAATTCCTCATAGGTAGGCTGGTAACACCCGAAGCCCCGCGGGTTCGATAACGAAACTGGCGGGTTTCAATTCCTCATAGGTAGGCTGGTAACAGGTGCAGGATTTTGACATCACCTGCAACCTCGACGGGTTTCAATTCCTCATAGGTAGGCTGGTAACGAACCATCCATATCATAAACTGCAGCAGATCGGTCTGTTTCAATTCCTCATAGGTAGGCTGGTAACTTTTGGGAAGTAAAGGCCGCAGGTGAAAAGATCGGGTTTCAATTCCTCATAGGTAGGCTGGTAACTATTCTATAGATCACGTATGCGGCAACTGGCAACCTGTTTCAATTCCTCATAGGTAGGCTGGTAACAACTGTCTCTCCCGATGAGAGGCAGGATTGGATACGGTTTCAATTCCTCATAGGTAGGCTGGTAACAGGCAAGGATTATCAAATGTGTGTTTGGAATGTGGTGGTTTCAATTCCTCATAGGTAGGCTGGTAACACAGCTATCGACAAGTAATAGATGCTGACTTTGTGGTTTCAATTCCTCATAGGTAGGCTGGTAACCGTGGAAGAAGATGTTGAAGATTATCCCTTGTTGCCGTTTCAATTCCTCATAGGTAGGCTGGTAACGAAGATAAAAGACTTAGAAGAAGAAGTAACGAGGGGTTTCAATTCCTCATAGGTAGGCTGGTAACTTCCCGAATCCATTCAGGCGCACCTTCCTTTATTAGGTTTCAATTCCTCATAGGTAGGCTGGTAACATTTGTGCTTACTACCCCTATACCAAGTATGATGTTGTTTCAATTCCTCATAGGTAGGCTGGTAACTTTATTTGTTCCTATTTGCCAAACTTTATCATTATAGTTTCAATTCCTCATAGGTAGGCTGGTAACTGGGATGATCTTTCATTGGTTGATCTTTATGAATCTAGTTTCAATTCCTCATAGGTAGGCTGGTAACGATACAGAAAAAGGCTGATATTTATTATAGTTTGGGGTTTCAATTCCTCATAGGTAGGCTGGTAACCCCACAATCTGCGGTACAAACTTTCTGCCCCGCTCCGTTTCAATTCCTCATAGGTAGGCTGGTAACGCATTTCGTCATCGGCTCTCTCTACGGCTGGGTACAGTTTCAATTCCTCATAGGTAGGCTGGTAACTCTTTCTACCCCCAAACTTCCTGCCCTATCATTATCGTTTCAATTCCTCATAGGTAGGCTGGTAACATATCTTTCAATTCGATTACCCCTTAAAATTTTTTGTTTCAATTCCTCATAGGTAGGCTGGTAACGCATTTCGTCATCGGCTCTCTCTACGGCTGGGTACAGTTTCAATTCCTCATAGGTAGGCTGGTAACTCTTTGGCCCTGCTTCTTTTCGGTTTGCTATCCCGTTTCAATTCCTCATAGGTAGGCTGGTAACCCGAAGCCCCGCCCGGCACACGGATCAGCGTCTTTTTCGTTTCAATTCCTCATAGGTAGGCTGGTAACATTCGGGCGGCAGGGGTTCTATACGGAGTTTACCGTGTTTCAATTCCTCATAGGTAGGCTGGTAACCGGCGGCGTTATGGCGCTGGCACAGATGGGATTTTAGTTTCAATTCCTCATAGGTAGGCTGGTAACCCTGTTGCAGTTTATGACTTGGATGGCTCTTTTGCGTTTCAATTCCTCATAGGTAGGCTGGTAACCTTCTCCCCCTTTGTCCTCTTTTGTCCGCAGGGTGGGTTTCAATTCCTCATAGGTAGGCTGGTAACGAACGTGGTAGTGAGGATGAGAGTAAGGAGAATAAGTTTCAATTCCTCATAGGTAGGCTGGTAACCTCCTGTGGTAGAAAAGCTATACATGGGCTCAAGTGGGTTTCAATTCCTCATAGGTAGGCTGGTAACGCTGAGGTGTTTCTGCCCCGATACCGCCAGGCACAGTTTCAATTCCTCATAGGTAGGCTGGTAACCGTCCTCAGGGAAGCCATACGGGCTTCCAGGCGCTGTTTCAATTCCTCATAGGTAGGCTGGTAACGCCGCATTCTCGTCAGTGGTATCAAAGTTAAAAATGTTTCAATTCCTCATAGGTAGGCTGGTAACGCTCCATGTGATCGTCGAAGCGCCGGTGCCAGTACGGTTTCAATTCCTCATAGGTAGGCTGGTAACCGTTGCAACGGTTGCAGCAGGACGCCGACAAGGCGGTTTCAATTCCTCATAGGTAGGCTGGTAACTCCAGCCGTCTTTCGTGCCAGGGGGCGGTGGTTCAGTTTCAATTCCTCATAGGTAGGCTGGTAACGAATCAGGGGCTGCCTGCGGGCGCCCCGGGAGTTCTGTTTCAATTCCTCATAGGTAGGCTGGTAACTGAGCTCGTCTTTCGTGCCGATAAATCTGAAAATCGGTTTCAATTCCTCATAGGTAGGCTGGTAACGAATCCCTGTCAGTTCGGTTTATGAACGCTATCACGTTTCAATTCCTCATAGGTAGGCTGGTAACCTGAAGGCGAGCATTGAAACTGACCTGTTGCAGTTTAGTTTCAATTCCTCATAGGTAGGCTGGTAACCTCTTCCGCCGGGCGTGAAAGGTGTAAGGTGTTCTCGTTTCAATTCCTCATAGGTAGGCTGGTAACTCTTCCGACAGGTAGCTATCTGTCCCCAGGCTTTCTCGTTTCAATTCCTCATAGGTAGGCTGGTAACTGCCCGCTCTCTCCATCTTCGGCGGCGGAGTGGGGTTTCAATTCCTCATAGGTAGGCTGGTAACCTGCGTCATGCCCTATGCCTTCACTGTTATTCGACTGTTTCAATTCCTCATAGGTAGGCTGGTAACTAATATTACATACATAGGCATAGCCGCAGACGAGCCGTTTCAATTCCTCATAGGTAGGCTGGTAACCCTTTGGCGGCGGCGTAGGCAATCAGATCATGGAGGGGTTTCAATTCCTCATAGGTAGGCTGGTAACCTCTTCCCAGTCCGCCTGATCGTTTATCTTTAGCTGTTTCAATTCCTCATAGGTAGGCTGGTAACGGAAACCGGCGAATATATTGAGATCATCCCTGAAAGGTTTCAATTCCTCATAGGTAGGCTGGTAACCCTTTAGATGCCGCTCGATGCGCGTAACCTTTACGTGTTTCAATTCCTCATAGGTAGGCTGGTAACCCGGGGTAGCGGGATCCAGCCGTAGGCAAAGATGCGGTTTCAATTCCTCATAGGTAGGCTGGTAACAAGCTCAAGCCGAAACTGGCCTGCGCCTCGATAAAGCGTTTCAATTCCTCATAGGTAGGCTGGTAACGTTCCTGTATATACGTAAATCATTACCCTACAGCCTGTTTCAATTCCTCATAGGTAGGCTGGTAACGCAGAGAACAGGATTAAAAGAACAGGCAGAAGAATTGTTTCAATTCCTCATAGGTAGGCTGGTAACCTTGTTCTAATACCTTATATACCTCTGCGGTCACAGTTTCAATTCCTCATAGGTAGGCTGGTAACATCTTCTGAATGGCCCGGCCCGGCGTGAGCCCTGCGTGTTTCAATTCCTCATAGGTAGGCTGGTAACAAGATAACGGCGGCGTGCTCATTCAGGAGATGGGTGTGTTTCAATTCCTCATAGGTAGGCTGGTAACCATGAGCCTTGACCGAGTGCTGGACTTCCTGGCGGGTTTCAATTCCTCATAGGTAGGCTGGTAACATCACCGCAGCAATTTTAAGAGCAGTCATGTTCGCGTTTCAATTCCTCATAGGTAGGCTGGTAACATATTGTATCTTTGCTTCCAGGTTTCGATCAGCTCGGTTTCAATTCCTCATAGGTAGGCTGGTAACGCAGCGAATAGCGCCGTTATATATATACTTCCCCATGTTTCAATTCCTCATAGGTAGGCTGGTAACGATCTTTGCGCTGTCTAAGGGTGTGTGCTCTTTTAAGGTTTCAATTCCTCATAGGTAGGCTGGTAACTGGAAACAGAGATACAATATCAGTTTGCATATCGGGGTTTCAATTCCTCATAGGTAGGCTGGTAACGGACTACAAGATGAAGGAGATAGCGCGTAGGACCGTGTTTCAATTCCTCATAGGTAGGCTGGTAACTGATCATGTTGTCATCGGCCCGTACACGATCCAGGGGTTTCAATTCCTCATAGGTAGGCTGGTAACCAGGAGCGTGGTCTACAAGCATCTGCGCGTCAAGGCGTTTCAATTCCTCATAGGTAGGCTGGTAACCGATCTGGCTTTATTTGTAGCGCAGAAAAAGGAGCGTTTCAATTCCTCATAGGTAGGCTGGTAACGCAAGCTCAGCGCCCGCTGCTCCCTTCTTTTAAAGCGTTTCAATTCCTCATAGGTAGGCTGGTAACCGCAAGCAAAGATTGACGCGGATCGGGAGAACATGGGGTTTCAATTCCTCATAGGTAGGCTGGTAACGCTGTCGGATGCCTGCGGCTCGATCTTCGATTGTGGTTTCAATTCCTCATAGGTAGGCTGGTAACTTTAGTTGTCGAACGTTGTTGGGGAGGTGGGAATATGTTTCAATTCCTCATAGGTAGGCTGGTAACAGATACTTCTCATAAAATAACATGGAGTCATAGTGGTTTCAATTCCTCATAGGTAGGCTGGTAACGTTACAACTGCAGCAGTTCCAAGCCCAATCAAAGGGTTTCAATTCCTCATAGGTAGGCTGGTAACGCTTGGTAGCGCGCAGCAGGCCGTCGATGATGTAGCGTTTCAATTCCTCATAGGTAGGCTGGTAACACATCGGGCTCGCGGAGGGCACGGAGCAGGCATTGCTGTTTCAATTCCTCATAGGTAGGCTGGTAACCCCGCCTGGAGACCCTGGAGAAAGATATTAAATTGAGTTTCAATTCCTCATAGGTAGGCTGGTAACCGGCCTTGAGCTTTCGCTGCCGGGCTTGGAGGGCCTGTTTCAATTCCTCATAGGTAGGCTGGTAACCCTGAAGTGGGACGTGCCGTCATGGGTCCCGCTTATGTTTCAATTCCTCATAGGTAGGCTGGTAACCTGGATCAGAGGGGCGATGGCCCTGGCCAGGCCCTGTTTCAATTCCTCATAGGTAGGCTGGTAACTCGCAGACCAGGCCGCGCAGATCGAAGCGCAGGGCAGTTTCAATTCCTCATAGGTAGGCTGGTAACTCCACACGTCGGGCAGGTGTCGCCTGCTTCATACTGTTTCAATTCCTCATAGGTAGGCTGGTAACGCGGGCGTGAGGCGGGGGGTGCCGCAGGGAAAATGCGTTTCAATTCCTCATAGGTAGGCTGGTAACCGCCTGCGGGCCTTTTGAGTCTTACAGATATGCTATGTTTCAATTCCTCATAGGTAGGCTGGTAACTCGCGACGCTTGGCCAGGAACATCAGCAGGTTATCGTTTCAATTCCTCATAGGTAGGCTGGTAACGAATCTCCACGCAGAACCCGAGACCATGGGGGATCGGTTTCAATTCCTCATAGGTAGGCTGGTAACCCGCGAGGCCCTGGAAGACTGGGGCCTGGACATGGAGGTTTCAATTCCTCATAGGTAGGCTGGTAACAGCGCCGGACATAGCCGGTGACCTTCCCCTGATAGAGTTTCAATTCCTCATAGGTAGGCTGGTAACAAGACGGGGATGTCCTACACGGCCTGGACCATTCTGTGTTTCAATTCCTCATAGGTAGGCTGGTAACGGGTATCCGCGATTTCACCCTGGACGCCCGGGGCGCGTTTCAATTCCTCATAGGTAGGCTGGTAACATCGCGGCAAAGGCTGAATTCATCCGGGCCAAAGCGTTTCAATTCCTCATAGGTAGGCTGGTAACACTTGGCGGGGCGGACTGAAGGCGAGCATTGAAACGTTTCAATTCCTCATAGGTAGGCTGGTAACGGGTCCGCGCCGGGGGGGTGCCGCAGGGAAAATGCGTTTCAATTCCTCATAGGTAGGCTGGTAACGCTGGTCCACCACATCAAGCCGCTGGAGACGCATCCGTTTCAATTCCTCATAGGTAGGCTGGTAACATTATCTTTTGAAAATAGGATATACGGAAAAGAGGGGTTTCAATTCCTCATAGGTAGGCTGGTAACGATGTTGCTTCTCCATTATAACCTTCCAAACCTAAGTTTCAATTCCTCATAGGTAGGCTGGTAACCCGTTAAAACCGCGTGGTGAAAGGGTGTGTAAAATAATGGTTATTGGGATACTTGTATGAAGTGTGTTCCATTTTCACTTCTCCAAAGTGCCTGAAGCCTGTTATGACATGGGATTACGGGCCTCATTCCAGTATTTACAAATGTCGTCGATCTCCAGGGGTTTTTGCATTACCGGGGGTCGACGACAAGTAATAAAACATTTTTAGCGGGACCTTAATCATTGTATTCTACTACTAGAGGCCATTTACCTGCATGACCCAATTTTCATTTGCGAGTTCTCTTGCTATCGATAGATAACCCAAAGATTACAATATCAATAAATAACGAATTTCTCATCATCGATTCTTTTAAAGCCCGTATCCGGATCGTAGAATTCATTTAACATTTCCCTGGGAATGCGAAGGGGGGTGGTAGATTCATCCAGTTTACCTAGGACCAACCTGATAGGTACAGATAGTATGTAACTGGAGAAATCGTGTTTAAGAGACAGATATGCCTGCCTTCTTTTCCAGTAGTCTTTTTCATTGGCAACAGTGTCCTGATAATTTTGCCAAATTTCACTGGCATTCTCATTAAGTTCGACAAAGACGTTGACATAATGGGGACGGTTTTCGATTAAAGCAAAATTGGCTACGCCAAGCATTTCTGAACCCCGCTCGCGGGGTGAAAAATGCCACTGCTGCATTGCATATAGCAGTTTTTCGCTGAGCTCTACTGACTCTGAGTACCTCACTGTTTTGAAATAGTCCGCGATAGCGTCATAAAAATTGCTTTCTCGCAGCATAGGCTTTGTTTCAAACATTATTTTCGCTGCGTAGGTGTGTATCTTGCCATAAACATATTGTGCCAAAGTGGTCTCTCCCTCGTCGGTACGATTTACCAGGTGCCAAACACGGACGTGAGCATTGTCCTGGGTGAAGTGTCGGTTGCAACGCCCTGCTGCTTGGACAACTGCATCTACCGGGCCAAGATCCCGCCAGACTTCGTCAAAGTCTAGGTCAACGCCGGCCTCTACTACTTGCGTGGATACTAAAACTGGTTTTTCACCGCTATCTAGCCATTGCCGCAGCAGCTTCAGACGGCATTTTCTTTCCAGCGGGGTAATATTCGTTGAAAGATAGCAAAGAGGGCTCTTTGAGCTCATCTTTTTTTTGAGTAGTTGATAAAAGGCTATTGAGCTTTTAATGGTATTTAATATTACCAGGTAAGACTGGTTGCTGTGGTACTGGTCTATAAATTTTTCAACAAGCTCTTCGACCGTGAAAGGATCTGGGTTGGCTGTGATTGTTACCCGGTCAAGGGCGGCAAAACGCTGGCGGATCTGTCTTTCGGAGCCGGCCAGCTCTAGAACCTCGCTCTTATTAAACCATTCCGGACGGGTGGCAGTCATCAATAAAACCCTGGTATTTAGATGATTGCAGGATTCTTGTAATGTCCTTTCTACTAAAGGCCAGTACTCCACTGGTATATTTTGCACTTCATCTAGGATTAGAATGGCATTTTGCAAACGGTGGAATTTCTTGAGCATGCGGTTTTTGTGGCCAATAAGGGTGTGAAGCAGCTGTACAAAGGT
>JGI24707J26582_10003687_pt1 | contig 10891 bp, 8 predicted proteins | sample BioPla1DNA1_FD_26582 | JGI IMG/M metagenome (IMG submission 26582) | reverse complement strand
AAAAGAAGAAAAGCAGCAGTTGATGCAAAAAAAGGAAAAGTTTTTACAAAACTTGGCCGAGAAATACAAGTTGCTATTAAAGAGGGTGGACCAGATCCCGAAAAAAATTATTCTCTACAGGCTGCGATTACAAGAGCAAAATCTTTTAATATGCCTAATGATACTATAAATAGAGCTATTGAAAATGCAACTAATCCTAATACTGCAGATTTTAACGAAATTACTTACGAAGGCTATGGTCCAGCTGGAATTGCAATAATTGTTGAAACCCTAACAGATAATCGTAATCGCACAGCTGGTGAAATCAGGCATGTGTTTGACAAGTATGGTGGCAATTTAGGTAAGGACGGCAGTGTAAATTTTTTGTTTGAACGAAAAGGTACCCTGATTTTAGATAGAAGTAAATATCAAGATGCAGATCAAGTTATGTTAGATGCAATGGAGGCAGGTTGCTCCGATTTTATTGAATCTGATGAATACTATGAAATAGAGACGACTGTTGAAGATTATCATGAGGTCTTAAATAATTTGACAGAATTAAAATATGAATTTGTAGATGTTACACTAGGTCCAGAGGCAATAATTGCCAATGAAGTAGAAGCAGCTGAAGATATTGAAAAATTAGAAAAATTACTGGAAAAATTAGAAGAAAATGATGATGTTCAAGATGTATTTCATAATTGGAATATGCCAGAAATTTCATCCTGATAAATTAGTTAGATAGGATTTCTGAGAAAGAGTAAAAATATAAAACAAGTAATCAAGTATGTTTGATTTTTTATTTGGTAAAAGAAGAAAAGCTAAACGCAAAAGAAAGGCTAAAGAGAAAAAGGAAGCTACAAGGCCTGAAATTCCTGAGCCCGAAAAAGACGTACCGTTAAGACCTGGTAAATTACTTTTTAATCCGTTTGGGGATTTTGCAGAAGCTGTAAAATCTACTGTTCAAGATGCAATCAAATCTGATGAGTTAGAAACTGAAGAAGATATTCGTGAATTTCTTTCGCAAATTGCAGTTGTAGCTTTTATTGGTAAGTCAGGAACTGGCAAAAGTACGAGAGCGCTAACAGTTGCAAAGCGACATAAAATTCATTATTTGATAGATGATGGCTTGCTGATTCATGGTGGTAGAATTGTCGCGGGTACATCTGCGAAAACTGCACCTACCCAGATGGAATCTGTTCGCCAAGCTCTGTTTACTGATCCGGTTAGGTCAGCTAACATGAGGCGTGCTCTAATTAATGAAAATCCACCAATTTTAATGATTTTAGGTACTTCAGATCGAATGTTAACTAGAATATGCGATAATTTATGGCTTAATCAGCCTTCAATAGTTATTCGGATAGAAGACGTAACTACAGAAGAAGAAAGAAATACTGCTAGAACTACGCGCATGTCAGAAGGTACACATACAATTCCTGTACCAAGCATGGAGATTAAGCATGATTTTTCTGGTTATTTTATGGAACCTTTGCAAAAATTAAGACGTGCCTTAGATCGCTCATCTGACCGTGTCGATTTTACTTCAGAAGGTGATAAAACGGTTGTCAGACCTACCTTTTCAACAATTGGTAACTATTCAATTTCTGATGATGCCTTAGCGATGTTAATTGATCAAATTTTAGATGATGTGAAAGGTATTGCTGAATTATTAGAATTTTTTGTCGAAAAAAGAACTTATGGTGCTATATTTGATTTGGGAGTTTCGCTACACTATGGTTATAATGCCCAAGAAATTTTAAGTGAGGCTCAACAAGTTTTGAACAAGGAAATTCAATACTATACTGCTATCAACGTACTTTCCATTAATATAAAAGCAATGTTAGTTGTTTATGATAAAGCAAACAAATTGCAATGAAGAAAACAGAGGTATGAAAATGAATAATAATTATAATGAACATGATGCGCCAGATGAATATTTAGCTGATCAATTAACATCCGATCAATATGCCAAAGCGGCAAGGCAAGCAAATGAGGAGAGTGAAAATCCTGCAAATATGAATAGTGGTGTGCGTAAATTCACATATAGACCAAATACTCCTTCAGATGATGAAGCTTTAATCAGAGAAGAAAATTTTCGTCAAAATTTTGAACAAACTAAGAACAGTGAAGATTTTGATCAAGTTACAGAAGATCAAACAAAAGTAGATCCTTCAAATTCAAATCAGTACGATCTAGACGACATTGATTTTTCTGATGAGTCAGAACAGTTTTCAAGTAGTAGGAGTAATAGTCATATCAAAAAATCAAGTAAGAGACCAGAAAGAAGTACTTCTTCAAAAAAATCTGGATTCTTACAAAATAGACATGTAAAAGATATTTTAACTGGGATAAGACAAATCTTTACTCTTTTATTTTCTAAAAGACCAATGCAAGCCTTTCATCTAAATTTACATTGGGGCGTTCTTGGTATATTAGCTTTATTTAATGTATTACTAGTTCCTGCTGTCAACAGTAATCTATATGCAAAGTCTATTCAAGAAGTTTTAAATACTATGCGGATTGCCAATCTAAGTGGTGCTGGCACAATTTTTGGCATTTCGTTTTTGAGTCAATTGGCTACACTTGTTCTAGTTATTGTATTGTTAGTAATAATGTCCTTTTTATTAAAAAGTGAAAAGCGTAATTTTAAACAATTTGTTCAAACTGTTACACTTTCAACTGTACCCTACACATTGATTTTGTTTGTCGCCTTTGTTCTTTCCTTTTTCTATCCATTAGGAAGTATAGTTATTGCTATAGGTGGCAAAACTCACACAATGATTTATCTCTACGCAGGTTTTCAAAAAGGTCATCCGACTAGAAAGAATAGTCCTTTTTGGCTATTCCTATTTTTCATAATATTAGTGTTTACCTTACAAGTTTTCTTTATTACTTTGATGATATAGTTTTAACAACAAAACTGATATGAAAAAATATTGCTAAAAGAAATTTGATTCCTTCATATTGAGCTAAGAATTATGTTGAGCGGTAAGTTTTATTCCTTTACTAGAGAAAAAACCGCATGCTACTCTAAGTAGCACTTAAGTAAACAAGGTTTTCTTGTTGGTCCTCGAAAAATAATATATATTTTAGAAAAAACAAGGAGGTCTCTTATGGAATTTTCAAAAATGTTAAAAAATAAAAGAAAGCAACTGGGTTTATCTCAAGAAGAATTAGCAGAAAAAATTAATGTTCCAGACAAGCAGTCACAAAATGGGAAACTGGAAAAGGAATGCCGGACATTTCAAATTTAATTTCTTTAAGTAATGAATTTGATATGAGTCTTGATGAACTAATTAAAGGGGATGAAGTTATAAAAAAGAAAATCATTAGAGATAGCAATTCTAAAAAGTGGCATTTACTGGTTATTCTCTATTTAGTAGTTGTACTAGGCTATATTGCTTATTTTTTTAAAGTATATAACATTTTTATGGTTGGTTTTCTGATCTCTACACTTTTTATGCTATTTTTAGAAGTAAGAATTTTTATTAAGGAGCGAATCTATAAAGAATAAGAAAGCGATCTATGCACAGAGTATAGAAAATTTATATAAAAATTTAGATCAAAAACACAATACTAGAACGTGAAAGGCCTCTGTTAAGGAAAATTATCACACCTTAACAAGCCTTTTTAAAATTGCATTTACATTACTATTCTAAAAAGTATAACCAGTAATTTGATCAGGCACAAAGATTAGAACCTAAATCCTATATTTTATAATTGACGTGATAAAGCAAAATTTGCATCATTTAGGTTCGAGCTGGCAAGTTCGATTCTTTCATCCATACTCATTGGTCTTCCGTGCTGATCAACTATCGTCATAGCTCCTTGAATAGACTTTGTTTGCCAATTAATTGCATGGCTAAATTCTTTTGTTTCATTCCAAAGATAGGGTACAGGTAGAAATCCTGCCGCAAATATGGTGTAAAATCCTTCGGCTGAGTAAATATTCGGGATAGATTTTTCCAAATAATTTATTAGTTGTAAAGAAGCACTGTAAAGCTCATTCGCACGTTCATTTATTTCTTCATGTTGACTCATATCATCAACAAGACCTTGTTTTCTTGCTTTTCGATACTCTTTAATAGTGTGAAGCGTGATCTGAATACTCTCATTAACAATATCAGGGGTGGCTAAATGTGAAGCCTCGGAATAACTTACAACATGAATTATTTCAGGGCTGGATGAATTATTTGCTTCAATATCATCCATGAGACAACTTACAGCAGCTAATTGAATTTTTGCCTTATAAGGATCAGCTACAAAGTAGTCTAGTCCTGCACGTGGCTGGAATAAAACAGTAAAGTTCTTATCTTCTAAAGAACGAATCAAGCGAAGCAAAACTCGTGATTTTGCCAGATCCTGGATACCCCAGGTACTGCTAGGAGTATTTAACATATTTTGTAATACGAAGGTTTTGATACCCAATTTCTTTGCTAATTTAGCAGCTAAATAGGCGGAGACAATATAGGTAATATCATCAGCACCGCGAAAAGAGAAATGATGAGAAACATTAGCTTCAAAAGGCTTCCCTGTTTTTGCTACATAGCGAATCGCATTAATTTGTTCCTTGAGGCTTTGAAATAACGTATATGGACCTCTGCCATCAAGTCGATTAAACCACCAAATTGACATAGCATGCCAACAAATATTTATAGTTTTCTCATAGAGTTCTGCTAGTTCTCTAATATTTTTTGTCCCCGCATAAGTTCGCATTAGTAGCGGTCTTGAAGCTTCGTATAATTCAATATATTCTTCGGGTGAGTTTACTGGAACCCCTCCGCCATTATTCATACCTGTCCAATTTTCACCAAAATTAGATTGACTTAACTGCGAGGTTCCTAAAGATAAAATATCTAGGTAACCACTTTGAGCTAACTTTTGGATCCAATCACAGGCTTCACGAATTGCTTCCTGATGTTTTTGACCAGAAGTGTAAGGCCCAACATGTGCACGTGTCAAAGGTCTTTTTCCAAAATGACCATCTTTTACTACTTTTAAACGTTTTATTAAGTTGTCACGCCGACTACCATAATCGGGATAATTATTGTCGTTGTGACTCTTAAAATTTTTATATTCTTTCTTATCAATAATTTCTTTAGCAAAACTATTGCGGTTTTCATCGTACTGGTTTACTTCTAAAATCTCGGGTGGTAATTCATTTTCGGGAATTCCCAAACTTAGTAATGTTTGATGTGCTGATTCTCCTCCTTGAAAACAATGAACTAATTTAGGAAATTCATTTTCTATCAATTGACAAGCTTCAGGGAGACCACCAAAAAAGATCGCATCAATAGGACCACCTTGTTGAATAAGCATTTTTTCGTTTTTTAGCTCATGAATTATATAACCAACAATGTTAAGAGCATCCTGCTTATCGAGCCGATAAGTTATTCCAAGACGAGTTACTCCATTTGTACGTAACCAGGAGATAATTTCACGCCGAGCGCTTTCTTCTTTATAGTAAAATAATGCCTTTTCTATTTTTTTATCAGCGACAATTACTTGATAATCGCAAGAGCGCAATAAATCCGCAGCAGCTTGGATACCAAGAGTGTGGGCATCATGCTCTGGTTTGATAAAAGCATAGACAATTTTTGATTTTTTTTGATACATATTAATCCCAATTAACTACTTTCTATTTTTTAGGTAATAAGAAATATGCTGACATAAATCATATTCATTTTCACGAAAATCCACTTCCAATAAGGCTGAGGCTAAATCTATAATCAGAGTAGTATAATGCATATCAATTCCTAAATTTATTCCAACCAGTTCTAGGGGAACTAGGCCATATGGAATATCTTCAAAAATATAACGATGTTCTAAGGTATTTGGAGCTTCGATTATTTCATATGCTATTGTATTTCGCAGACATTCAAAAAGTGTCTCACCTTCTGAGTGATAACTACGCTTAATCCAATCTTTAGTACTAAGCAAATCTGAGCCTAGAGCTTTAGCAACACTTAATCTTTCAAAATCGAGCTTTTCTAGATAATTAGCAATTCGAGGAGTAATACCGTCCCAGTAATGCCTAAAACTAAATTCTGGACTTTCTGTCCAGCCACTATTTAGGAGCAAAGGAGTAGAGTGTAAGATCATGCCAACATTACCAATTGAAGTTTCGATAATTGATTTTGCTGGCTTAAAATACGGACGGATCACTTCTGGAAGAGCAGTAATAATTTCACCAATTTTATCTGGATCTTTAGTTGCGACTTCAACGGAATCTTTGATTGCAATTAAATGAACTTTATTGGCAGTCAAGCGTCTGGCTGTATGAATTACAGTTTGTGTTTCTGCAATGATGGGCTTTAGAAATTTATTAGTTTGAGTGAAATAATATTCAAATTTCATTGCCCCAAAAGTTCTACCAGGATTTAAGATAATAGGTACTTCCTTTTGGAGTGATGCTCCTAAGCGAGCTGCTAGATCTTTATGAGCGAAAGCAGGAGTCATGATTAAGATTAAATCAGTGTTGCTTATCGCTTCAGAAATGTCAGTGCTTGCAAATGCAATTGTAGCATTGTCATTAATANCACCACCGCATCGGATCGATTTGGTTGAATTTAAAGCAGAAACTACTTCACTAGAATTGTCATAAACAACAACTTCATTTCCAGCTAAAGCCAAATGTGAAATCATGGCTAAGCCTGTGTTGCCTGCTCCAATAACAGTTATTCTCATTTTATACCTCCTAAAGTCTAAAGTTACTTATTAAATTTCTCTGATATGCCTCCGATTACATGATTTCAATACTAGCCCCATGAAAGCAGGGGGTTTTACAGTTACATGACTTCAATACTAGCCTCAAAAATGTTGATGTTTTTGAGGTTAATTTTGTTATGAATATTTTTTGTTGATCAAATTTAGCTTATCGGTTGCTTGAGCTAAATTTGGTTCTTGAACAGCTGACTAATAGGCGAAAATATTAACTAGTCAGTCAGTAAGCTCATCAATTTTTGATTGTACAGCCTCAGCTTCGTCAAATGCTTCCGCTTTCTTAAAGTTTTCTACACTTTTTTGGAAATACTCAATTACGTTTGCATTCCTATCTAAATGTAAGTTTAAATTTCCCAGCGCTTCCATAGCAAGAGCTATACCATGATGATTACGTTCCGTATTGGCAAAGGTATAGGCGTGATTAAAGTACATTTCAGCATCTTCATAATTGCCAGAAAGCATCATCACATCACCTTGTTCATAAAAATTGTATGAAAGATCAGAGTAATATGAAGGAATGAGCGAACTACAACGCCGTAATTCCTCACGAAAATATTCTGTTGCAAGTGGATAATCTCCAAGCAATTTCATAATAATACCTAGTTGATGTAAAGCCCTCGTTTGTTGCCAGAGATTTTCGTTATCTTCGGCCTGTTCCAGAGCTTCATACAAATCTTTTTTTGATTCATCGTATTGATTTAGATTCATTCTTACGACGCCTTGTAACAATTTAACTTCAAATTTTTGTTTTTTGATTAGTTTTTTATTGGATAGTGATTCTAAAATTGTTAAAACTTGATCAAACTTTTTTTCTTCGAAAAGCTCTTTAGCGCCTTCTATTTTTTTATCTATTTTTGACATGAAAGTAATCCTTATCTAAAAAAGATTCTGAAAAATGGAATATAATAGATATAGTGTACAAAAACTACAAATTTTNAGCAAATAACAACGGGAAAATCGTGCTGATTTTCCCGTTGCTGTGTCTAAGCTAAGAGTAATTCAATTATAAGTATTTATATTTATGCTTGTTCTAAGCGTTCAACTAAAGCATCTAATTGTTTATACAATTCCTGAGGCAATTTTCCACCTCTGGCATCAAGATCTTTGTAATGTTCACGCACAGATTCTGCTTCAGCTTTCCAACCCTCGACATCGACTTCTAAGATTTCGTCCATATCAGCATCATTGATATCCAATCCTTCAAGATAAAGATCATCTTTGGAAGGCATATAGCCAATTGCAGTTTCTCTAGCATCAACATCGCCAGCACAACGTTCAACGATCCATTTTAAGACACGGCTATTGTCACCAAAGCCAGGCCATTGGAAATTGCCATCTTCGTCTCTACGAAACCAGTTTACATAGAATAATTTTGGTAACTTATCGGCATCGCCTCTTTCGCCAATGTCGATCCAGTGTTGTAGATAATCTCCAACATTGTAACCAATGAATGGTAACATAGCGAAAGGATCACGACGTACTTGACCAATCTTATCGGAGATAACAGCAGCTGTAATTTCTGAACCCATGATAGAACCTAAGAATACACCATGATTCCAAGACATACTTTCATGTACCAAAGGTACAACTGAAGCACGACGACCACCAATTAAGAAAGCATCGATTGGTACACCAGCTGGATCTTCCCAATTGTCAGCAATACTTGGACATTGAGCAGCAGGTGTAGTGAAGCGGGAGTTTGGATGTGCTGCTGGTTCATCACTGTCTGGTGTCCAGTCATTACCATGCCAATCAATTAAATGATCAGGTGTTTCACCATCAATACCTTCCCACCATACATCGCCATCATCTGTAAGTGCAACGTTTGTAAAAATAGTATTTGATTTTATTGTATCCATAGCATTAGGATTAGAATCATAAGATGTGCCTGGTGCAACACCAAAGAAACCAGCTTCTGGATTGATAGCGTATAAACGACCGTCATCTCCAAATTTTAACCAAGCAATGTCATCACCAATAGTTTCAACTTTCCAGCCAGGGATAGTAGGAACTAGCATAGCTAAATTAGTTTTTCCGCAAGCAGACGGGAACGCACCGGTCACATAATGTACTTTGCCTTCAGGACTAGTTAATTTTAAGATAAGCATATGTTCTGCCATCCAGCCTTCATCTTTAGCTTGAGCAGAAGCAATACGCAGAGCAAAACACTTTTTACCGAGTAAAGCATTTCCACCATAACCAGAACCATAGGACCAGATTAATCTTTCTTCTGGGAAATGGCTGATATATTTTTCATCCATTGGTGCACATGGCCATGTAACATCTTCTTCTCCTTCTGCTAAAGGATAACCAACAGAGTGTAGACACTTAACAAATTCACCATCTTCGCCAAGAATTTCTAATACTGCATCGCCAACTCTGGTCATGATCCTCATATTAACTACAACATAAGGGCTGTCAGTTATTTCTACACCAATTTTAGCGATTGGAGAACCAATCGGACCCATGGAGAAAGGAATTATATACATCGTGCGACCAGCCATGCACCCATCATAAAGATCGGTCATTGTTTCCTTTAATTCAACAGGGTCAATCCAATTGTTAGTTGGGCCCGCATCTTCCTCTTTTTTGGTTGCGATATAAGTACGTTCTTCAACACGTGCTACATCAGAAGGATCACTACGGAATAGGTAACAGCCAGGACGTTTTTCTTGATTTAATTCAATTGCAGCACCACTTGCAACCATTTCATCAAGTAATTGTTGGTTTTGCTCCTCACTCCCATCAATCCAAACGATGTCATCAGGTTTACAAAGTGCAGCAACTTCATCAATCCATANTTGTAATTCTTTGTGTTTGTTCATATAAAGGTTCCTTTCCTTTTTATATAAATGAATTAGTTCTACAACTAGCAATTACATTCTAGCATTTTTAGATTGTTAAATATACTCGCAAATCTTAAAAAAAATTTATTATAATCTAGCAAATATTGCATATATGTACAACCAAAACTGTTATTAGAATAGATAATTAGTAAAAATTCTAAACGTTTACAACAATCTTGTTAATTGAGTATTCCTGAGTTAGATTATTTATAGTATTACTTTGTTGAAATCTAAAAATAGTTTAGAATAGAAATGTAAATAAAGTGTTTTATTAAAAAATCGGAGGATATTATGACAGAACAAGAAAGAAACAAATTAGCATTAAAAAAACATAAAGAGTGGGGTGGCAAAATAGAAGTGATTGGCACAGCACCAGTTGGCACCTCAGAAGAATTATCTATTGCTTATTCACCGGGCGTTGCAGCACCATGTTTAGAAATAGAGAAAGATGTCGAAAAGTCTTATGAGTATACAAGNCGTCATAACTTATGTTTAGTTGTTACAGATGGTTCTGCTGTTTTAGGCTTAGGCGACATTGGTCCAGAAGCTGGTATGCCAGTAATGGAAGGAAAATGTGCTNTATTTAAGGCTTTTGCCGATGTTGATGCTTTTCCGCTTTGTATCAAGTCAAATGATGTAGACGAAATTGTTGATACAATTTATAGAATCTCTGGCAGCTTTGGTGGCGTTAACTTAGAAGATATTTCTGCACCACGTTGTTTTGAGATAGAAGCAAAATTAAAAGAAAAATGTGATATTCCAATTTTCCATGATGATCAACATGGAACAGCAGTTGTAACTTTGGCGGGCTTAATTAATGCTCTAAAAGTAACAGATAGGAAAATCGAAGACGTTAAAATCGTTCTCAATGGTGCAGGTGCAGCATCGATAGCAATCACAAAATTGTTAATTTCTGCTGGTGCAAAAGGTGAAAACATTTTAATGTGTGATAGCCGTGGTATCATTTATACAGGCAGACCAGAAGGTATGAACAAATATAAAGATGAGTTATGTGAAGTCATTAATCCAGACAAAAAATCTGGTAGTCTAGAAGAGGCTATGGTTGATGCAGACGTATTTATTGGCGTTTCTGTACCCGGCACTGTAACTCAAGCAATGGTCAAGAGCATGGCTGATGATCCAATCGTTTTTGCTTGCGCTAATCCAATTCCAGAAATTTATCCTGATGAAGCAAAAGAAGCTGGTGCAAAAGTGGTAGCTACAGGTCGTTCTGACTTTCCAAATCAAATCAATAATGTTTCAGCTTTCCCTGGTATCTTCCGTGGTACTTTTGATGTTAGAGCTTCAGAGATCAATCAAGAAATGAATGTAGCTGCTGCCCA
>JGI24707J26582_10003683_pt1 | contig 10903 bp, 7 predicted proteins | sample BioPla1DNA1_FD_26582 | JGI IMG/M metagenome (IMG submission 26582) | reverse complement strand
AACTCACCGACATAGGTATGGTACACTGTAATGCCGCGCTCTTTAAGGATTTCATCGACCTTGCGGTAGACGATATACAGCTCCTCCTGGGGAGTGGCGCCTAGGCCGTTAACCAGAACCGCAACCTCATCCCCTTCTGCATAGGGACCGTCCTCCAAAATTGCATTCAGCAGTGTTTCTCCAATTTCATCTGCCGTCTGCAGCTTGCCGCGCTTAATGCCTGGTTCTCCATGGATGCCCATGCCAATTTCCATTTCGTCATCTCCGAGAGTAAATGTCGGCTTCCCAACCCGAGGAATAATGCAAGGGGACAGCGCAACTCCCATGGACCGCATATTAGCCAAAGCCCGCTTGGTTACAGCCACTACCTCATCAAGCTCTGCCCCTTCTTCTGCCTTGGCACCGGCAATCTTGTAGGCAAAGAAGAGACCCGCAACTCCCCGCCGCTTTTCTTCTTCTCCCTTGGGGGCAGATGCCACATCATCGGCAACCAGGAGGGTTTCTACGCGAATGTCCTCCAGGTCCGCCATCTCGGCTGCCATATCAAAGTTCATCACATCGCCGCCATAATTTCCGTAGAGGTACAGCACTCCCTTACCGCCGTCAATGGCCTTGGTTACGTTCAGCATCTGCTGGGCGCTGGGGGAGTTAAAGACATCTCCAATGGCAACTCCGTCTAATAAGCCCTTACCCACATAACCCAAGAATACCGGCAGGTGTCCGGAACCGCCTCCGGTGGCGATGGCGACCTTACCCTGCTTGGGTGCATCCGCCCTGACCATTTCCCGGACATCTTCCCCGACAGCCCGCAGCTCCCTAGGATGTGCCCTTAAGATACCCTCCAGCGTTTCATTGGCAAAATTCTCCGGGTTGTTCATGATTTTTTTCATCTTAAATCCTCCCGTCGTCTAATTTTAAGCCTGCTCAGCTTTTTTCCGTTCACTTCTGGTGTTCATTATGTAGTTAAAGGCCATGACCAGAAGCAGCAAGCCTCCCCATACGAAATCCTTGGCAAAGTTGCTGATTTGAAGGTGATTAAAACCGCTTGACAGAAACTGCAGAGAAAAAACAGCAAGCACCACGCCAATCACTGTCCCAAAGCCTCCGCTGGGATTGGTGCCGCCAAGAATGGCGACTAAAATGGCCTGGAGTGTATAAGTCAGTCCATAGTCTGCCTTGGCAGAATTTGTCCTGGCTATCAAGATCAGTCCGGCGCAGGAAGCGAGAAATCCGGTGAGCATATACGTCCTGAAGAGCACCTTCGTCTTGTTGACCCCTGAGAACTGGGATGCCGTTTCGTTAGTCCCCAGCATATACAGTTTGAAACCGAAGGGCGTCCTCCTCAGGACAATGGAAAACACGGCTGCGAAAATGATGAATGCCAAAAAGGGAACCGGAACGCCGAAAATTGTGCCATTGCCAATGAAGATAAATGCTTCAGGAAAGCCGAAAACCGAGGAACCGCCGGTAATTACGATGCCGATCCCTGTGAGAAGCTCCATGGTCCCTAAGGTGGCCAGGATTGGGGTAATTCCCACTTTACTGATTAGAAACCCATTGAGTGCACCAGCTGCCAGTCCAGTTGTCAAAGTGACCAGAACTGCCAGCAGGATTGGGATGGCAACTCCAATTCCGGAAAAGGAGCCGCCCAGGTTGGTAAGGACTAAGGCCGCCAGAATACCAGAGAGGTTGGCAATACCCACAACCGAAAGGTCAATGCCTCCTGTCAGCATGGCTACCAGGATTGCAATGGACAGTATCCCGTATTCAGGAAACTGAAAGGCCATGGACCTGAGATTGCGTACCGTTAAGAAGCTGGAAGGCACCAGGGCTCCCATGATTACAAAAGTCAGAACAGTAACCAGAAGCAGCCTTTTCAGGTTCGGATCCTTGCTGAGAAAATCTATAAAACGGAAGTCCTTCACTTTTTGGGGCTGGAGTTTAGGCATACGTCTTGACACCCCTTTTCTCGCGATAGGTAGTAACGCCAATGCTTATGATGATGATCACCCCTGTAACCGCCCTTTGCCAGTAGGATGAAATCCCCAGCAGAATAAGGCTGTTACTGATCATGGTAAAGAGGAAGACTCCCATTAGTGTACCGATGATGCTGCCTTCCCCCCCGGTAATCTTAGTGCCGCCTAAGATCACAGCTGCAATTACATTGAGCTCCTGTCCAACCAAGTCAAAGGGATTGCCGACCCGAATCATGGATGCATGGATGATNCCTGCAATGCCCGCCAAGAATCCCACGTAGGTATACATGAAAAAGCGGATTCTCTTGATGTTAAACCCNACCCGTTCAGCTGCTGCAGGATCGCCGCCGATGGCGTAGATGCCACGCCCCAGCTTGGTGTAGCGCATGATCCACCAGGTGATGATACTCAAAACCACCAGGGCAAAAATGGTGGTGGGCAGACTGTACAGCATCCTCCCCTGACGTACCGAAACAAAGTTAGCCCGGGATAAGTCCAGCATGCCCTTGGGCANNGTTGTAATGAGGCGAGTGCCCACAAAAGCCAGGAGAAAGCCTCGGTACAGGTTCTGGGTGCCTAACGTGACCACAAAGGCCGGCAGTTTGAAACGAGTAATAAACCAGGCGTTGAGGGAACCCAGCGCCATGGCAATTGCCACAGCCATGGCAAAGGTGAGGACAAGGTTGGCCTCGTGCTGAGGATTATTGATTAGGAATTGTCCAGTTACGTACATGGAAAAAATGGCAATGGACATAAACGAGACGTCGATTTCGCCAGACACAATTACCATAAATACTCCTAAGGAAAAAATCCCGGTAACAATCGAGCTGCGTAGCAAAGAAAAGAGGTTTCCTACTGTGAAGAAGGTGCTGTTTACCGTCCCGATTATTATAGCTAGGAGAATGATCGTAAGCCCCAGGTAGAACTCGTGTCTGTTTAACAGTTTTTTGATCATACCTCAGTCTCCTTAGTCTTGAAGCATTCAAATCATGATACTAGCAGAATATCTGACAGTTCATCTTCGGTAAGCTCACCGCCACGATACTCGTCAACAATTCTGCCGCTGCGCATGAGCAGAATTCTGCTGCAATTGTTGGTTACTTCAGGGATATCGTCGGAGATCAGGATAATCCCCATCCCTGCCTCCGCCAACTTCCGGAGAGTCAGGTGGATGGACTCTTTAGAACCTACGTCAACGCCCGCGGTAGGACTGCTTAAAATCAGAATTCTGGGTTTCGCAGCCAGCCATTTGGCGATCACGACTCTCTGCTGGTTGCCGCCGGACAAACTCTTGACAGGATTGGAGGGCGAAGCAATCCGAATCGCCAGGTCCTCAACCCATTGGTTCACCTGCTGATCGAACTTTTCTTGATCAATAAGGCCCCTGTTTCCAGTTAAGCGGTCAATGGTGCAGATATTTATGTTGTTGGCGATTGACTGTTCCAGCAAGAGCCCCTGGGTGAGTCGATCTTCCGGCACAAAGGCGATACCGTTGTCTAAAGCGTCCTGGACTGTCTTCAGCTCTACTTTTCGGCCTTCAACAAATAGTTGGCCGCTGTCAGCTGGGTGCANCCCAAAGAGGGCATGTGCCAATTCATTCCGCCCTGAGCCTAAAAGGCCTGTGATACCCAGGATTTCCCCTGGATAAAGTGAAAAGGAAACATCTGCAAAGCGGCCTTTTCCCGTAAGGTTTTCTGCCGTCAAAAGCGGCCTTTCGCCAGTTGGATCTTTGACGTAAACATCGTGCTCATCAATGGTTCTGCCTGTCATATACGTTTCCAGGGAACGGCGGTCTAAACTGGCAGCATCGCCGTCGAACACCTTTTTCCCATTCCTGAGAATGGTGATGGTGTCGGAGATCTGGAAGACTTCATTCAGCTTGTGACTGACAAACAGGATGGAGATGCCTTCCCGTTTCAATTCTCTGATAATGCCAAAAAGAGTCTGCACTTCCCTGCTGGTCAAAGTGGTTGTCGGCTCATCCATAATAATCAGCTTAGCATCATGCAAAAGAGCGCGGGCAATGGCCACCAGCTGCTTGTTGGCCACTGAGAGTTCGCCGACTTTCTTGGTAACATCAATGTCAAGGTTAATCCTTGAGATGCCTTTCAGAGCAAGTTCTTTGGTGAGCTTCCAGTTAACAAAAGGGCCCTTCCTGGCTAACTGATAGTTCATGGCAATGTTCTCTGCCACCGTGAGATTTGGGAAGAGGGAAAAATCCTGATAAATTATTTGAATGCCCTCTCGAATCGAGTCCATGGGGGTGAGCCTATCATAGGACTTCCCATTGATGACTACAGTGCCGCTGTCGCGACTGTAAACCCCGGCAATAATCTTGATCAGGGTTGACTTCCCGCTGCCGTTTTCGCCGGCCAGGCACCTTACTTCCCCAGGCCGAATGGAGAGGCTGACATCCTGCAGGGCGCGGACACCTGCAAAGGCCTTATTGATATTCTGGAGAGTTACAAGGTAATCAGTCACTAGGCACTGATTCCTCCTTTCGTGACAAAGCCCATCCCCCCTCAGCGGAGGGATGGGCTAACCAGCTGCTTTAGAAGTCGTAGTCTGCCATGTTGGTCTTGTCTACAAATACCCAGGCTTCGCCGTAGAGCACTTTCCCGTCAATGACGAGGTTGTTGTAGCCTGGAACACCTAAGTCGTACCCATCTGTGATCTCTTTTCCTTCCAGCACAGCGACTGCCAGGACATTCATGGCATAGGCCGCATCGGCAGGATCCCAGAAAGCGATTACGTCAACTGCGCCAGTCTCGATGTATTGACCGGCTGCAGAAACCAAGCTGGTGCCGACAATGGCGATTTCATCCTGCAGACCGAGTTCCTCAAGTACCAAGCCTGCTCCCGGAGGTGCAGTAGATGCACTGGTCTGTACACCTTTGAGGTTAGGATAGGTCATCACCAGTTCACGCATTTTGTTGTATGCTGTGGTCTGGTCATCATAGCACTCGAGACGTTCAGCAACAACTCTCATGTTAGGATACATTTCTTTCTGGCGAGCCATGGCTCCGTCAATCCATTCATTATGGCTCTTGGAGGTAAGGCTGCCGACAAAGGTCGCAAATTCACCCTCATAGTTCATGGCCTCAGCCAAACGATCCATTAAGGCTGCACCGTAGGCCTCATTGACGAAGGCCTCCAGATCCCAGTCTACGTTTTGCAGGTTGGAACCTTCATGACCAATCACAACAATACCCGCTTCCCTTGCTTTTCTCAGAACAGGCTCGAGAGGCTCAACTGAGAAGGGAACAATCGTGATCGCATCTACACCTTGGGCAATGAGGTCTTCAACAATTTGCACCTGCAGGGCTGCATCGGCGCGGGATGGGCCCACTTGATAAGCGTTGTGTCCGGTGTCTTCTGCAAAGCGCTTTACACCTTCGTTCATCCGATCAAACCAGGCGATGCCACTGACTTTCGGTACATTGACAATTGTCCAGGTCTTGGCTGCTGCAGCTGTGGCAAATAAGGAAAGGGTCAGTGTCAAGAGCAGTAACCAAATAATTGATTTTCTCATTAATCATTCACTCCTTGTCCTTGTTATGTAACACAAAAAAAGTCTCTTATCCCCCCTTAATTCCATATATGGAATGCAGATTTCACAAACGATCTAGTTTCTATGTTTCCGCATCAATTTGGCAATTCCTTCTTTAGAAACCCAATTTTTGATGAAGTATGTTATGAAATCACTAGGCTGCTGCATCCCTAATGTCCCCTTTAGAGACAAAAACCACCCTGCGGTGGTTTTACTTCAGCGGCGGACAGACACTCCGTTCCCATACTGCATCTTTTTGGAGATGTTGAGAGCGCAATTTTGTACTTCCCGGATGACATGATCAATGTCTGCAAATTCATCGCAATGGCCGGTAACACCAACGGCCGCTATACACTTTTCTTGATAGTTGAAAATCGGAGCAGCAACACACTTGATCCCGGTTGCGTAATACTCATGGTCGATTGCATACTGTTGTTCCCGTACTTGACGCAGCTTTTCATAAAACTCCGTTTCATCGGTAATGGTCTTGCTGGTCAGTTTTGCCAAGCCCCGCTCGCGAATGATGGCCTCGATCTTACTCTGGGGCATATAGGAGGCCATAACTAATCCAGCTGCGCAGGCATGGATCTCTAAGTGGCTCCACTTGGGGGCATAGACACGCAGAAGCTTAGGCCGCTTGACATCATCTATATACAGCACTTGATTGTTTGATATGATCCCCAATTGGACGAACAGATCTGTGGATTCGGCCAGCGCCTTCATAAAGGGGCGGGCGACTGTCCGCAGACTGGTCTCCCTTTCTACTAAGTCTGCAAAGATACTTAGTTTATAAGTGAGCTCCCACTGCTGCTCCCTGCCGATTCTTTCCGCAAGCTGCACATATCCCTTAGACTCCAGTGACTTTAGAATGCGAAAACAGGATGTTCTCGGGATCTCCAGCGTCTCGCTCAGATGGTCTAAGGAACTCGGCGTGCCGTTGAATGCCAAATATTCGAGTATATCTAAGCCGCGCTCTAAACTCAATAAACGACACCCTTCCGTAATATTTGTTTAGATCATATTATATTATTCCCCAACTTTCAAGTACACCTGTATTGCCGGCCTCTCAGGAAAAAAGTAAATCTGCAGCTAACGAAAAACCCTCCAGGACCGAGGAGGCTATTGTTCCGCCCAGACCGTAGACCCGAAAGTCCTGAACTTCACCTTCGGAAAAAGTGTACAGGTAGATCTCTTGGCTGAATGGACTAACTATCCAATACTCCCCCACCCCGCCAGCCCGGTAGAGTTCCAGCTTCTTAACCATGTCCAGGCTGCGGGTGCTCTCCGACAAAACCTCCCCCGCAAGGACAGGCACTCCACTGTAACGCCCTTCAGCACTGATATTCTCTAAGTCACAGATAACCACCACATCCGGCTGGACCACATTAATCTGATCCTCAGCTTTCAAGAATACGTCAAAGGGCGCCACTACTGCCTCACACCCTTTACCCGCCGCCCAGTCCCTGAGATGGGATCCAAGGGAGGTAACGATCTTTTGGTGCTGAAAAGACGGTGAACTCTGCAAGACAACCTCACCGTCAATGAACTCATAGCGTTCACTGCTGCGGGCTGCAAAGTCCAAGAACTCGTCCAGCGCGAGCTTGGCCTGATCTTCAGCATAGACCGGTTTCCCTTCAGCGACGCAAAACTTGCTATAGCCGCGCAGCACAGCCACCCTCTTTCCATTGCGGGTAATGAAGACGTCTTCAAACTGAGCGTATTTCAAGTANGCCCCAAAGTTGTTCTGCACATCAGTCGATCTCACTTCCATGACCAGGCCTCCTTTTAGCTAACTAAGAACCCATTAGCTATTTCTATACCCATTGTATGTTGTCGATTAAATTCCGTCAATTGATGCCGGCTCTGCGCTCCGGAAGGATTCCTGAAAGGTGCAGAGAAGGTTAGGTCAAAGTGTTCGAGCGGGAGGGGCGTCATGGTACAGTTCTTAATTCTCATCATCGTCATTTGGATAGTTGCATCTGTGCTTCCGTCAATGCAAAAGCCGTCACGGCAGAAAAAAGAGTCCTGGTCGAACTACACTGCACCTGAACCAAAAGTTGCATCCATTACAAAGAGCCAGCCCCAAACCAATGCATCCCTCCGGGCAGATGATGTGTTCCCGGAAAGCAGAAAGATGATTGAACAAAGCCGCCAGTCCCTGAAAAACTTAAGTGAACAAGAGTGTTTCGAAAGATGGGGCATGGGACTAGGCGAAACAGAGAATTTTCTTGCCGGTCTCGAAGAAAAACTCAACAAATTTATCGCTCTGGACAAGGACCGGGATCTGTACTTGCAGAAAGCATTTAGCTGTAAGAGGCATTGGGAAAAGACTCCCGAATACAGGAAACACCTCATTCTTCCCCTAGCTGAAGTAATGGTAGGCAATCATAGCCGCTCTATACGCCTGAGTGCAGCAGGTGAAATATACCTTCTTGGCAGCCACTCAGTTGCTCTGCCATATCTATATCGCGCCTTAGACGATGAGGAGATCCTGGTTGTATCCCGCGCAATCAAATCCCTGGGGGAGACTGGGCCGGCAGACAGTGCGGCAATCACTGGCAAAATTGTGCCTGCCCTGATGGAAATCCTAAAGAGCAATAAGCGATATGAGAACAATGTCACCCATGAGAAGCTCCCAGAAACTGTTGGNTCCGCACTGCGCAGCCTGGCAGCGGGGGGAGTCCTTTCGGAACAGGATGTCCACCTAATGTTTTCTGGACTAAGTGCTGATCTTTCCCAAGAAGCTCGGCAGAAGCTGGCGAAGGCAATCTGGATCTCAGGCGCTAAGGCGAAGGCTGTGCTGCCTCATTTAATCGAGATGAATCTTTTCGGTTTGCCTTGGAGAAATTTGTCTCAGTTCGACAGCGATACAGTTCAGCTGTTAATTGATAATCTTTATGATGCTGATGAAGATATCTCCATAGGAGTGGCCGACGGCCTCATCGAACTGGCACTTAGTATGGCCGATGGTGAATTGAATGGAGCGATTATAAATCGCATCCAGGAGTTTAAAGCTTTTTTGCTGGAACGGTCTGATTTGGCTGATCCAGATCTTGATGAGTTAATTGGCACGCAAGTCAGAGAGCACATAGCAGATTATGTCGCACGTGGCAGTGTTGGAAAAGATTATGACTCTCGCCAGCGGTTCCTGCGGCATTTAGCGGGCTTTGTCCATCTCGAGCGGATACAGCTGAGTGACAGGGACAAAGAACAGATCATAAAACTGCTGTCGAAGCATGTCGACGTAGACAGCACAGAACAGCTGGATGAAGAGTATGAGCTGGACTTTATCCAGCATTTCTGCGATGCGGTTAGCCAGGCTGAGGGCCTCGATTATGTGAACAAACGGCGTTTAGTCAGTAGATTGGATGATTTCCTCGCTTTTCTGTTTGGCAGCAGAACAGGGGAGAATCAGAGGAGCAGTTTAAGGCAGCGCTTGTTAGCCTGGTTCACATACATTGGGGGCCGGGATGAGGTTGCCAGCCTGATTTTCAATTCTTTTGAGGATCATATCTACCAAGCGTTGCTACGTACTGATTTGACCGAACTGAACCCAGACACTGTCAACGAAATAGAGGACTGTGTTTGTGCCTTTTTCAGAGAAATTGAGGCAAAACGCATAGGGGTTCAAATCTCCGGCTGCAGCCACTTCCAGATTGTCGCTCACCTAATTTCTTGGTCAGAAAATTTCCCGAACATAGAACTAAGACAGGAGCAATGTATGAAAGTGCGCAGACTGCTGTTCGCAATAGAATACATCCACGAACACGGCCCAGGCAGCCGAAATGATCGGCGCAGTTATTCGGGGGCATATGAAGATCTGAGGCAAGAGGCGAAAGACCTTGAAGATTATATTGAGTTTGTTCAAAACCACTAATTCCCGCCATCTCCTTTATGTCCGTAAGCGTCAATACGCACACACCAACCCAGGATAGGCTGATCTGATTTTTTGCTCTTGATTCCTAGGTTAAGAATGAAAAAACCTCCACGGTTAGGTGAAGGTTTGTCTGGGATATGCTTGGACCATAAGGGCTGTTACTCGTAATAGACGTTATCTGGACTGTTGCCTTGATAGTTGTTGCGTACATCGGGCTTTTTCAATTCCCTTCCGTCCTCGTCTGTGAGGGTCTTAGAACGGCCTACAAAGACTGCCCCTCCCCTGCCCTTGGCAGTGTTGTTCTCGAAGGTGTTGTTAACTAATACAAACGGGGGCTCCATGTAAGGCGGATCAAAGCCGTAAAGATACATGCCGCCTCCATCAGCTCCGGCTGTATTTCCTACAATGTTGTTGTTTTGAAAAATGCCCTTCGAACTGCTCGTCTGCACCACATACACTCCGCCACCATGGCCAGCAGAAACGTTATACTGTATGGTATTATCCTCAACGATGTTGTCGCTGTCCCACAAGTACAAGCCACCTCCGCCAACAAAGTCTTCACTGGTAACCAAGGTTGCCTCATTCTCAGTAATAGTATTGTCCCGGATAACGCAAGAGCTTCCCATGATAAGGAGTCCGCCGCCCATACTCGATGTGTTCTGAGTTATGGTGTTATGGATCACTACGTGTCCAGCCCCGTTAACATACATACCGCCGGCAATTGACGGGTCTCGGGGAGTGTTCCCAGTGATGGTGTTATGCTCAACAATACTGCCGCGCCCGACTAGGTACACACCGGGGGCTATATTGTTACTAATGGTGTTATGAGCGATTTTGTATTTTCCTCCCCACGCCCTGACCCCATCTGTCATTCCGCTGTTATCGCGTATGATATTGTATTCAATCGTGGCCGACGACCGGTAGGGATCATCGCTGGAGTTCCTGTGGTCAATAAAGATGCCTGAACCTGTCAGATCCCAGTACCCGTTCTCGGTAATCACATTATGGCTTATGGTGACCGCTGCACCGAGAACATAAATCCCTCCGCCATAATGCTGTCCGTCAACAAGTACACCCGTTCCATTCCGAATTGTAAATCCCGAAATGACGACTTCCGTTTCGTCATTGTCCACCCTTATTACCGCACCTGCCTCCTGCCCGTCAATAATGGTTGACGCTACAACATCCGGATCGAGCGGGTTTTCGCTCCTGAGCGTTACATTTTTGCCCTTCAAATGAAGATTCTCCAGATAGGTCCCTGGTTTAACGATGATAGTGTCACCGTCGGAAGAGGCATCAATGGCAGCTTGAATCGTGCCATACTGATTCGGAACCAAAAGTTCTTCCCCTGCAAAGGTAACGGGAGGCGAAGAGACTGGATCACTCAAGACACTCGGCCTCTCGTCTGCGTCATAGGCCTGGACCCAGTACCAATAAGTTTTGCCCTCCTCCACATCTTCATCTTTGTAGTCCACAGCCGAAATGGGTTCTTCAGTCAAA
>JGI24707J26582_10003681_pt1 | contig 10905 bp, 11 predicted proteins | sample BioPla1DNA1_FD_26582 | JGI IMG/M metagenome (IMG submission 26582) | reverse complement strand
ATTCTTTAGCATTAATTATTACTTATTCAGTTTCCTCTGTATCACCTTTTTGGTCAACAAGTTCAGGTTCTACAATCTCATCATCTGCTGAAGACTCAAGCTCTTCCTCTGCTTGTGGCGCCGTAATTGTAACAATTGTTGTATCTGGATCTTCAGTCACTTCATAACCTTCTGCCTTATCAAGGTCAGAAACTGAAATTGCATCACCGATCGCTAAATCAGCAACATTAATTGTAATCTGATCAGGAATATTAGCAGGTGTTGCTCTAACTTGTAATTCGTAAAGTGGTTGTTGTAAAATACCACCATCTCTTACGCCCGCTGGTTCTCCTTCTAATTGAATTGTAACAGTAACGTCCATCTCCTGTGACATGTCAACTACATAGAAGTCTGCGTGAATGACTTCATCACGAAGCGGATCCATTTGATACTCATGAAGCATAACTTCTACTGATTCACCTTGCTCAATATCAAGAGTGATAACAGCATTACGCCCTTCATCACGAAGTGTCTTTAATAACTCGATATTTTCAACCGCAACTGTGATTGCTTCTTTGTCATTACCATAAACAACTGATGGAATGAAACCCTTTTTTCTTAATTGATTCGTATGTGATTTTGTTAAATCATCCCTACGTTCTGCTCTTAATTTTACTGCCATAATTATTCATCCTCCAAATTTTTTCATTTATATTGATTCGCAATCATCATATCTCATAACAAACGCGAAAATTTATGCTTCCATCGACAAGCTAGGCTATCTTGTCGATAGGTGATAAACATTTCCAACATGTTAAATTCCTTTGTGTCATACATATTAAACACTTTTTTTGCAAATTAATCAAACAATACACTAACAGGGAGTTGTTCATGTACCCTGATAATCGCTTCACTAATTAAAGGAGCAACAGATAAAATTGTTAATTTATCAGTGATTTTCTCTTCTGGTAATGGAATTGTATTCGTCACGACTAAATCTTTAATTGGTGATTGTCCAATCCGTTCCATCGCTGGTCCAGATAAAACAGCATGTGTACAGCAAGCATACACTTCAGTAGCTCCATTTTTGATTAATGCATCTGCTGCTAAACTAATTGTTCCTGCCGTATCAATCATATCATCAATTAAAATTGCTTTCTTTCCTTTAACATCACCGACAATGTTCATAACTTCGGCCACATTCGGTCGTGGTCTCCTTTTATCAATGATTGCAATTGGTGCCTTAAGACGTTCAGCTAGCTGTCGAGCACGTGATACGCCACCGTGATCTGGTGAAACAATAACAACTTCATCTAGATCTTTCGACTCCCAATAGTCACCTAGGATCGGAACACCAACTAACTGATCAACAGGGATATTAAAGAACCCTTGAATCTGTGGCGCATGCAAGTCAATTGTAATGACACGCGTTGCACCTGCAACTTGTAGAATATCAGCAACAAGTTTAGCTGTGATTGGTTCCCTTGGTTTTGCTTTTCGATCTTGCCGAGCGTAACCATAATATGGAATCACAACATTAACTGTTGCTGCCGATGCTCGCTTCAATGCATCGATCATAATTAATAATTCCATAATATGCCGGTTTACTGGGGCACTGGTTGATTGAACAACATAGACATCACAGCCTCTAACGCTCTCTTCAATATTAATTTGGATTTCTCCGTCACTAAATGTTGAAACAGAACACTCCCCTAAAGGCACCCCTATTTGTTTTGCAATGTCCAATGCTAAGTCTGGGTTGGAATTTAGCGTAAATACTTTCAACGTTCGATCTTGATATCCCCTTGACATTTCGTCAAACCTCCATATCACTTATTTGGTTTTTTATTAATTTTTTTTGCATAGTTCTCTTTGTTTTCCTGTTTTGACCTTGCAATCGATAGTGCGTCANCTGGGACATTTTTATTAATTGTTGAACCGGCTGCAACGATAGCACCTTCACCAATTGTTACTGGCGCAATTAAATTACTGTTACAGCCAATAAATGCACCATCTTTAATAATTGTTTTAAATTTATCTTTTCCATCATAATTGACGGTGATTGTACCACAACCAATATTCACATCTTTTCCTACATCAGTATCACCAATATAACTCAAGTGGGAAATTTTACTTCCTGATTCGATAAGTGATTTTTTCACTTCAACAAAATTTCCAACCTTCACATGATCATGAATCTCAGATTGGGGCCGAACATGAGCAAACGGTCCGATATTTACATTTACACCAATTTCACTTTGGTGAACAACACTATGTTTAATAATTGTCGACTCACCAATTAAGCAATCCTCAATTTCACTATTTGGCCCAATCACTGCACCAGTCGCAATCACTGTTTTACCTCTAATCACTGTTCCAGGTTCAATAACAACGTCACTAGCAATCTTAACTGATGGGGCAATATAAGTTTGGTCAGGGTCAACAATTGTGACACCATTAATCATATGGTACTCATTAACCCGTTGTTTCATTAATTTTTCAGCATGCGCTAGTGCGATGCGATCATTGACACCTATTGTTTCATTTGGATCATCTGTTTTATAGGCACTTACTTTTNCATTCCNCATCTTAGCAATTTCAATCACATCTGGCAAATAGTACTCACCTTGTGCATTATTATTCGTGACCTGATCTAAGACATCAAAGAGAAATTGATTATCAAAACAATATGTACCCGTGTTTATTTCTGTTACCAACTGTTCAGCTTCTGATGCATCTTTGTGCTCAACAATTTTTGCTACATCACCTGATTGGTTTCGTATAACACGACCATATCCAGTTGGATCTGCGATAGAAGCTGTTAAAACTGTAACTTTTGCCTTTGTTTCTTGATGATGATTATAAAGCTTTAATAGCGTTTCTTGTTTCAGTAATGGCGTGTCTCCACACACAACTAGTGTGAGACCATCTTTATTCTTCAGTAAATCTTCCGCTTGTTGAACAGCATGACCTGTACCTAGCTGCTCTTTTTGAAAAGCATAAAGCGTCCGGTTGCCAAGTTGCTCTTTAACTTTCTCTGCCCCATGGCCAACAATTGTGATAATTTTATCTAAATCTAGCGTCTCTAACTGGTTAATCACGTGTTCAACCATTGGAGAACCCATTACGGGATGAAGTACTTTATATAATTTAGATTTCATTCGAGTTCCTTGACCAGCTGCTAAAACAATTGCGTACTTATTTGTCATCTCGNAAACCTCCACTAATAATTTGCCACAGTCATTAAATATATGCATCAAATAGGAACTACAGACTGAACGCAATATAATCTGTAGTGAATTTATTTGATATTAAAATTATACCATTAAAAAATATATCTTAAAAGAGCTCTAATTTCAACACTAATAGGGAAAATAGCTTAGATTTAACCATAGAAAAAGTCTAATCAAGCGATTAGACTTAAAAACAAATTGATTTATGATACAACTGCTTTTTGATCATTGTCTGTTTCTTTGAGTATTTGTTCATACTTGGCCAAAACAGCATCTTGAATTTTAGCTCGCATATTCGAATTAATCGGGTGAGCAATATCACGAAACTCTCCATCTGGGGTTCGTTTTGATGGCATTGCAACAAATAAACCATTATGCCCATCTATCACTCGAATATCGTGTATGACAAACTCATCGTCCAATGTGATCGAGGAAACTGCCTTCATTCTGCTCTCACTCTTTACCGCACGTATTCTTACATCTGTTACTTCCATTTTGTTCACCACCCTTTTCTGTGTGCATTCGTCTCCAAGTGATAAATTCAACAGCATAAGGCAAAATTCCTGCTTAATTTGATAAATTTGAAAAATTTTTTTGTTTTTTTCACTTTAAGGTCATTTTACTATAATTTTAAAGCAAAAAACACTTAAGTTTGGCCTACTCAAATGTTTTTAAGTCTAATTTTGTGAAATTATTGTTCACTTTGGGAAAAATAATTTCCCTTGACCACTTCAATTTGTTTGTTTTTTTCATCCACAGCTGATATTTGGATCAATGAAGTGTAATCTGTCACAATTCGTTCATCTTCTTCATCCTCAGCTTCTGCTAACACACCAATCGCAGCGACTGTAGCATCAAATTCCTTTAATAAACTTTTCATTCCGTCAATCGTTCCACCGGCCTTCATAAAATCATCAATAATACAAACCGTTGAACCTTGTGCTAAACTTCGACGCGTTAGAACCATCGATTGAATTTTTCTTGAGGAGCCGGAAACATAGTTAATACTTACCGTTGAGCCTTCTGTTATTTTAGGATCTCTACGTGCAATAACGACTGGTACATTTAAAAATGATGCGACTGCATAGGCTAATGGGATCCCTTTTGTTGCAACAGTCAAAACAACATCAATATTTAATGGTGCAAATGCCGTTGCAAAAAGACGACCAATTTCACGCACTGTTTCTGGCTCGCCTAGAATATCACTCATAAATAAATAACCACCTGGTAAGATCCGACTTGGATCATTTAACCTCTTGGCCAATGTGTCAACAAATGCAACACTTTTTTCTTGATCATACTTCGGAATATAACGAATCCCACCCGCTGCACCTGAGATCGATTCTAAATAGCCAATCCCTTCATGCTGAAACATACGATCCATTATTGTTAAATCTTCACTTATCGACGATTTAGCTGCTTGATAGCGTTCGGTGAAAAACGGTAACGAAATAAGTTCCAATGGATGTTCTAATATATAGTTCGTCATTCCAATTAAACGATCACTTCTTTTCATCAGATCACCTCTCTAAAACCGAATGATTTTTAATAAATATATCATTACATTCGGTTTTATTCAAGTTGTTTATTCATTTTATGTAAAAAAATAATCATTTTTTTAAAAAAGAGCAAATAAAAAAGCAGTAATTTAATATTACTGCTCTGTTACGGGTACTGCATGTTTTTCTTCGATGAAGTTTAATTCAACTGTCTCTGTTAAGATGTCTGCATAGCTATAAGACACACGTTCAAATGCATTTTCATCTTGATCTAATGCAACGATGAAAACGGAAGGATATGTCTCCGCTAGAACTCCATGACGTTCTATTGTCTTTCTTCTACCGCCGTTTGCTATCAGTTTTAGGCGTTTTCCGATCTGATCATCTAAGGCACTCTTAATTTCAGCTAAAGTTTTTGCCACTATACTCCACCTCTCTAAGCTGATTATAGCACAAATTGCGATAACAGTCAATAAAATATTTAATTATAACAGTATCTCATTTTGATTGTCAACATATTTTATTTTATTTTTGCTATAATTCATCACTTTGTCAATTATTTGTTAGTATTATGGCACTGGGCAGTTAAATTATGCATCTAATTGGAAAGTTGGCAACTCATCATTCACTCTTCTGTCAAATATGGCATACCCGTTCTCAAAAAACCTCGTGTTTCAATGCCACCCAAACCCTTTTCACCAGTAAGTGTATTTCTTAGCACATCTGAAACAGTGACTTTATCCATAAAAGATGTATAAGCAAGCTTAGCAGTAATATAAACTGGATCTAGTGCGTGAATATTGACCCTTGTAGGTGAACTAGCAAAATTTGCACCTGCCCTAATAATCGATTGAAAATGCGATTGGCAAGCACCTGCAAAAATGACTAGTTGATCTAAATTCGATTCAACACGACGCGCTTCACGAACTGCTTCAACGAAATACTTTGAGTGGCGATATGCTTTTAAGTCCTTTTTATCACCTCTTTTTTCTGAATAGGCATCATGTCCAGTAATCACTAACAGATCAGGTTGAATCCTTTTAATTAAGCCAGCTATTTCAGCTGGCATATCTGTCTCTAAAATGTGGAGACCATGAACTTGCAGACCAATCCGTTTATATAAATCAATGCATTTCTTTAAATAATGGCGATCTCCGTCTAAATGGAGAACACGAGCGGGGAGTTGAAAGTAGTTTTCCTTCTGATAGCCTTCAGAAGCTTCGTAGTTACGTTTTTCCTTCATCAACTGATAATCCTGTCTAAATAGCCGAAATGAGTAATCGACCTGTTCTTTCTCGTTTTCCAGATACGTTTCAATTTCTCGATCTGACACCTTCGTTAAATCTGCTAGAGGTGCATCCGCTTCTAAACGTAGATCTTCACCATGGAGAACTGCTGTCTCTCCCTCAATCGAGCCAATTCGAAAAATAATATCGTGCTTATGTGATTGCCTCGTAACAAGATCACCAACAATAAAGTCCATCTCCAACGCCTCCTTCCCATCTAACCATAACTTATGAAAGCCAGCGATAGTGTGTGACTAACCCAGTTTAATAAAGCATTTAAAAAACGAGTGAGCTCCTTTACTAAGAGTCACCCGTTTTGATTATATTTAATTTAACTAAAAGTATTTGCTAATTGTGCGAACTCCTCAATCGATAATGTTTCCGCTCTGCGATCACCACTTATTTCAGCTCGCGCCAATTTTTCCTCAACCATTTCTTTATCATATTTTCCTTTAAAAAAACTTACCAAATTATTTCTTAACGTCTTCCGTCTTTGGGCAAAACTTGCCCTGACAAGATTAAAGAAAAATGGTTCATCTGCCACATGAACAGGCGGCTCTTTACGGAACGTTAAGTGCAAAACAGCTGATTCAACATTAGGTTGGGGCATAAATGCTGTTTTTGGCACATTAAACGTATGTAACGCCTCTGTATAATACTGAATCGCAATTGAAAGCGAACCATAACTTTTACTATTCGGCTCTGCTGCCATCCGCTCTGCAACTTCCTTTTGAATCATGACAGTAATACTTTCTAGTGGTAAGCCTGCCATCAATAACTCCATAATAATCGGCGTCGTGACGTAATACGGCAAATTAGCAACGAGCTTAATCGGTTGATCAGATTGAAAATGTTGTTTTATAACTGAGTGAATGTCAGCTTTTAAAACATCCTCAAACACAATCGAAACATTATCATAATCAGCTAGAGTTTCCTCTAAGATCGGCTCAAGACGCTGGTCAATTTCAAATGCAACAACATGATCCGCACCAAGAGCAAGCTGTTCAGTTAATGCTCCCATACCCGGACCAATTTCAATGACACCGACTTCTTTCGTTACACCAGCAACCTTCAAGATATTATTTAAAATATTGACATCAATAATAAAATTTTGTCCTAAACTTTTTTTAAATGAAAAACCAAACTTATCTAAATAAGCTTTCGTCTGTGTTGGTGTTGCAATTGCCTTTTCTCTACTCATCGCTTTCCTCCTGAAAAATAATCTCCATTTCTAATTTCAGTTGTTCAGGTGTAATTCGAAACATTTGCAATCGCTTCAACAACTGCTTTCCATTTGCATGACCAATNCGTAAGCGATCAGTTAACTTTTCCCGCCTCGTTCTTGCCTGTGCTCCACCAATTAAACCAAAATCGATTAAATCATCTCGACTGATTAAGCTTTGCTCCGTCATTGCAAGTTGATAGACCTTAGCTAAAGCTGCTTCAATTGCCGCTTTACTTGCATGCTCAATCCCGATTCCTTTGTTGTGCTTAGCACGAGCTTCATCTTTAGCTAAAAAGGCATGTTTACACCCTGGAACTGCTTGATCAATAATGTGACGAATTCTCTGACCTGGATAATCTGGGTCAGTAAAAATAATCACACCACGCTTATCCTGAGCNTGCTGAATCTGATCAAGTACTTTTTGATCAATCGCAGAACCATTTGTCTCAATCGTATCTAAATCAAAAAATTGTTTGAGTTTTGCTGTATCATCTTTTCCCTCAACAACAATAACCTCTTTTATTCGCATGTTTTAAACTCCTGACAATAATTAAACTTCTACTGTATTATAAGCCTCTATTTTTAATAAACGCAAGTATCCATGACAATAAGAANACCCTTGTTAATAGAATCATTAACAAGGGTTCGTATTTTAATCTAAAATGGTTACTTTCACAGATCGTTTTCCCCAATTATATGCATCGGATTTCGTTGGAACGTGGACATCAATTTTTTTCCCTTTAATCGAACCACCAGTGTCACCTGCTACAGCTTCACCATAGCCCTCGACATAGACACGTGTTCCTAATGGNATTAAGCTTGGATCAACCGCAATCACCTTCATATGAGGNTTNTCTTTCANGTTAATTCCAGTTGCCGTCACACCACTACAACCAGAACATCCAGCTGTATAAGCAGTTGAAGACATCGTGAATGATTTTGAACCCCCACTTGAACTGCCACCACGAGATACGACTTTAGCAATCTCCTTCGTACCAACTGCAACAACACGTTGTTCACTTTCTTTTTTCACTTCTTCACTGATCAATTCACGAGAAACTTCTTCTCCGTTTTCAAGTGTCACTTTAAACTTCTTCTCAACCAATCCTGCTGAACCAGCTGAAACAACTGTCTCTTTTCCCTTTTCAATCGATGAATCATTTCTTCGTACTGTCGAAAAGTCAATTGTCTCTTCAACAACGTCTGTTACCTCTTCAACTCTCGTAATCGTCACGACCATGTCTGCTTCTAATGCGACGTCTTCCTTTGGCTCAAGGCGGTCAAGTTCAGTTAACTCGATCGATTGAGCTGCTAATAAATCTGCTACGGTTTTTTCCGTCGTCCAAAGCGACTCTTCCTCTGNTCTGTCATTAATTGTCACTTCGACAGCTCGATCTAAAACAATTGCTAATTCCTCTACAATTGCTTGATTAAGTGCCAGATTTAATTGATCGTGCTCACTTACAGTTAAATCAATTGCTGCAAAAAAGTCTTTAACCGTATCTTCAGTTGTATAATGAACTTCATCTACTCCATCAATCGTTAAAACAACTGCTTTTGCTTCTTTGAAACTTAAATTCATGCCAGATTCTATTTCTACGTCAAGTTGATGTGATAATTGATCATGTGGACTCACTTCAATCCCTTGCTCTGTTAAAAACTCACCAACAGTGTCTTCTCGGGTAATGAATGTTTCCGTTACATCATTATGAGTAAATTCAATTTCAGCCTTCGTTACTTCTAAATAGGTAATATAACTAACAACTATAATAGTCAAGACGCTCATGAATGAAATAAAAATTTTGTTTTTCAATACTGGCAATAGCTTAGATCCTAAGTTCATGCTATTTTGCCTCCTTTTTGTTATGCGCCAGTATTATATAAACATTTAAAAAGGTTGTCAAATCACTGTTTTTTAAATTGTTACAAAGAAAACCCTTGATTTATCAAGGGTNTTGAAACGTAAACCTCACTTATTTCACTCATATTAAGTAAAGGTTACAAATTCGGATTTCCGTCACATCTACGTAATAAATCCTTTATTTAGGTGGACTTCCAGTTTATCTTGCTCATTATATTTTGAATAGCTGTTCAGCATTTTGTGTTGTTATCCGAGCGACCTCTTCAACCGTCATCCCCCGTAAGCAGGCAATTTCTTCTGCCACTAATTTGACATATGCCGGCTCATTTCTCTTGCCTCGGTTAGGATGTGGCGCCAAGTAAGGGCTATCTGTTTCGATTAACATTTTATCTAAAGGTACAACTTGCGCACTTTTTTTAACATCAATTGCATTTTTAAATGTGAGTACACCACTAAAAGAAATATGCATGCCTAAAGCTAAAAAACGGNCTTGCCATTCGGGTGTTAAGTTGAAGCTATGCATAATCCCACCGATATCCTCAATATGTTCTTCTTTTAAAACTTGATAAACATCTTCTGTACTATCACGGTTGTGAATGACGATCGGGATATTCAATTGTTTAGCTACCCGAATCTGTCTTCTAAACACGTCTATTTGAATTTCTTTAGGATCTTCCATCCAATGATAGTCTAAACCCATTTCTCCCATTGCAACGACATCTTTTGATTGAATCAGTTGAATCAATTTTTCTTCAACTTGGTCTGAATAACTGCCCGCTTCAGTCGGATGCCAACCAATAATCGGATAAATATTTGAGTGGTTTTCAGCTAATTCAAGTGCCTTTTCAATCGTCTCATGGTCAAAACCAACAACTGCAATTTTTGAAACTCCTTGATCAAGTGCTCGTTTAATGACCGCTTCCTCATCCTCAGCAAATTGTTTAACATTTAAATGTGCATGTGTATCGAAAAACATCTTGACTGCCCCCTCAAAATAATTGTAACGCTCGATAAACTCATTCGTTACTCAATATACTAGCACCGATTTTCCAAAAATAAAACTCCTACACCTTTGCTTTGTGTAGAAGCTTTATTTTTGGTTTATTCGTATGATGGATTATCCTACGATTGATCCATTTGGCATGTTCTGTGGTGCGTCTAATAGTTCAAGCTTCCCTGATTCATCTTCAGCAGATAAGATCATCCCTTGACTGATTTCACCGCGCATTTTTCTTGGCTTCAAGTTTGCAACGATCACAACTTTCTTCCCGATTAATTGCGCCGGTTCTGGGTAGTATTCTGCCACCCCTGAAAGAATTTGACGGTGACCGCCTTTATCTCCAGCATCGAGACGGAACTTCAGTAATTTATCCGCATTCTCAACTCGGGTACAATCGATCACTTCAGCTACTTTTAATTCAACTTGATCAAACTGCTCAAATGCGATTTCTGCTTCTTTAACAGAGCTTAAGTCTGTCGTTTCAGGATCCCACGCTGTATCTTCCTCATCGTCAGTAGGTGCTGTCATCGATTCTTGGATGACGGCTGTTTCTTCTTTGACATCTAGTCTTGGGAAAATTGGTTCGCCTTTTTTAACAACCTTTTTACCGGCTGGGAATTGACCATACGCTAACTTTTCCCAAGTTAAATCTGTTTCTAAATCCAATCCGAGTTGTTCGGCAATCTTAACTGGTGTTTCAACGAAGAATGGACGCAGTAATGTAGCTACAATCCGTAAACTTTCAACTAAGTGAGCAAGAACATTAGCTAATTCTGCTGTTTTTTGCTCACGAGCAAGTACCCACGGAGCAGTCTCATCAAT
>JGI24707J26582_10003680_pt1 | contig 10907 bp, 10 predicted proteins | sample BioPla1DNA1_FD_26582 | JGI IMG/M metagenome (IMG submission 26582) | reverse complement strand
GTAATTTAGATACTGTTAAATAGTATACTTAATATTGTTACTTATAATTAAAATTATTATATTCTTTATTCTTTTATCTTTAATACTATATTTTACTTATAAATATATAAATAATGTGAGTACTTTAAATTTAAATAGTTTAATTTTAACTTTAATTTTAATTTTTAAGTACTGTATTTAATCATTTATGAAAAATTGGAGAAATTGATAAATATGGAGTTTTTTTCATTAATCAAAGGTGCCGAAAAAGAAGGCAAAGAAAAGCACGTACCGATAATTGAACTTGGATCCGGTCACGACGGCGCGCATGAACACATTGTTCGTGTAACTGTTGGAAAAGAAGTAGCACATCCGAACACAATCGAACATCATATAAATTGGATTGCTTTATACGGAATTAAAAAAGAAACAAAGCAAGTAATATATTTGGGTCGCCAAGATTTCACCCCCACATTTACCGACCCTGCAGCTAAATTTAAAGTAATAAAGATTGACGAATTCTCCGAACTTGTCGCAACATCATATTGCAACCTTCACGGAATTTGGGTAAATAATATGGTTCTTTGAACCATATTAATTTTTTTTCTTTATTTCTTTTCCTTTTTTAATTTTTTTCTTTATTTTTTCCTTTTTATTTCTTTATTTGATCTTTTTATTTATTTTCATATTTTATTTTTTGTTATAAAGTTTTCCTTTTATAACGCTTTTCTGTTATCGATTATTCTTTTTGCTTTTCCGCCGGTTCTTTCTATCGTTCCGTATCCTAAAAGTTCCACGTTTGCTCTGATTCCGAGTACCGAATTCAATTCTTCAGCAACTTTTCTTTGAATTTCTCCAAGACGTTTCAAATCGTCGGAAAACATGTCTTTTTCAATTTCGACTTGTACGGTAATTTCGTCCAATTTCTTTTGATTTTGTGACAAGAGAATCTGATATTGGTTGCTGACTTCAGGAATGTTTGCAATAACATTTTGTATTTGTGTTGGAAAAACGTTAATTCCCCTAATAATCATCATGTCGTCAACGCGCCCGATCATTCTTGAAAGTCTCGTTGTGGTTCTTTCGCATTCGCACTCAGGCTCTAAAAGTCTTGTGATGTCTCCTGTATGATATCTTAAGACGGGAATTCCTTCTTTTGTAAGCGATGTCAGTACAAGTTCTCCTTTTTCACCTTCGGAAACCTGTTCTCCGTTTTTATCTAAAACTTCAACTAAGAAATTATCGTCCCAAATGTGAAGTCCGTCCTGTTCGGGACATTCAAAAGCGATTCCCGGTCCGAACATTTCCGACAAACCGTAGCTGTCGTACGCTTTTATTTGGAACATGTCTTCTATGGTTTTTCTCATGTTTTCTGACCAAGGTTCCGACCCGAAGACTCCCGTTTTCAATTTCATTTTTCCAATTAAATCGTGTTCTACTGCCGTTTCTGACAAATATAGCGCATATGAAGGCGTGCAGTGAAGTGCTGTTACTCCGAAGTCGACCATCATTTCAATTTGTCTTAATGTATTTCCGGTGCCTGACGGAATTGCGGTTGCGCCCAGTCTTTCAATTCCGTTATGGATTCCCAAACCGCCCGTAAATAAACCGTAATTTACTGAATTTTGAAAAATATCTTTTTTAGTGATTCCGACCATTGTGAAATTTCGAGCAACCAAGTCGGCCCAAGTGTCAATGTCGTTTTGAGTGTAGCCGACCACCTTCGGCTTTCCGGTTGTGCCCGAAGACGAATGAATTCTTACAATATTATCCATGTCAGTTGCAAACAATCCGTACGGGTAGTTGTCGGTAAAATCCTGTTTTACAGTTCCCGGAAGAATATTTATGTCGGACGTATCCTTTATGTCGTCAGGGCGAAGTCCCGCTTCCTTTAATTGTTTTCTGTAAAACGGAACTCTGTTGTAAACAGTTTTAACAGTTTTTCTGAGCCTCTTTAGTTGAAGTTCTTTCATATCTTTACGATTCATCTTTTCAATTTTCGGGTCTCTGTAATGATATTCTTTTTTCATAAAAATCATCCGTCAAATGTTGTTTCGTGTTTCTGTATCTTATGCTATGACTATACTTAGCACACATTACTATAAAAAAATTTCTAATGTTTTTGTAATTAAAATGTTATTTTCTTTCCTGACGCATCTCTTCCGTATTTTCCGAATTCCGTACTTTTTAGCATATTTCCCGGAAATACAGGTCCGTCTTTGCATACTCTTAATCCGGATTCGTCAATGCAACAGGCACCGCAAACGCCGACGCCGCATTTAAAGTATCGTTCGATTGAAAACTCTGTTTTATCGATTGCACCTTTTGCATCACAAATCGCAAATACGTTTTTCATCATAATTTCCGGACCGCAAACGTATATTCTGTCGTATTCCGCCAAATTCAAACGCTTTAAAACGTCTGTCACAAACCCTTTTTCCCCTTTCGTTCCGTCGTCTGTTGTAATATACAATTTGCCGCATCTGTCGAATCTGTCTTCAAATATCAAATCGTTTTCAGTTCTTGCTCCCAAAACCGTTGTAACATGCGTTTCATTTTCAAAAGCGAAGTCTGCAAGCGGTCCAAGCGGTGCCGCACCGATTCCCCCCGCAACAATTAAAATATTCTCATTTGAATCGGGAAGCGTAAACGGTCGTCCGTAAGGCCCTCTAATTCCTACAGTGTCACCCGTTTTCAGTTTATCAAGCGCTGCAGTTGCATCTCCCACAACTTGAAACGTAACTCCGTTTTCGTAAGAGCAGCCGAGCGGAATTTCGTCAATTCCTCTGATCCAAACCATACAAAAGTTTCCCGGCATCGGATTTTCAAATGAAATATCAAAATAAATAGTCTTTTTTCCGCTAATCGACGCATTTTCCGTTTTAATGATTTTTGCATTTTTTGGAATATCTTTTTTCCCTTTTTCTTTTTTTGAACAGTCGCATGCCATTTAAAATCACTTCAGTTTGTGGCTTAAACCTATAATTTCTTCAACAGACGAATATCCGTTTTCATTCAAATAATCTTCAATTCCTCTGTTCACTTTTTCAAAAACGGAAATTTCATCGTAAACAGCAGACCCGATTTGAACGGCGGCGGCACCTGCCAAAATCATTTCAATTGCGTCTTCAGCATTTGAGATCCCGCCGACACCTATCACTGGAATCGAAACCGTTTCAAAAAGGTCGTAAACACATTTAACGGCAATCGGTTTTATCATCGGCCCCGAAAGTCCTCCCGACCTGTTTCCTAAAACAGGCCAGCCGCTTTTGATATCAATTACCATTCCTTTAANCGTATTTATAGCAACAACCGCATCCGCTCCTCCCGATTCCGCCGCTTTCCCAATTTTTCCGATATCTGATACATTCGGGGTCAATTTTACCCAAACAGGAATGTTGACTTCATCTTTTACGGCTTTTGTAATTTCTTCAACTTGACACGGATTCGAGCCGATTGCGGCACCATACCCTTCCGCGTGCGGGCAACTCAAATTCAATTCAAACGCATCCGGTTTGAACTTTTCCAAATGCTTTGCAACAGTTACAAATTCTTTAGCATTTCCTCCGAAAATGCTTGAAATAACGGCAGAATTTTCTCCAATTTTCTGACCGTTTTTTACCTTTTTAATTTCCGCACCGAATTCCAAATAAGACGGATTGGGAAGCCCCATCGCATTAATATATCCGCATTCTAAAGCAACCATGCTCGGATTCGCATGCCCGAAGACCGGACTCGGTCCTACGGACTTTGTCACAACTCCTCCCGCTCCGTTTTCTATCACACGCAGCATAGACGCGCCCGTAGTACCCAAAACGCCTGCCGCAAGAACAGTCGGATTTTTAAGTTCAACACCAGCAACGGAATACATAAAAACCCCTTTTTTAGTTTTTATTTTGATTAAATTTCAAAGTTTAATAGACGGTGTGAAATAGGTGTTACAAAATTCATCGAACACTTCGTTTTCTATTTCTTCTTCCGCTTTTTTATAATTTTTTGATTTAGGATCAATTTTCGCAAGTCTTTTCTTAACTTCCGCATTCATTTTGTCCAAAACTTCCTGACTGAAACCCTCTGTATTATTCATTGTAAACATAAACAATCACAAAATTAATTCTATATTCTCCTTAAAACTATATTATATGAAATTATATAAACTATATAATATGAAATTATATAATATATAATACTATGTGATTATAGTTATATACTATATGCAATAAACTCATTATAGAGTTGATACTTATATAAATATTGTATCCTTTTGCTTTATAAAAACGGTTATTTTAAAATAAATCGAACAAGCTTTTCGGTTTCGGTTTGCAGCTTTTGCTATAAAAACAACTCTCACACAGCCGACTTTTATTTCTTGGCGGCATTTTTCCGTTAATCACATTTCTTGTATCCTCCAGAGATCTAAAAAAAAGCCTTTCATCGATTTCATTTAAATATGCAACTCTTAAAATTCCGGTATAATCTATAAATACGGGATTAAGAGGTATGTTTTCCTTTTTTCTTACATCTTTTTTTGCTGTTTTAGAACCAAACCTTTCACGCACAAGAAACGAATATCCTGCAGCCGTAACTCTGTCATTTCTCCAAACTCCGTTTGCAGGCGGATTTCCGAACTTGATTATATACGGGATATTCATCGTATCTTCTGAATCTAGTGAATCTACTGAACTTCCTGAATATAAACTGTCGTCCGAGTTCGAAACAGAATCCGGTATAAAATCCAAAACTCTGTTTTGTATTCTCAATTTTTTTACGAATTCTATTGGAAGCAAAATAATTTTCGGCAAAAGTCCGCCATAATTCATCGAATCGGAATATATGTAATATTCCTCGTATTTCGGATACGCCAAATTTTCATAAAACGGGCGACCGAAAATACGTTGTGTACTGTATGCATTTTTTAAATAATGAACTCTTTTACTTTTAACAATTTCTGTTGCATTTTCTAATGCCTCAGATTCAAATACCGGGTCGCCTGTCGTCTCAACTGTTGTTTCAACCGTTGTTTCAACCGTTGTTTCAACCGTTGTTTCAACTGTTGTTTCAACTGTTGTTTCAACCGTTGTTCCAACAGTCGTTCCAACCGTTGTTTCAACTGTCTCTTTTGCATTTGAAAACAGAATTTCTTTTTTTATTTGTTCAATGGCCTTGCAAATGTTTTTAACATATAAATTTGCCGATTCGTTTAATTGTTTTTCAAAAACTCCATCAATAACTTCATCAAAAACTTTATCAAAAACTTCAAAACCGAGAGAATTTTCCGTATGAATCATAATCGACGGCAATCTTTGGATCAATTCTCTTTCAATTTCCATAATATATTTTTCAACGTCTGAATAGAATTCCATATATTTCTTGTATTTATTTTCAAACAACGATTCTCTGAAATAAAGCAGTCTCGGGCACTTCAAATATGAATTTACGTGAGTCATATTTACTTTTTTAAAAACGGAAGCCTCTTTCACTCCAAATCCGTATTCGTGTTTTTTATGTTTTCCTTTTCCGACACCGTTTTTTAACTCTTCAGTTAATCCTTTTAACTCTTTCATAAGTTATTATTAATTTATTGACTTTTATTCGTTTTCTTTTTTTTCAAATAATAAATTTAATATAATTTAACATACCTATTATTTTTTTTTTCGTCAAATTATTTCAAATCTCTATTTTTAAGGGTTAACTATTTATTAAAAACGGTCATTCATTATATTTGATTCATGATGGACAACGAGTCTTTTGAAAATCTCAAAAAGAGATTGGCGGAAAAAATGGCGGGCGAAATAACGCTTTCCGGAAAACCGGGCGAGTGTCTTAAGAAGTGGCGTCTCAATTTTGAGGTTTCGCAAACGGAAATTTCAAACTGTCTTCAAGTATCTCCTTCAGTTATAAGCGACTACGAAAGCGGTCGACGTAAATCCCCCGGAACTTTAATGGTAAGCAAAATAGTGGAATCGTTAATTGCAATCGATGTAAACCGCGGCGGCCAAAAAATACACGCTTATGAAAGCATGTTAACGGCCGACACTTCAAAACCTTCACTTTATTCAACATACGAATATTCGATTCCGATTCAGTTTTCAAAACTTGTATCTCTTTTGGACGCGAATATTTTATATCAAGGAATGGAACGTCCCCTTTACGGTTTTTCGGTCGTTGACAGCAAACGCTCTATTCTTGAAATGTCTTCTTACGAATTTCAACGGCTTTACGGCTGGAGTACCGATCGCGCAATGATTTTTACAAAAGTTTCAACCGGAAAATCCCCAATGGTCGCAATTAGAGTTACAAACTTAAAACCGGGAACGATCGTTCTCCACGGCCTTACAAAAGACGAAGTCGACCCGATGGCAATAAAAATGGCCGAGGTAGACAGAATTCCGCTTCTCTCGACAACAAAAGACCTGGACGAATTAATCGTAGAATTAAGAAAATACGGTAAATACTCAATAAAAGTGTAAATGTTTTTTTAGTTCTTTCGCTTCCATTTTTCTTATTTTCTTTTTTGTCTTTTTTGTTTTTTTTTCGTTTTATTCTTTTCCGTTACGGTTTTAGTGTCGGTGGCCCAATTCTTTTTTATCGTTTTATTCCTTTTCAAGAAAATCCCTAAGTTCGGTTTTTATTTCTTTTAAGCAAAAGGTCCGTTCGCTTTTTATTTTTTTAAAAAAGTTCCCGCTCCGCTTTTTATTTCTAATTGTGAAATCCCGGGTTTCGTTTTTTTTTTCGGGTGGGTGCGGCCCTTTCAAGATTTTTCCTCACTCCGTTTTTTTAATTTCCAATAAAAACCCGGGTGTCCGTTTTCTTCTTCTTAAATTTTAATCGGCTTTTCGTTTTATTCTTTTCCGTTACGGTTTCTGTGTCGGTGGCCTAATTTTGTTTTTTCGTTTTATTCCTTTTCAAGAAAATCCCTAAGTTCGGTTTTTATTTCTTTTAAGAAAAAGGTCCGTTCGCTTTTTATTTTTTTTTAAGAAAAACCGCTGTCCGCCTTTTATTTCTAATTGGGAAATCCCGGATTTCGCTTTTTTTCGGGCGAGTGCGGCCTTTCACGATTTTTTCCGCATCCGTTTTTTTTAATTTCCAAGAAAACCCCCAGTGTCCGTTTTCTTCTTTTCCGTTACGGTTTTAGTGTCGGTGGCCTAATTTTGTATTTTCGTTTTATTCCTTAAAAATTCGCTCGTTCCGAGCGAATTTTTCTCACAAAATTTTTGGAAACTTATAATATATTTATATTTTTATAAAACCTTTATAATTATCTTATGAGACATTTTTCGTCTCTTCCGATTAAATCCTCGCGACCTGCTGTTTTCAATGCATTTCTTACAGTTTCCCGATTTTTCGGATTATAGTATTGAAGGAGTGCACGCTGCATTTTTTTCTCGGTCCTTGTAACCGGAACATATATTTCTTTCATCGTAAACGGGTCAAGGCCTGTGTGAAACATGCAAGTCGAAACAGTCATGGGAGTCGGTGTAAAATCTTGTACTTGCTCCGTTCTTCTGTTCGTTTCATTTAAATATTCCGCCATTTCAATTGAATCGGCAAGCGTGCATCCGGGATGTCCGGAAATTTGAAACGTAACAAGGTATTGTTCCATTCCAAGCTCTTTATTTATTTTTTTAAATTTATCTTCAAACTTTTCAAAACAGGCCCTGTTCGGCTTATTCATAACTTTTGTCACATTGTCGCAAAAGTGTTCGGGTGCAACTTTCAGTTGTCCTCCGACGTGGTATTTGCAAAGCGTTTCCATATATTCGTCATCCAATTCCGTCAAGTCGAAACGGACTCCGTAGCCTGTAATTACTTTTCTTACATTTTCAACAGAACGAATTTTCTCAAGCAAATTAAGAAGCGGTGTGCAGTCGGTTTCTAAAGATTTGCAGACGTTTGGAACGAGACAATTTTTGTCGGTACAAGCACCTTTTTTTTCCCAATTTTTACAACTCATTTTATACATATTCGCACTCGACCCGCCCACTCCGTTTATTATTCCGTTAAAACCCGGCAATTTCGTAATCATTTCCGCTTCTTTTAATATCGATTCCTCACTTCTGTTTGAAATAATTCTTCCTTGGTGTTGCGCAATTGCGCAAAAAGAGCAGGCTCCAAAACAACCGCGGTGAGTCANAATNGAAAGTCTGACAATGTCAAGTGCCGGCACCGCTTCTTCATATGANGGGTGCGCCTCTCTTGTGTACGGCAAAGAATATACAAAATCCATTTCCTCTTCACTAAGCGGCCTCATTGGCGGATTTTGTACTACAATCGTTTTCGGATGCGGTTGCACTAACGCTTTTCCCGTTATATGATTTTGATTTTCATACATGATTTTAAACGCTTCTGCATACTTTCTTTTATCAGTACTCACTTCCGAAAAAGACGGCAACACAATATATTCGAAAAATTCGAAACTTCCGAAAACTTTCTGATTTTCGTGGCTACTTTTCCATTCGCCGACCGACATTTTCCAAACAGTTCCCGGAATATCTCGTATTTCGTTTACATTTTCCCCGTTTTTGATTCTCTCCGCAATTTGCACAATTTGAAGTTCGCCCATCCCGTAAACTATCAAATCGACAGGAGCATCGGCTATAACCGATTGCCTTACTTTATTTGACAAATAATCGTATTCCGAAAATCTTCTCAAAGAAGCTTCGATTCCGCCGGCAATAATCGGTGTTTCCGGGTACAGTTGGCGAATAATGTTGCTGTACGTAATTACGGCTCTGTCCGGCCTCAATCCCGGAACTCCGCCCGGCGAATAAGAATCGCTTTCTCTTGGGTACAAAAGAGGCGTGTAATTGTTTACAAGAGAATCGGCATTTCCTGCACAGACTGAAAAGAACAGTCTTGGTTTTCCAAGCTTTTGGAAATCGCTTTGCGATTTCCAATCCGGCTGACTTATAACTCCGACACGAAATCCGGCTTGTTTAAGCACGCGCCCGATTATCGCTGTTCCAAATCCGGGGTGATCTACGTAAGCGTCCCCCGTAATTAAAATAATATCCAGCTCTTTCCAACCCAAATCTTCCGCATCTTTCATTGACATCGGCAAAAAATCGGTTACCGGATGCATATTTTTATCTTTAGGCCTTCTCACGGGACTTCTTCTTCCGCCCCGATATCTGTTCTTATTTTGTTTATTATTTTGTTCTTTGTTTTGCCCTTTGTTTTGTCCTTTATTTTGTGCTTTGTTTTTGTAAGATTTTTTATATGCTTCTTTAGATACAAGCGACCCGACTAATTGTTTTTTCTCATCCATTGTTGCGGTTCCTTCCTTATCTGTTCATCAAACATGACATTCTGTAAGACATTTCTATTGATTTTTTTGCGTTATTCAATGTCGGGGCACCGTGTCCCGGGTATATTTTTTCTACATCCAATTTCAAAAGTTTCCCAATTGAATCCGACATAACTTCGCTAATACTGTTTTCAAAATCGGATCGCCCGATTCCGCCTTCTGAAAATATGGTATCGCCTGTAAACAGTATTTTCTCATTTTTTTCATAAAGACACATACAACCTTTCGTGTGTCCGGGCGTGTGTATTACTTTTAAATAATTTCCTTTTCCGTCCTTGTCTGCTCCTACATAAATCTCATCATTTTCCGAATACAATATATCGGCATTTATTTTAAGAGGCGCACGCCCAAAAGCGTTTGCAGCCGACAGTTCAGGATCGTTTAAATATTCTTCTTCATCTTTAAACATGCCGACTTTTGCAGAACAGTACTTTAGTATTTCCGGAACGGATCCGGTATGATCATAGTGTGCGTGAGTTAAAATTATCAAATCGATATTTTTTATATCTGTATATCTTTTCAATGAACTGATGACTTTTTCATGAGACATTCCGACATCAATCAATACTTTTTCATTAATCAAATAAACGTTTGAATCATACGGGGTAGGAGAAATTATTTTAATATCCATAACTATCTAAAAATAAAATGTTCGATAACTTATATAAACTTGTCAGAATATTTGCGGCAGAATTTTAAATCTAACACAAATCTAACACAAATCTAACATAAAAATACCAATTAAACGCTAACACTTCATTAACATTTAAATAATTTATAACAGATTTTTAACCGAGTGAAAAATGGCCAATTACAGCATAGAAGATGAAGACGATTTTGATTTTGAATATGAGGGATACCTGGAAGAATATGCAAGTATCCAATCCATAGTACGCGAAGCTTTGCCGTTTGAACTGATTGCCGTAGTCGGCGGAATAATTTCCGGTATTCTTCTTTCAGGAATGACTGAAGAAATTGAAATGATTCCGGGTCTTCTTGTTTTGGTTCCCGGGATTATGGGACTTCGCGGAAACATTTCATCTTCTTTGGGCTCAAGATTGACAAGTGCAATTCATATGGGTTTGATTGACGGTGTCGACTGGAAAAATAAAGAGCTTCAAAACAACATAGTGGGCTCAATGGTTTTAACAGTTATAATCTCGTTTTTATTAGGTGTACTTTCACATTCCGTAAGCGTTGTTTTAGGTCTTCAAAGCGCAGGCCTTTTAAAACTGACTTTTATTTCAGTAACTGCCGGTTTCATATCCGGAATTTTATTGGCAATTCTTTCCGCATATTTGGCAGTCGGGACTTTTCGTTTAGGTTTGGACCCGGACAATATCGTAACTCCGGCAATTGCAACAGTCGGTGATATTCTGTCCATGATGACGATTTTCTTCGTTGCAAGGTTGGTGCTTTATATATGACTTACTATACTGTCAAAGGCCTTGTGAAACGCGGTCTTCCAATTCTCATTCTTACTTGTTTTATAGCCGNTTTGGTAGGGCAAATTTTGTCTGCAGAAGAACAAATTTTGGTTAAATACCCCGCCATTTTGATAATGGTTCCGGTATTGATGAAAATCGGAGGAGACACAGGCGGAATGCTCGGCGCAAGACTT
>JGI24707J26582_10003677_pt1 | contig 10916 bp, 13 predicted proteins | sample BioPla1DNA1_FD_26582 | JGI IMG/M metagenome (IMG submission 26582) | reverse complement strand
TAATTCCGCTTTGCAGAGCGGCTTTTAAGTATCCGAATTTAATTGAGTCCGCAAAGAAGAGATGGTTTTCTGACAGACATCGTTTTTCAAACTGTGTTCAGCCCACTATATTTTTTATAAGAATTAGAGAAGATCAAGTTTTATATTCAAAAAAAGTAAAAAACTTATCTGAAGAAGAGTTGAATATTTTAAATAAAATCGATTTTGAACCGACCTATTTAATGGATATGATTTGGGATTTGCAATATGTCCCCGCAGAAGCGTTGGAAAATCTGTTGTCAAAAAAACTGATTAGAGCGATCGGTTTTACGCCGACTGATGTTTTACATGTTTTAGGAGATTTTAATAAATGGGATTCGGAAATATCCAATTTGGCAGCCGAACTTTTGTCCGAGTTTTTACAAATGGAAAAAATAGAATTTTGCCTGCTGATGAAAAAAATGTTTGCAACAAACATTGCAAAAGAAATAGTTTATTTTTTAAGTCAAGTGGAAGACAGATCGATGGTTGCACCGTATTTTGAACCGGATAATAAACATATAAAATTTAAATCAGATATTCCGGTAGTTTTAATCGGCGCTCCCGTTTCAGCTTACGCCGACGAAATTAGAAAGTTAATTGACGCTGATATTTCCGTTCCTAAATTTTCAGATGTCGGAAATGCGGTCGGTGCTCTTTCCGGAAAAATTGCAAAAAGAGTTGAAATAACAATAAGGCTTTCGTATACAAACTCGAGGTACGGAATTAGGACTAACGCCGTATTTGTATACACGCCTGAAAAAAGAAAAATGTTCAGCGATATGGAGGAAGCAACCGAATATGCGAAATCGGAAGGCGAAAGACTCATTTACGAATACATGGATAAAGTCGGTGTAAACCGAGAAGATGTTTTTTACAGAACGGAAACTGAAAACGTTTCAATCGATAAATCTTTACAAATCTCAACAAAATATATTTTTGAAGGATATGCTAAGCCGGAATATTAAAAATTGTATACCGGATATTATATGTTATTTATAAAAAATTAAATATTTCTATAGTTTCTTTTTTATAAAATGTCAAATATTTTCTATAATTTCTTTTTTATAAAAATTAAATATTTTCTATTATTTCTTTTATAAGTGATCCGGTTTCCGCTATATCTTCTACTATAAAATCAGCATTTTTTTTCAATTTTTTCGGGGTATAGTAGTCTTTTTTTGAAACAAGTATTCCTACATCCGATTTTTTAAGTGCTTGTAAATCGTTTAATCCGTCTCCTATCATAAATACGCATTCATATTTCTTTTGAAGAAATCGAATCAATTTCTTTTTGTCTTTCGGGTTCATATGTCCAAAAACATTTGTTTTTTCAATAGAGATTTTGTCGGCTACTCTGTACAAATTGAAATAATCGTCTCCGGATGAGATAAATGTGTCACAACCTAAATTTTGTATATATTTTACGGTTTCTTCCGTACTTTCAAATAATTCTCCGCCTGAACTCATTATAAACGGAATGTCTGAATTTTCAATATCTGCCAAAAATCCGGTTACTTCGTAAATGCTTGACGGGTATTTCTTTTCAACATTTTTAATTACTTCGTGAAATTCCTCCATCTTTATTTCTGTTCTTTTCAACAATTCAAGCGCATCGTTTTCATTCATCGGTTTATTTGAATAAGGTACGTATAAATTCGATTTTCCGCTTTTTATAAAATTATATGCGCAATTTTTCGGATCTTGTTCTTTAATTATTTTTCTTTCCACATCAAATATTACAATTCCGCCGTGCTTCAAACCTTTTGACAATTCGAAATTGTCTGAAACACTTATAAATTCTTTGTTTTTTACGTTTCTTGTTGCACGAAACATTTCTACAAGAGTTCCGGCACAATCAAAAACAACGGCAAAATCACTTTCAGGTACAATGTCTTTCATTTATATCATCGGTTTGTTTCTTTTATCATATATTTTTTCCGAATATCTTAACTAAAACTATACTTATTTCATAAAATATAATCATCGGTATTGCAACAATTATTTGACTTATTACATCGGGCGGTGTAATTATTGCTGCAATTATAAATATTCCTACATAGACGTGTTTTCTATATGTAATGAGCCATTCTTTCTTTAAAATTCCCGCTCTGTTCAATATCAAATTTACAACAGGCATTTCGAATACGAGTCCGAATATCAATGTAAGAAGTGCAATAAAAGATACGAATTCATAAATAGAATAAGTCGCTTGTGCACCTGCAGCAGACGCACTTGAGTATAGGAATTGAACAAACAGGGGTCCCATAAAGAAATATGCATAAAGCGCACCAATTACGAAACTTATGAGTATTACGACCGATATTATAATGAGCCAAAAGGTTGAAAACGGAAGTTTAATTTTTTCTTTGAATCTATTGTAAATTTCTTTTCCTATAAAATATCCGATTAGCGGCAAAGTCAATATAATTCCTGCAATTACAGATATTTTCAATTTGAGCAAAGGAACTTCAAGCGGTTTTGTATAAACTACNGTAGCCGTAATTTTTTCGTCTCCACCATAAAATGCGGAAATATCTTGCATATTTTTGTAGACAACAGTTGCATTTTTTGTCTCTTCATGCGGATAAGTCAAATTTTGGGGTTTTGAACCCGTTATATCTAAAAAATTGTAATATTTTACAAAAACTGCTTTGATTTTATTATCGTCGTTTTCCAACGACAAATCGGATCCTTTGTCCTGACTTAAATCGAAATTCAAAAGCGAATTTACCAATTCTTTATACGAATTTACGAATTTGTCGACTATTCCTTCTTTTTCGCCATCTTCGGGTATGTCAAATACATCTTCCTTATAGACTTTGTCATACATTAAAAGTGCGCGCCGCAATTGTGATTTATCTTCGATTATTTTTAAATCGCCTTCGGTAATCGTATGCTCTTCTTCAAAAAACATATAATAATCTACGAGAACAACTCGTATGTGGTCTTCTTCTGCAGGCAGATTTCTGTCAATTATATCTTCGATTATTATATCTACCGCAGGATAAAAAATAACTGAGGCAAACAAGAATACAAGAGCTATTATAATCAGCTTTTTCTTCATGCCTTTTATTATAGAAAAAATCCCTTCAATTTCCGGAGAAAACTCGATAATATCACCATCTGTTAATATTTGGTTCATTGAAAGCCGAATAAGGATAAAAACATTATGCAATAAATCCGCATAAAAACGTTTATTTGTTTATTAAATTTCATAGGGTTTATATATGTGATTTAAATAGTATATATACATTAATTATTNAAATTTTTATTTCTTAATTTTTTAATTTNTTAATTTCTTAATTTCTTAAGTACATTTATATTTTTTAAATATTCGGAGATTCATATTATGAAAAGTGCGTACAATTTAAAAATTGAAAACATTGTTGCTTCAACAAAGCTTGCAGACGAATTTGATTTAAACACCATTGTTGAAAGAATCGATACTGCCGAATACAATAAAAAGAAATTCCCCGGCCTTGTTTATCGTGTAAAAGATCCCAAGGCGGCATTTTTGATTTTTACTTCAGGAAAAGTCGTTTGTACAGGTTCTAAAATAGTAGACGACGTTCATACGGTTATATACAATTTGGCAGATAAACTTCGCTCAATAGATGTTACGTGCTACGACGATCCCGATATTGTAATTCAAAACATAGTTGCGTCAGCCGATCTCTCAACCGTTTTAAATTTAAATGCCATTGCGGTAGGTCTCGGTCTTGAGAATATCGAATATGAACCTGAAATTTTTCCGGGCCTTGTGTATAGAGTCGATGAACCGAAAGTTGTTATTTTAATTTTCAGTTCCGGAAAACTTGTAGTAACAGGCGGAAAAACTCCGGAAGACTGTGAAAAAGGTGTTGACGTAATTCGTGACCAACTCGATAATATGGGTCTTTTGTAAGTTAAATCGAACTTGAATGTAAATATTTGTATTTAATTTCAACAATGTCAAAATTTCAAAATTTCACAATGTCAAATACTAAAGATAATAAAAATAATAAAGATAATACCGAATATAAAGATAATACCGAATGTGTAGAAATTATTTTTGAATCAGACGGAAATATTTCGTATCCGGAAATTCAAATAAATAAAAATATTACATATTTTGATATTTTAAATAAGATCGGTCAAAACGAAGAAACGGTTTTAGTCTTTCACAACGGGCGCCCCGTTCCGTCAGACGAGTTGGTAAGGTCCGGAAAAGTAAGGATATTAAAAACAACGTTTGATTAATGAAAAGTAAAGTAAAAAATAAAAAGTAAAGTAAAAAATAAAAAAAGGAACCGAAGTTTTGAAAAAACTTAAGTTCCTTGTTTTTATATCCTTTTTTAATATTTTTTCACTTTTTTACTTTTTTATATTTTTATGTTTTCACTTTTTTATTATTTCACAATTAATACACCCGGCATCCGTTTTTTTGTTTCCGGGCGGTGCATTTCAAGATTTTCTTAGGGCTCGTTTATTTTTTAATTTCAATGATACGCCGTTACTACGGCGTATCTTTAACTTTAAGAATTTAAATGCTGCTACATCGTATTATTGACTCTAAGAATTCAAATGCTGCCGGGTTGTACCATTGACTTTAAGAATTCAAATGCTGCCAGGTCGTATCATTGACACTAAGAATTTAAAGGCTGCCAGGTCGTACCATTGACTTTAAGAATTTAAAAGCTGCCAGGTCGTATCATTGACACTAAGAATTCAAAAGCTGCCAGGTCGTATCATTGACACTAAGAATTCAAAAGCTGCCAGGTCGTACCATTGACACTAAGAATTAAAAGGTTGCTGCGTTTTTTTTTCAATTTTAGATGATACAACGCAGCGCCCATTTTTTGTTTCTGATGCAGCACAATTCAAAAAATTTCCGATTCGTTTTTTTCATTTTAAACAATGAAAACCCGTGTTCGTTTTATTTTTCCATTTTATATATTTTTAATTTTTATTTTATTCTGCAATTTTTTCTCCCAATTTCTTTGCTTCTTCGATTTCCGGGGAATCGTCTTTCATTTCACTAAAAGTTGTAAGAATTCCGACAGGTTCAATTCCGAGCATGTTCATTGAAGTTTCATGAACTTTTAAATTGTTCATAAATGCATTTTTATCCGGTGTGGTTTGCGACGTAATTAATATCGCTTTTTTTCCTTTCGGCAATTTTGACTTCATTTCGGCATTGGTAAATGCAAATAAACGGTCTTCAACCAATCGTGCTTTTGCATTTATGTCAAAGAAGTATATCGGGCTTCCGAAAACTATTCCGTCGGCATCGCATATTTCTTTGTAAATTTCTTGAAAATCGTCTTTTTGAGCACATCCGTCGTTTGCTTTGCAAAACATACATGCTTTACAGTCCCCGATATCCATTTCCGACAATTGGAATAATTTTGTTTCGGCACCCGCTTTTTTTGCTCCGTCAAGTGCACTTTTTACTAACTTACTCGTGTTTCCGTCTTTACGCGGACTTGATACAAAACCAATTACTTTCAAACAAATCACCTTTTTCCCTTTTATTAGAGCATAGCTTAACGCTATGCCTTATACATAATATTATTTTTATACAATATAGAATAAACTGTTTATAATATTGTGTGTCCGTTAGTATATCCGGCATACGTTGTTTTTAAAACAGTCTTACAAGAAGCAGTCCCATTTCAAAAAGTATAATGAGAGATATTCCTACGATCNCTTGTGCCAAAAATGTCGGATCGGGTGTTAATAAAAACGCCAAACTGAAAATAAAAAGATAAACCGCAATTCTGTATTTTTTAACAGTTTCAACTTCAATAATTCCCATTTCTACGGCGATAACGGTTAAAAGAGGAATTTGAAATACAAAACCCAATCCCAAAACTAAAACTATTACCGAATTTATAGTTTCAGTTAAAGAAACTTGTGGTGCGGCCGTCATATCGGAATAATATATTATATAACCCATAAAAATGGGCAATATTATAAAATATGCAATTGACGCTCCGATTATAAACAATATATATGAAACGGGAACAACTTTTAAGAAAAATCTTTTTTCGTTTTTATAAAGTCCTCTTGACATAAATCTGAACAGTTGATACATTAAAAAAGGAAACGCAATTCCAACAGCGCATGCAATTGAAAGTTTGATTTTCGTCATTATAAAGTCGGTCGGAGCATAAATCGACATCGTTACATTTTCGGGCATCAGTTTGTCCCATAAAAAATTCAAAATGTCGCCGGAAAACGGATATATTAAAAAAGTCGCAACAAAAAGCACAATCATTACGTAAATGATACGATTTCGAAGCTCGCGCAAGTGTTCCACTAAGTGTTCTTTGTAATCGGTCTCAACACCTTTTCTCACTTTCCCGGTATCGCTTTCTGTCATTATTGAAACCCGTTTCATCCTATTTTTATTTTTATATTTCATTTTAATTTTATTAAATTAATTTAATCGCATAACGGCACATCGCATTTTGCGACAATTTCGTAGCCGTAATCGTTCTTTTGAAATATAACTGTTTCTATATATTGATTGCTTTTGAACAAATCAATAAAAATTATGGAATTATCTTCTATTTCCGACTCGTCGATTACAGACATATCGCCTATTTTTTTACTATTTTTCTCCGAATCTATATTTCTCATTTCATCAATATCGGTATCACCGATATTGTTTCCATCGATATCGTTTCCATCGATATCGTTTCCATCGATGTCGTTTTCGTCAATATCGTTTTCATAGTCGACTGTTGCAGCGTATGAAAAACCGTTATTTTCAATTATTTTTAAAAATTCTTTTATGGAATTAAATGTTGTTCCTATTTCCATATTTTTTTCCATATTATTTTTCATGTCCTTTTCCATATCCTTTTCCATTTTTAAGTCTATGTACGCAATACATATATTTATTTCGTTTTTGACAAAATGTATAGTTTTATTAAAAAAGTCGGTTTTTATTTGTTTATGTTATTAAAAAAAGTCGATTACATATCGTATAAATTAAATAAAATATTTATCTCTTTTAATCAAAAGCCGGAATATGCTATTTTTCCGGGCATTTTTATTATTTCTCTAATCGGATTTGTTTTTTATTTTTTAATATACGAAAATATTTCTCTAAAAATTTTAGATTTTTTAATACATTTTTCATATTCTGACTACATATTTTTGTTTTTATTTTTTTCGTTTCTTCCTTATGCGTTTTTCACTTACAAAAAGATGAAAAGAATCGATTTTGCAGAAAACGCTTTGCCGGAATTGCTTTTAGATATTTCAAGAAGAATTTCAAGCGGCTTTACTCTTGCAAAATCTTTTGAAAGTTTGTCATTTTCTAAAAAAAACGAATTTACAAACGGGATAAAAGCGGGTTCTTTTAAAATGTCTCTTGGAATGAATTTTAAGGATTCTTTTTTACATTTTGAAAACTTCGGCTCAGACATTTTAAAAAATGTGATATCAATAATAGCATTATCTGAAAAAACGGGTGGTAACACGTCAATTTCATTTCGGATTGCATCTGTTGATGTTTTAAATCAAGTAATTTTAAAGAGAAACAGAAGAAGTGAGCGAATGTCTTACGCAATTTTACTATTTTTATCGTTTTTGATTTTTCTTTTTATATTTTTAATTTCAATAGGCCCTTTAAGCAATCTTTTTTTCGCGGATACAAATATAGTCTCCCAAAGAACATTTTTCAATATTTTAAAAGACGCATTTTATATTCAATCGTTTTTCTCAGGGGCAGTTTTGGGTAAAATTGTATTTAATAAATATTCACCCGGAATATTCTTTTTATATTTATTTTCGACTCCGGTTTTTGTGTCATTTTTTGCCGTTTCATATTTTTTTATATTTTAAAACCGTATTTTTTCATTTTTTTGTTTTTGTATGTTTTTTTGTATGTTTTTTGTTTGTTTTTGTTTTTTGTTTTTTTGCTTTTTTTATTTTTAGCCGCCTGAAACGGCGGGATATATTTTTATTTCATCTCCTTCGTTTAATATCGTTTTTTCGGCATTTTTTGGCATAATTCTTTTTTTATTTAATTGGATTATAATGTTGTTGTATATTTTTCCCGATTCGTTTAGTAAAATATTTTTTAATTCGTTGTTTTTTTCCGAAATTTGTACGATCAGGTCGAAAAGAGTTGCTCCGTCTTTTAAATCTTCATTTAAATTGTCGTCCGAAAAATCTTTGAGACGTCCGAATACTTCTACACTTACTTTCAAGTTTTTTCCTCGCTCTTGCTATTCTTTTAATCTTTGCAATATTTGCAATCAGGATCCTTTTCAAATTCCAATATTTCGGCGGAACATTTTTTTCCGTTCCAAATTAAAAGTTTTCCGTTTAGTAATTCTTCAGTTTTCGTTATGTACTTTATTACTTCAAGCGCTTCAATTGATCCGATAATTCCGGTAACGGCTCCCAATACCGGTATTTCTTCATTTATTTTATGCATCTCATGCATTTTATTTTCTTTATTTTCTTCGTCTTCCGAATAGTCAAATATGCAAAACGGGCAAGGTTTTCCTTTTTCAGGGATATATGTTGTAACTTCTCCGTTAAATCCTCTGACAGATCCGTGAACGAGCGGAATTTTTTCGCTTATTGCAAATTCGTATATGATTTGTCTCGTTTCATTATTGTCAAGTGCATCTACTATTATGTCTGAGTCGCATACGAGATCTTTAACATTTTCTTTTGTGATTTCGGAACATATCGATTTTATATTTATTTCCGGATTTAAACATTTAATCGTTTGTTTTGCGGATTCAGATTTTTCCGTTCCTATGTCTTTGTCGGTGTGCAAAAACTGTCTGTTGAGATTTGATATATTGACCGTGTCTTTGTCCACAATATATATCGTTCCAACACCGGCAAGTGCCAAATATACGGCCGCAGGAGACCCGAGGCCTCCGGCTCCGGCAATAAATACTTTCGATTTTTTAAGCAGCGCTTGTCCGTCATTTCCTAAAAGAGCAATTTGTCGGGCGTAACGTCCGTTTTCACACTTTTCAAGTTTTTGTTTTGACGTTTTAGATCACCCACTTTTTTGTTTTAGTTTTAACCGTTCTTTTTGTTTTCGTTTAAACCGTTCTTTTTGTTTTTATAAATCACAAAAATGTGTTCCTTTCATTGCGAACTGTTTGTAAATCGGGCATTTTTCACAAAGACATTCGTTTGCGCTTTCGCTTTCGTCTAAATTTATGTTTTCCCGATTTTTCGTGTCGGCAAATATGTTTCCGATTTCATTTTCCTGCTCTTTTGAGCCGTATGTCGGACATTTTCCTTTTGCGCAGTACATCAATATTCCGAATTCTGGGCGTATGTCACAATGCGGACAAAGACATGCCTTGGAATGGTGAAATGAAGCGCAAACGCCAAAATAGCGACCGTAATTTTGTCCGTTCTTTTGTTTGCGACTCTGTCCGTTCTTTTGCTCTTTCATTTTTCTTTTTCAATCCGTCATTTTAATTAATTCAACCAATTCTTTCATGCTGTCTTCAGACGTATCCACATCAGATTGGATAATGTCGTGAAGGGAACCGCCGTCGTCGTTTTTCATTCTCGGAATTATGTGCACATGTGTGTGCATTACAGTTTGCCCTGCCGCTTTTCCGTTATTTATTCCTATTGAAAATCCGTCGGCTGACAGATTTGTTTTAAGATGTTTTGTAATTTTATTTACTACTTTGAAGAGATTTGCGGCATCTTGGGAGCGCATATCCGAAAACGTGGCTGAGTGTTCTTTCGGCACAATAAGCGTATGTCCTCTTGAGCACGGCATTATGTCAAAAAATGCAAATATTTCTTCGTCTTCATAAATTTTATAGGATGATACTTCTCCTCTAATTATTTTACAAAATAAACAATCTGAACTCATCTAATCACTAATTTAAAAATTTAAAATAATTTATAATAACGTTATTATTAATAAAATAAAGATAAATATAAAATAAATATAAAATAATAAATAATGTAATAATAAATATAAAATAATATTTGTTTTCTCAAAAAATTTGTTTATTCAATAAATTCGTTTTACTCAAAAAAATAGTTTGCTTTTTCAGGTGAATTTAAAAAGGACAATTCATCCGGTGTATTTATTAAATCGTACATATCTTTTCCGGACTGAATGTTTCCGTTTTTGGGAACGTTCGGTTTTTCATATGTAATTTCGGGATGTTTTTCGTACGAATTGTTTTTAACGAATCCTATATCTGTTAAATAATATAAAAAACCTCTTTTTTTCTTTATCAACTCATAATCCGAACTGAAAAGGTCGGAGACCCAATTTGCGGCAACAAGTTCTTCGTCGGATTCGTTTATTGTAACATGACCATAACCGGGCGGAATTGTTACTATGTCTTTTGCTTCGGCTTTTATTACAATAAATTTTGACAAATCGTACTTTTGAAGAATATAGGTTGCTTTTCCTTTTAAAACCTGATAAATTTCCGGGTACGGAATATTTGAAGGTGAAAGCGGGTGGTAATGACCGTAAGTTTTTGCATATTCGCTTCCGTTTTTTCCGGGAGGAATAATTGTAATGTCATATCTTATATTTTCAGATTTCATGCGCATTAAATCATTTTCAGAAGCATGAGCTTGCCTGTACATGAAATACAAGTCCTTGTTTTGTTGACTTTCCGATTGCTCAATTTCGTATAAAACGTCTTTCATGTCATAAAGTGTTCTGGTTGAATATGCGGTACAGGCTAAATTCGAGTACGGTACTTTCATCTGCTTTCAGTTCCTTTATAATCATTTGTATATTTTGTTTTTGTTTCTGTTTGTTTTTGTTTCTGTTTGTTTTTGTTTGTTTTGTTTTTTTGCTTTTTTTATTTTTAGCCGCCTGAAACGGCGGGATATATTTTTATTTCATCTCCTTCGTTTAATATCGTTTTTTCGGCATTTTT
>JGI24707J26582_10003673_pt1 | contig 10922 bp, 9 predicted proteins | sample BioPla1DNA1_FD_26582 | JGI IMG/M metagenome (IMG submission 26582) | reverse complement strand
CAGTTATAACTATCAACGATGATGTTCACGGTAAATTGACCGTAGATGATATAGAGGGTATTTTGGCTAAGTACGAGTAAAGGAAGATTTTTATGGATGAAATATCCTTAAATATATTGGATATAGTACAAAATTCTATAAAAGCCAAGGCGAGTTCGATTTCAATATCAATTGATATCGACAGAAGAAAGGATCTTCTTAGTATTATCATAAAAGATAATGGAGAAGGAATGTCCAAAGACCAATTAGAAAAGGTAGAAGACCCCTTTTATACAACTCGTACTACTAGAAAAGTAGGACTTGGTATACCCTTTTTCAAGTATGCAGCCATATCAACAGGCGGGAACTTTGCCATAAGTTCTAACCTTGGTGAAGGAACTGTAGTAAGAGCTGAATTTATATTTTCTCATATTGATAGGATGCCCCTTGGTAACATAGTTGAAACTATGCATTTACTAATTACCATGCATCAGAATATCCACTTTTTATACACTTATAAATTAGATAATGACATTTTCAGTTTAGACACAAAGGATTTAAAAGAAATCTTAGGAGATATTCCATTTAATGTCCCTGAGGTCTCAAATTTTATAAAAGAATTCCTCTTAGAATCTCACAATGAGATTAATAGGGGTAGTTATATCTGAGTCTTAAAATATTTGGAAATTATAATACAATTTAAGTATAGAAAGGATTTTAGTATGAAGAGTCTTGATGAATTAAGAGAAATTCGCGAAAGAATGCAAAGTCAAGTTTCCCTACGCTCGGAAGACCATACTCAAACAAGAGTGGTTGTAGGAATGGCTACTTGTGGAATTGCAAGTGGAGCTAGACCTATTTTAGCAGCCTTAGCAGAGGCTGTACAAGAAAAGAAGTTAGATAATGTTACTGTTACTCAAACAGGATGTATAGGTCTATGTCAATATGAGCCAGTAGTTGAGGTTATAGAGCCTAACAAGGAGAAGGTTACCTACGTTAATATGACCGTAGAAAAGGCTTTAGAAGTAGTAGACTTACATTTAATTAAGAAAGAACCTGTTATTAAATATACAATAGGTGCTGTAACAGACAGCGCAGCTAGGAGGAAGTAAATATGTATCGATCACATGTATTAGTTTGTGGAGGAACTGGTTGTACTTCTTCAGGAAGTAATAAACTATTATCCACTTTCAAGAATGAATTAGTTAATCATGGCTTAGAAGAGGAAGTTGCTATAGTTGAAACAGGCTGCCATGGACTATGTGCTCTTGGCCCTATTGTTATTATATATCCTGGTGCAACATTTTATGCCATGGTTAAAGAAGAGGATGTAGCTGAAATTGTTTCTGAACATTTATTAAAGGGAAGAATCGTTTCCCGCTTAGTATACACTGAAGCAATTTCAGAAGATGGAATCAAGCCTTTAAGTGAAACTAACTTCTACAAGAAGCAACACCGTATTGCCCTACGTAATTGCGGTATTATAGACCCTTCTTGTATTGATGAATACATAGGAACTGGTGGGTACGAGGCTCTTGGCAAGGCCCTAACAGAATATACTCCAGATGATGTAATCCAAATTATTACAGACTCTAAACTTAGGGGCCGTGGTGGCGGTGGTTTCCCTACTGGTATCAAGTGGAAACTTGCTAAAGAAAGTAAGTCTGACCAGAAGTATGTTTGTTGTAATGCCGATGAAGGTGACCCAGGTGCCTTTATGGACCGTTCTATCCTAGAGGGTGACCCTCACGTAGTTCTTGAAGCAATGGCTATAGCTGGATATGCTATCGGAGCTAACCAGGGGTATATCTATGTTCGTGCTGAATACCCTATTGCAATAGAAAGATTAGAATATGCTATTAAACAGGCAAGAGAATATGGATTATTAGGTAACAATATCTTTAATACAGACTTTAGCTTTGATATAGAGCTTAGACTTGGAGCAGGAGCCTTCGTTTGTGGTGAAGAAACAGCTCTCATGACTTCTATTGAAGGTAATCGTGGTGAGCCACGTCCTCGTCCACCTTATCCTGCAGTTAAGGGTCTCTTTGATGAACCTACCCTACTTAATAACGTAGAAACATATGCTAATATCCCACCTATTATTGTTAACGGTGCTGACTGGTTTAAATCCATGGGAACTGAGAATTCTAAAGGAACCAAGGTTTTTGCACTTGGTGGTAACATTAATAATACAGGACTTGTTGAAGTACCAATGGGAACTACCCTACGTGAAATCGTTGAAGAAATTGGTGGTGGCATACCTAATGGTAGGAAGTTTAAAGCAGCTCAAACAGGTGGTCCATCAGGCGGATGTATTTCAGCAGAGAACTACGATGTACCTATCGACTATGATAACCTATTAGAAATAGGCTCTATGATGGGTTCTGGTGGTTTAATTGTTATGGATGAAACCTCCTGTATGGTTGACATTGCAAAGTTCTTCCTTGAGTTTACAGTTGATGAATCTTGTGGTAAGTGTACACCTTGCCGTATTGGTACAAAACGTTTATTAGAAATTCTAAATAAGATAACAAGTGGTAATGGTACTCCTGAAGACTTAGATAAACTAGAAGAACTTAGCTACCATATTAAAGAAAACTCCTTATGTGCTTTAGGACAATCTGCTCCTAACCCAGTACTATCAACTTTAAGCAATTTTAGAAGTGAATATGAAGCCCATGTATTAGATAGGATTTGTCCTGCTGGCGTATGTAAAGCATTAATGCACTATGTAATTGATGCAGACAAATGTAAGGGTTGTACACTATGTGCCCGTGTTTGTCCAGTTAATGCAATTTCTGGCAAGGTTAAAGAAACTCATGTAATTGACCAAGACAAATGCATCAAGTGTGGTGCTTGTATGGAAAAATGTCGTTTCGATGCTATACATTTTAACTAATCATGCTTTAAATTAAGGAGGATTATATGAAAACCGTAAATGTTAAAATAAATGGTGTAGGTGTAGCTGTCCCAGAAGGCTCTACTATACTAGAAGCAGCTAGACAAGCTAACATAACAATACCAACCTTGTGCTTTTTAAAAGAAATTAATGAAATAGGTGCATGTAGAATATGTGTTGTAGAAGTTAAAGGTGCAAGGTCTCTTGTTGCATCCTGTGTACATCCAGTAAGTGAAGGCATGGAGGTTATAACTAACTCTCCAAAAGTAATTGACGCAAGAAAGAAAACATTACAACTTATTCTTTCTGACCACGACAAGAAGTGCTTATCTTGTACTAGAAGTGGAAACTGTGAGTTACAAAACCTATCCTATACTTTAGGAATAGAAGATGAAAACTATTTTGAAGGAGAATCACACGAATACGAAATAGATACTTCTGCTATACACATGGTAAGGGATAATAACAAATGTATCCTATGTAGAAGATGTACTGCTGTATGTGAACAAACACAAAGCGTTGGGGTTATAGGCCCAAATGAACGTGGTTTTAATACTAATATAGGCTCTCCTTTTGGTATAGGACTTGGCGAAACTAGTTGTATTTCTTGTGGCCAATGTATTGTTGTTTGTCCAACTGGTGCCTTATATGAAAAAGACCAAACACAAGAAGTTTTTGAAGCCCTTGCAGACCCTAATAAGTTTGTTGTAGTGCAAGCTGCTCCTTCAGTTCGTGTAGGACTTGGAGAACCTTTTGGCCTTCCAATTGGCACAAATGTTGAAGGAAAAATGGTTGCTGCCCTTCGTAGACTAGGTTTCGATAAGGTATTTGACACTAACATTGCTGCAGACCTTACCATCCTAGAAGAAGCTAATGAACTTATAGAACGCATCAATACTGGTGGAACCCTTCCTATGATTACTTCATGTTCTCCAGGCTGGATAAAGTACTGTGAACACTACTTCCCAGACATGATTGATAACTTATCTACATGTAAGTCACCAATGCAAATGTTTGGGGCAACAACTAAGACCTATTATGCCAATAAGATAGGTGTTGCACCAGAAGATATCTTTGTAGTTGCTATTATGCCATGTACTGCAAAGAAATTTGAAGTTCAAAGGGATGACCAAAACGCTGCTGGTGTTCCTGATGTTGATGTTTCTCTTACAGTTAGAGAACTTGCTAGAATGATTCGTATAGCTGATATTGATTTTAATTCCTTACCTGACGAAGAGTTTGACGATCCTTTAGGTATTTCTACTGGTGCTGCTGCAATCTTTGGCGTTACTGGTGGAGTTATGGAAGCGGCTCTAAGAACAGCTGTTGAAACTCTAACTGGGGAAGAACTACCTGATGTTGAATTTAAAGATGTAAGAGGTCTTGAAGGAATCAAAGAGGCTAGCTACGAAGTTGCAGGTATGACTATTAACGTAGCAGTAGCATCTAGTACATCTAATGCTAAAGAACTATTAGAAAAGGTTAAATCAGGCGAGAAGGAATATCATTTCATTGAAGTTATGGGTTGCCCTGGTGGTTGCGTAAACGGTGGTGGAATGCCTCATGTTTCAAGTAGTATAAGAAGCTTTGAAAATGTTCCAGCAAAAAGAGCTGCAGCTCTTTATACTAAGGACGAGGCAATGACTTTACGTAAGTCACATGAAAATCCAGCAATCAAGAAATTATATGAAGAATTCTTTGAGAAACCTGGTAGCCATAAGGCTCACGAAATCTTGCATACTTCATATGTAAAGAGAAGAATTAATGAAATAGTATAATATATACACAATATGGCAAGTAAGAAACCTTACTTGCCATATTCATATCTATATCAAGCAACCGAAAAAGCTAGTGTGTTATCAGGGTATATTAGAAAAGGTAAGAGGATCTCGGTTGCGGTTTTTTTAGATATGTAGTACTTAGACTTTCCTCTTAACCTCTTCCTTACTACAATATATTCTAATATGTATTTAGTGTTACTAAGTATGTAGGAAGAAGATAAAAATTTCCCTAGTTCTAATCCATGTTTTAAGCCAAAAAATGCTGGAGTTTATACCACCTCTCCAGCATTTTATTGTATATTGACATTTATAGTAGTGTGTTAATATCTTATATCTAAATATAAATCTCTACTCTAGACAGAGCATAGGGTCTAGTGTCTCTTCTCCCTTAAATAATTGGAAATATAAACTTGGTCCTTCAACCGAGTTAAATCTAGTTGGCTTGCTAACGTATCCAATTATTTGTCCTTTTTCTATACTATCTCCTTCTTTAATTGTTAAGTCCTTAAGTTGGGCATATACTAAATTATACCCATCTCCAATGGATGTAGTTACTGTAAGTCCAATCTCTTCATTTTCTTCTATGGCTGTAACTATACCATCTGCTGCACAAGTAACCTCTTCTCCTTCTTCAGCAGATATTAACATAGCTGGACTTACCTTCCACTGGGCTAGAGTGGCATAGTGAACTAATTTATCCATACTATATTTTCTAATTACATTACCTGATACTGGCCATAAGATCTTGTCTTGCTCATGATTAAAATGGAGGGTAGTAGGTTTCATTACTTCCTTGGCAACCGGTTCAGTTTCTACTGTTTTAGTTACCTCTTCTGATGTTCCCTGGTTATTGTATTCATCAAATTCCAGTAGCTTATCATCCGTAGATGTTTCATCTGGCACCTTTACCACATCAGTTGGTTCTTTAGTTTCATTTTTAGCTTTGTCCACCCCTTCATTACCATCTTTATTTTTTGTAACTTGGGATGGAGGTTTGTTATCATTGTCTACTTTAAACTTATCATTGGAATTATCTTCATCTACAACTTCTGACTTTGACCCTTCAAGTTCTGCAAACTCATTATTATCTCTTTTAGATGCTTGATACACTCCCAACACTGCTATTACTAATATTGCTAAAGTCCCGACACTTAATAACACATAAAAACTCTTGCTCTTTAAAAAATTAGACAAGTTATGTTTTTTCATAGTTATCATCACCTCTAGATATATTTTTACCAACAAAGATATTTTTATACACCCTTATAGAGGTCAAAATGATTTTTTACTATGAAAGAACATAACTTGTCATTTAAATTTTATAATCCCTTAAAGTAGCGGATTTCTTTTTAAGTTTTTAACATTAATCTGCCTTTTTTACACCAAGGATTACATCTTCACCATTAAGGTTCCATTCTTTAGTAAATCCTTGTGCTTCATCTAAAATAATCTCATTAGCTAAAACTTCTTGCTTAATTTCTTCCATGTTTTTTACTATTACTTCTTTGATTCTATCATTGCCAGTTTGATAAACAACGATTCTATCCATAACCTCAAAGTCAGCATCTTTTCTCATGGTTTGAATCTTACTAATGATTTCTCTAACAAAGCCTTCCTCAATTAATTCTGGTGTAAGGCTTGTATCTAATACTACAGTAACGCCATTATTGGAATCTGAAACAAAACCTTCTTTTTGAGCTGATTCTATTAACAGTTCATCCTTAGCAATTACTATAGATTCTCCATCTATTTCTAGGCTTAAATTACCTGTTTCATTAAGCTCATCCATTGCCTTATTACCATCTAATTCATTTAGAACCTGACGGATCTTTCCTATATGCTTACCATACTTTGGTCCTAAAACATTAAGAAGAGGCTTAAAGATATAGCTTGTAAAGTCTCTAACATCATCTGTAAAGATAATTTCTTTTATATTAAGCTCATCCTTAATAATATCTTGGTAGTAAGAAGGTAGTCCCATTACTTTTGCACCTTCTTCATTCACATAGGTAAAGTCAGATTTTACAAATACCTTTCCTATTGGCTGTCTATTTTTAATATTGGCAGCATTTCTACATGCACGACCTAATACTACAACTTCTAAAACTGCCTTCATATTTTCTTCTAGTTCCTTATCGATTAGACTTTCATCATAATCTGGATAGTCACATAAGAAAATACTCTGTGGAGCATTATCATCAAGTGCAACGACTAAGTTTTGATAAATTTCTTCTGTCATATATGGAATATAAGATGCACTAACCTTTGCAAGAGTTACTAGGGTTGTATATAGGGTCATGTAGGCATTGATTTTATCTTGTTCTAAGCCCTTTGCCCAGAAACGTTCCCTACTACGTCTTACATACCAGTTACTTAAATCATCTACAAAGTCATTTAATAGTCTAGCACCTTCAGTTATCTTATAATTTGCTAAGTAGTTATCAACTTCCTTAACAATTGTATTTAACTTAGATAGTAACCATTTGTCCATTACAGAAAGTTTATCTACTTCTAATCTATACTTGCTAGCATCAAATCCATCAATATTAGCATATAGAACATAGAATGCATATGTGTTCCAGAATGTTCCCATGAACTTTCTTTGACCTTCTGTAACAGCCTTATCAGAATAGCGGTTTGGTAAATATAGGGCACTATTTGATGAGAAGTACCATCTAACTGCGTCTGCACCATGCTTTCCTAAAGTCTCCATAGGCTCTACAGCATTACCCTTTGACTTGGACATCTTTTGACCATCTTCGTCTTGAACGTGACCCATAACAATAACGTTTTTGAAGGCTGGCTCATTAAATAATATTGTTGATATAGCATGTAATGAATAAAACCATCCTCTTGTTTGGTCAACTGCCTCACTTATAAAGTCAGCTGGGAAATGGCCTTCAAACTTATCCTTGTTTTCAAATGGATAGTGCCACTGTGCAAATGGCATAGCCCCAGAGTCAAACCAACAGTCTATAACTGCCTTTACTCTATGCATTTCTTTTCCACATTCAGGACATTTGATAGTAACCTTATCAATAAATGGTCTGTGTAATTCAATCTCATCAGGACAGTTGTCAGACATTGACTTTAGTTCTTCAATACTTCCTATTGAATGTCTGTGTCCATCTTCACACTCCCAAATATTAAGTGGTGTTCCCCAGTATCTATCTCTACTAATTGCCCAGTCCTGAACATTAGCAATCCAGTCACCAAATCTACCCTTACCGATAGTTTCAGGTAACCAATTTATCTTTTCATTATTTGCAACAAGGTCATCCCTAACCTTTGTCATTTCTATAAACCATGATTCTCTTGCATAGTAGATAAGTGGTGTATCACATCTCCAGCAATGAGGATAATTATGTTCAAAAGGAATTACTTGATATAATAATCCTCTCTCACGAAGCATCTTCATTATTGTTTCATCAGCATCTTTACAGAAAACTCCTGCAATATCAGTTGCTTCAGGCTTAAATTCACCCTTATCATCTACTAATTGTACAAATGGTAAGTCATAAGCCCTACCTACTTGGGAGTCGTCCTCACCAAATGCAGGAGCAATATGAACTATTCCTGTACCATCTGTTAAAGTTACAAAGTTATCGCATGTAACAAAGTAAGCCTTTTTATTTGTTTTTGCATAATTAAATAATGGCTCGTATTCTGTATACTCTAGCTCTTCACCTAGGTATGTCTTTTCTACTTTGTAATCACCATGAATTACTGATGATAATAATTCCTCAGCTAGAATATATTTTTCTTCTTTAACAGAACCCTCTACAGGTTCTCCTTCTTTTACAAGATTACCTTTTTCATCTACTTGAACTACAACCTTAACATAAGCCTCTCTTGGGTTAACACAAAGGGCAAGGTTTGAAGGTAGGGTCCATGGTGTAGTTGTCCATGCTAGAAAATATTCATTATCTGTGCCCTTAATTTTAAACTTAGCTATCATAGACTTTTCTTTAACATCTTTGTATCCTTGGGCAACCTCATGACTTGAAAGTGGAGTCCCACATCTTGGACAGTAAGGGATAACCTTGAATCCTTTATATAGTAAGCCCTTATCATAGATTTGCTTAAGCGCCCACCACACAGATTCAATGTAATTGTTATCATATGTTATATATGGGTTTTCCATATCAGCCCAGTAAGCAACTCGGTCTGAGAAGTCTTCCCACATTCCCTTATACTTCCATACACTTTCTTTACATTCATGAATAAATGGTTCTAAACCGTATTCTTCAATTTCTTCTTTACCATCAATTCCTAACTTTTTCTCTACTTCAAGTTCAACAGGAAGTCCGTGAGTATCCCATCCTGCCTTACGAAGTACATTATAGCCCTTCATAGTTCTGTATCTTGGAATTACGTCTTTTACTACCCTTGTTAATACGTGACCAATGTGAGGCATACCATTGGCTGTAGGTGGTCCATCATAAAATGTATAGGTTTCTCCATCTTTTCTATAGTCCACCATCTTATTAAAGATATCATTCTCTTTCCAGAACTTTAAAATGTCTTTTTCGCGGTCAACAAAATTTAAATCAGTAGTGACTTTCTTATGCATTATTATTCCTCCTAACATCTTTCCTTATTATCTCTACCGATAATCTTATAAATAATTGTCTAAATAAATAGTATAGTCCTTTTAACCTTGGCTTTTGATTAATTATATATAATTAAAAAAGCCCTCATCCATAAACAGGATGAGAGCCATATATGCTATCATTATACCACCTATTTACATACTATATCTTTCGAGATAAAATATCAATATGCTTCCATATAACGGTGGATACCGGCACAGCTTAATCATCTTAAGACTTTCAGCCTGCTACTTAGGAGTGATTTTCAGATATCTCTTACTCAGACCAGGCTCTCACTATCTCTGGCTCGCTTTGCCTTTCATTGATTCCTACTGTCTCCATCATAGTATTTTTACTTTTATTTTTTATAATAATACATAATAAAGTCATTGTCAAATACTGTTTTTAAAATTGATTACTTAAATAGTTAATCAATTTCCTACTCATACTTACTTGTTATAAAAATATACATTTATATATTATAGTCTATTGTTCACATCACACTTATAATAGACTTTGATACTTATATGAAAGCCCTAAAACTAGATTTTATTTACTCAAGAGCAAATTCACTTGCAATATATGTCCTATTGTAGCTACTTTGTCTTCTAGAATCATTAAAGTCTTTTATAATTCTATAATTACCAGGTTCTAATTCTCCATATATATCCTTCCAGTTAAGGTCTAGCTTCCTTGATTGAAGAAAAGGAAGTTCATAACCAATACCCCCACACCTATGGTCATCAACCTGGAAGGGGACCTTATACCAGGAATCACCTAGTTTCTTCTCTAGTGTATATTCCTCGTTAAAAGCTATTTCCTTTTTTGATAGGTTTTTTAAAGTAAGTTTTAGTCCAAGAGGACTTGCTGAACCTTCTTCTACTTCCATCTTTATACTAGAATTATCACTAAGATCTTCATGCTGGCTAGCCTCCAAGCAGGGGTCTATTAGACTTTCCTTAAAACCTTCTTTATTAGTATCACTAGAAGGCCTTAACTCTAAAACACTAGACTCCTTATTGCTACATCCATACAAGAAACTTAAGCATAATATTCCATATATTAAATATACGTATTTTCTCTTCAATAATAATCCCTCCTTTCTAATATTGAAAATTTATTATCAATGCTTAGTTTCCCTTATATCTACATAATAATTCATAATTTGACTTTTAATTTCTTATAATAGAAAAGCTCCCATCCTATAAGATGAGAGCAATAGTCTATCATATGTTTAATTTTGATTTTCAATTACAAACTCTGCTGCCATATAGAACACATCATAGTCTCCAGGTTCCTTGGAATCAATAATATCCTTTATTATACGATATTCTCCATTAGCTAGGCTTCCATATAACCATTCCCAATCTGTATTCCATTCTGACTGTCCATTAGGTGATAAAATATAACCAATATCATCAAAACCATAATTGTCAATTATTAGAGGTAGCTCATACCAGTCACCATCAATCTTAGTCTCAATTAAAAAGTACTGACCATAAATAAATTCTTTATCTAAAGTGTTAGTAAAAACAATAGTTAAACCCGATGGGGATATACTTCCTTCCTTAACCTCCATAGTAACACCATCTAAAATATTTAGCTCTGTATGTTTGGTTTTTTCTAATTTTCCAATATCAAACTTCTTAACTTCTTCCTCACTATTAG
>JGI24707J26582_10003669_pt1 | contig 10928 bp, 6 predicted proteins | sample BioPla1DNA1_FD_26582 | JGI IMG/M metagenome (IMG submission 26582) | reverse complement strand
GTTGTTACACCCATGCAAGATGAGATAACAATCGAAAGTCCTGAGGTAATGAAACATGGAAACAAATATGGTGTTAAGATTAAGGCGTCTGCACCCTCTATCCATATGATAAAAGCAGACATATTAACAGAAGTAGCACCAATTGTTGGTTCCGAAGCCCAGGCACAGGACCTTAAAAACTACATAATCGCCAATGCACAGGAAAATCCAGATGGCATCTGGGAGACCAATATATTTGGAAAAACTGTACGTCAATTGGTAAGTGACGGTATTAACACCAAGATTAATAAATTGACTGATGAAAGTCAATTAAAATTACAAGAAACTATGCAGAAGATCATAAATGACAGCAACGGCGGTTTAATCTGTATAATTATATAAGATGTAAATTTATCTACCTCATGCAAAGTATTTGTAATGGGGTAGTTATTTATTGTATAGGAAATTTATAAGAATATCCTATACAATAAATAACTACCCATTTTCTATATATTAACATAATTTTAAAATAAGTTTGACATNTAGTTGACAAAATATACTGGTTTTGTTATAATATCCACGTAACAAATTTAACANTTATGTAATATTTGTTAACATTTAAACTATACTTATAATAAAATGAAGTTATAGTATAATGAAAATTCTGGAGGATTATCAAATGAACAGACAATTTATTAAGCTAACCTTAGGATGTGTAGCTGGAACAGTTGTGTTGTTGACTAATCCTAAACCTGCTTATGCAGCATATGAGATATCAATTGCTGGTTATATGTATGACAAAAACAATAATAACCAATATTCCACTGATAGCAATATAACTAATATGTCTCTTAGTGATATACCAATGCCTGGGTTTGATAATGTGGGCATCGCCAATGTAAATAATAATTTGAATATTCGCGAGAAGCCAGGTACTAATGAGAAAATAATTGCCAAACTACCTAAAAATGGTGGTTGTGAGATACTTGAGATAGATCAAGAAAGCGGATGGGCTAAGATAAAATCAGGTAAAATTACTGGCTATGTAGATAGCAGTTATTTAATAACCGGAACTAAAGCTTCTAATTTAGCAAAAGAAGTTGCAGTTTTAGTAGCAACGGTTAATAATGATGCTAAGGTCCTTAACGTTAGAAAAGAGCCTACTGTAAATTCAGAAATGATTGAACAGGTAGCAGTAGGGGAAGAACTTATAGTCCTTGATCCATTGGTTGTAACCTATGGTGAAGATTATAACAAATGGGTTAAAATTAGTCTAGATAGTGACGAGGAAGATGGTACAGTTGGCTATGTATCAAAGGAATTTGTTGATTTATCATATAAATTGACCAGTGCATTTACCTTAGAAGAAGTGCAATATGGTGCTGGTGTATCCTCCAAACGGGTTCTTCTTATTAATACTGCTAAGAAGTATTTAGGCTATCCCTATAGATGGGGTGGCAACAGTTTAACCAAAGGGGTTGACTGTTCAGGATTTACAAAAGAACTCTATAGTAAGGTATTAGGTATTTCTTTATCAAGAACTTCAAGACAACAGGCTAAGGGAGGCAAGACGATTTCTAGAACTCAATTAAAGCCCGGTGATCTTGTATTCTATGGTAATAACACCTCAGGATATATCAATCATGTAGGTATCTATATTGGTGACAATAAAATCATCCATGCTAGTAATAAGAGAGATGGAATTAAGATATCCAGTATGACATACAGACAACCTTTAAAATACGTAAGATATATTAATGACTAATAATAATTGTTAAAAGTAGCTGTCGCAATAATATATAAGGATGCACAGGCGTATCCTTAAACTATTGCGGCAGCTACTTTCTGCTATGCTAAAGCAGTATTTATCCAATTATCATCTAAGTACCTACTTTACATTGACAGAGCAGTCATAAAAACCTATAATGTAGTAATATGGAAACTTCTTGATATGATAATAGGAGAGATACGATGGGAGAAATTATAAATTACATTTTGATTATAATAACAGTAATTAGTGCTTTATTTATCTGGGGAATTATCAATAAAAGATCTAGAGAAAAGAAACTTAAAATTCAGTTGCTTAAGCAGTGGGGGGATGTACCCCAGGATGAATATACTAGTGAGAAGTATAAATCTATTGCTGAATACTATTATTCTATAAAAGACGATACCATGGATGTAGATGATATCACCTGGAATGATGTGGACATGGATGAGATCTATATGATGTTAAATAATACTCAAAGCGCCGCAGGGGAAGAGTATCTTTATGCTATCTTGAGAAAACCTCTGTTTTCCAATGAAGAATTACAAGAGAGAAATAGATTAGTTACCTTTTTTCAGAACAAGGAGGAGCAGAGAGTAGATCTACAAGTACAGCTTAATAATATAGGAAAGCTTCATAAGATATCAGCCTATGAATATATAAATCGACTGGACGAATTAAAATTTAAAAGTAATATACCCCATTATATAATGGCATTTGGTTTGCTTATTTCTATTATACTGATTTTTATTGTGCCTTCTATTGGTGGCCTGGCAACCTTTGCCTTTGCAATTAATAATATTATTCAGTATCTAAACAAAAAGGGAAAGATTGAGCATCACCTGACCTTATTTGCTTTTATCCTACGGATTTTAGACGGTATTAATGGAATTGCAAAACTTGACATACCTGAACTTAAAAGCTATTGTGATGATCTAGTGAAAGCTTCAGTAAAATTTCGTAATTTTAAGAGAGGTTCTATATTTGTCACTGCTAAAAATGTAAGCAACAATATTATTGAAATTGTTTTTGATTATTTTAGAATGTTGTTTCATATAGATCTAATTAAGTTTAACTCCATGCTAAGTTTTCTCAAGAAGAACCAAGAGACCTTGATTAGTATGTATACCAATATAGGCCTCCTAGATAGTATGATTGCTGTTGCCTCTTTTCGTACTTTGCTAGATTATTACTGTGAACCAGAACTGGTGGAAAGTGATAAACCTATATTGAGTGCAACTGATCTATATCATCCTATTTTGGAGGATCCTGTAGTAAATTCCATCTCAGAGGAAGGGTCTGTCTTAGTTACTGGTTCCAATGCTTCGGGAAAATCCACCTTTATCAAGGCTTTGGCGGTAAATGCCATACTGTCACAGACAATATATACATCCCTATGTACTAATTATAGGGCTAGTTTCTTTGTGATCTACTCCTCCATGGCCCTAAGGGATAATATTTTTAAAAATGAAAGTTATTATATAGTTGAGATTAAATCCCTTAAGCGGATTTTGGACCGAGTTAATCCTAAGATACCGGTGCTTTGTTTCATAGATGAAGTCCTAAGGGGAACCAATACCTTGGAGAGAATTGCAGCTTCATCAAGGATTCTTGCATCCTTAGCAGAGAAAAACACTATGGTAATTGCGGCAACCCATGATATAGAATTAACCTATATTCTGGAGAGGTATTATTCCAATTACCATTTCCAGGAGCAGATAATTAATGACCAAATTGAGTTTGATTATAAATTATATCCCGGTAGGGCAGTATCAAGAAATGCCATTAAGTTACTGAGCCTAATAGGATACTCTCAGGAAATTATTAATGCTTCAGAGCAGGCTGCCAATGATTTCCTAGAAAAAGGTGAGTGGGCTATTATTGACTAAATGAAATGAAGTAGATATATTAATGGAAGTGTAGCATAGTCAATATCCTAAAGTGTATGACTTATAGGGACATACATATTTATGGGTATTGACTATATAACAGAGGGTATAAATTACATAAGAAAGACATAAGAAAGGAACTTCATTATGGCAAAAATAACTCCCATGATGCAGCAGTATTTAAACACAAAAAATGAATACAAAGATTGTATTTTGTTTTATAGATTAGGGGATTTCTACGAAATGTTTTTTGAGGACGCTTTAATTTGTTCTAAAGAGCTGGAAATTACCCTAACTGGAAAAGACTATGGTCAGAAGGAACGGGCTCCCATGTGCGGGATTCCCCATCATGCTGTAGATAATTATCTTAGCAAATTAATAGATAAAGGTTATAAGGTAGCGATATGTGAACAGGTTGAGGACCCCAAAACTGCCAAAGGAATTGTTAAAAGGGAGGTGGTCCGGGTAGTTACTCCTGGAACTAATACCAGCTCCCAATCCCTAGATGAGACTAAAAATAACTATTTAATGGCTATTGTACATACTACAACAGCATATGGTATTTCCATAGTGGATGTAACCACAGGGGACTTTTATCTAACTGAACTGGATAACAACAGAAAATTGACAGATGAAATATATAAGTGGTCTCCTTCAGAAATTATCTGCAATGATACCTTTATGGTTAGTGGCATTGATATAGAGGCCTTAAAATTATATAAGAACATTTCAATATCATCATTGGAGCCTTGGTATTTCGATGATGATCTTTGTGTGCGCTCTTTAAAGGAACATTTTAATGTAGGTTCTTTAGATGGTTTAGGATTAAAAGATTATACCATAGGGGTAATAGCCGCTGGCTGTGTTATGCAGTATCTTAGAGAGACACAGAAGATAGCCCTGTCCCACATTACTAGAATTAATCCTTATAATTATGAGAAGTTTATGCTCCTAGATAGCTCAACCATACGTAACTTAGAGCTGACAGAAACAATTAGGGAGAAACAAAAAAGGGGATCCCTGCTCTGGGTATTGGATAAGACAAAGACAGCCATGGGTGCCAGATTACTTAGAAAGTTTCTTGAGCAGCCTCTGATTGATTTGGATATGATTAATGAGCGGCTTGAAGCTGTAAGTTCATTTAAGGATAATATGATAGTAAGAGAGGAAATAAGAGAATATCTAGGTCCTATATATGACTTAGAACGATTAATGAGTAAGGTAAGTTATAAAAGTGCCAATCCTAGGGATCTTATAGCCTTTAAGTCTTCTCTATCCATGCTTCCCCATATAAAATACCTACTGGTAAATATGCTAAATTCTGAAAAGAGTCATAATAAGGCAAACCTGCTAGAAACAGTCACAGAGCAATTAGATACGCTAGAAGATATTTTCTCATTAATTGATAAATCAATCGAAGATGAGCCTCCTATTACCACAAAAGAAGGGGGCATCATTAAAATTGGTTATAATGATGAGGTAGACCGTCTAAGAAGTGCCAAGACTGAAGGTAAGANCTGGCTTATGGAACTGGAGGCAAGGCAGCGGGAAGCCACAGGTATTAAGAATTTGCGAATTAAGTTTAACAAGGTGTTTGGATACTATCTTGAAGTGACTAACTCCTATAAAAACCTAGTTCCTGATTCTTGGACAAGAAAGCAAACCCTAACCAATGCAGAACGTTATACTACAACGGAATTAAAGGAATTAGAAGATATTATCTTGGGAGCAGAAGATAAATTATTCTCCTTAGAGTATGACTTGTTTTGTGAAATCAGAGATAGGATAGCAGCAGAAGTTAGTAGGATTCAAAGTACTGCTAAAGCTGTAGCTAAAATCGATGTGTTTTCATCCTTGGCCCTAGTGGCTGAACAAAATAATTATGTTAGGCCTGAAATGAACACCTCAGGATCAATTACAGTTAAGAATGGTAGGCATCCGGTGGTAGAAAAAATGACCTCCCATGACATGTTTGTTGCTAATGATACTATTCTGGATTGTAAGAAGAATCGTATATCCATTATAACTGGACCCAACATGGCAGGTAAATCTACTTATATGAGGCAAACAGCCCTAATTGTACTGATGGCTCAGATAGGTAGTTTTGTACCAGCAGACAGTGCAGATATCAGCATAGTAGATAGGATTTTTACCAGAGTTGGGGCTTCAGACGATTTGGCTTCAGGTCAAAGTACCTTTATGGTTGAGATGACTGAAGTGGCTAATATCCTTAGAAATGCAACCAAAAACAGTCTGCTGATCTTAGATGAGATAGGTAGGGGTACCAGTACCTTTGACGGCTTAAGTATTGCCTGGGCGGTGGTAGAATATATTGCCTCATCGGTTGGAGCTAAAACTTTATTTGCAACCCATTACCATGAATTAACTGAACTGGAGGGCAAGTTAGATGGAGTTAATAATTACTGTATTGCAATAAAAGAAGTAGGCGATGATATTGTATTCTTGCGTAAAATTGTCAAAGGCGGAGCTGATAAAAGTTATGGTATCCAAGTGGCCAAGCTGGCTGGTGTTCCCGAGAATGTACTTAAAAGGGCAGCAGATATAGCTAAAGAATTATCCCACAACGACTTGGCGCAAAAGGCTAGAAAGATTGAACCTGATATTATATCAAATAATAGTACTAACCAGAATTCTAAGAGAAGAAATAGTAAAGCTGTTAAAGAAAGTGAGGAAGAACAATTATCCTTATTTACTTATACCAGATGTGATGATATAGTTATGGAGCTTCGGGATATAGACTTATCCAGAATCACCCCGATAGATGCTATGAATAAATTATATGAAATACAAAAGAAGTTAGATAATTGTATATAAAAAATTATTAACCTAGGCTAAAGTTAGGAAGGGGATTAGACCTATGATACATCTACTAGATGAATCCACAATTAATCAGATTGCTGCCGGAGAAGTGGTTGAACGCCCCAGCGCTGTGGTAAAGGAATTAATTGAAAATGCCATAGATGCCGGAGCNTCTGCTATTACCGTTGAAATAAAGGATGGCGGCTTAAGTTTAATTAGAATAACGGATAATGGTTCTGGAATAGAGAAGGAAGATATCCCAGTGGCATTTAAAAGACATGCAACCAGTAAAATTCGAACAGCAGAGGATCTTCTTACAGTGACTAGCCTTGGATTTCGAGGGGAGGCATTATCCAGTATAGCTGCAGTGGCACAGGTGGAGTTAATAACTAAAACTCCATCTGCTTTAAGTGGATGTCGCTACATTATCGAAGGGGGAGTAGAAAAGTCCATAGAGGAGATTGGCTGCCCCAGTGGTACTACCATCTTGGTTCGAAACCTATTCTATAACACGCCAGCTAGAAGAAAGTTTCTTAAATCTCCTCAAACAGAAGGAAGTTATATCAGTGATTTAATGGAACGTATTATGATATCCCATCCCCAGACGTCATTTAAGTTCATTATAAATAATCAAGTAAAGCTTCAATCCTCTGGGAATAATAACACTAAGGATATTATTTATAATATCTATGGCCGTGAAGTGGTAAGAGAATTGGTGGATATAGAAGCCGCTACTGAAAATGTTAAAATCCATGGATATATAGCTAAACCTATAATTAACAGGGGTAATAGGAATTTTGAAAATTATTATATCAATGGAAGATACATTAAAAGCACAATTATAACAAAGGCCATTGAGGAGGCATATAGACCTTATTTAATGCAGCATAGATATCCTTTTGTATCCTTATATTACGAGATTGATCCCTTATTTATTGATGTTAATGTTCATCCCCAAAAGAGAGAGATAAGGTTTAAGAACAGTGAGGAAATCTATCAGCTAACAATAGAAACCATACGAACTGCCCTTAGCAGTAGGGAGATGATACCAAAGATCTCATTGGCTAATGAAAAAAACAAAGCAAAAGAGAAAATAGTAAGTTTACCTGAGCCCTTTGAAGAAAATAGAAGAAAAGAAGCCACAATAGCCAATATAGCCAGTGAGATAGAAAATAAAATAGAGGATATTAAAAAATATGAAATCGAACATGTAAGGGAAGCTCCAGTAGGGCATGAGGTAAAGGATGAAATAATTAATGAAAGAGAAGTAGTTATTTTAACTGATACCAAACAATTAACATTGGATATGCCTGATATGGCAGAAAGCAAAGCCTCTCCCTTTTTGTCCAAGGAGGCAATGGCAGAGCACAGAATTATAGGACAAATCTTCTCTACCTACTGGCTAGTGGAATATAATAAAGAATTATTTATTATTGATCAACACGCGGCCCATGAAAAGGTTTTATATGAAAGAATAATGGCAGCAGCTAAGGAGAAAACCTATCAATCCCAAATGCTAATGCCACCGATTATTCTTACCCTAACTTTGAAAGAACAGGAAGCTATAGCAAAATATAAGGATACATTAAAGCAAATAGGATATGAAATTGAAGCCTTTGGAGGAAATGAATATTCTGTTCGCGGGGTTCCTGCCGATCTTTATGGTTTATCTGAGAGGGAGTTATTATTGGAGTTTATAGATGATTTAACTGGTGAAATCCCGACCAATACCCCAGTTTTAATATTGGAGAAGCTAGCCTCCCTTTCATGTAAGGCAGCAGTAAAGGCTAATCACTCTTTCTCTACTGAGGAAGCATCATCTCTAATCCAAGAGTTATTAACCCTAGATAATCCTTATAATTGTCCCCACGGCAGACCAGTTATTATATCAATGAGTCAGTATGAATTGGAGAAGAAATTTAAGAGAATAGTGTAGAAAAGAAGGCCTAGTTAAAGAATAAGTACATGGAGGAGGACATGAATAATAGAGTGCATAATAAACCCCTAATTATATTGGCGGGTCCTACAGCTGTGGGCAAAACAGAACTTTCTATTAAATTGGCTAAGGCTGTTAATGGAGAGATTATATCCTGTGATTCTATGCAGGTGTATAAGTATATGGATATTGGAACTGCCAAAATAAGCCCGCAAGAAATGGAAGGGGTACCCCATTATATGATTGATTTTCTGGAACCTGATGAAGAATTTAATGTGGTCAAATTTCAGCAGTATACTATAAAGTATATCCAGCAGATATATAATAATAATCGAATACCTATCCTAGTAGGTGGAACAGGTTTTTATATCCAGGCAGTGCTTTATGATATAGATTTTACAGAGAATGAAACTGACTCTAGTTATAGAGAAGAACTAGAGCAATTGGCTAAGGAAGAAGGAGGCCATATTCTCCATGATATGCTTCAAAAGGTTGATCCAGAAAGTGCTAAGGCAATACATCCTAACAATGTGAAGCGGGTTATTAGAGCCCTGGAATATGCCAAACTGACAGGCAGTAAAATCTCTGACCATAATAAGGAGCAGAAAGATAAAATCTCACCCTATCAGTTCTGCTATTTTGTTTTAAATAGAGACCGTAAGTANCTCTATGAGAATATTAATAAAAGAGTTGATATTATGGTGAATAAGGGACTGGTGGANGAGGTAAAATCCTTACTGGATAAGGGATATTCTAAGGATCTGGTATCAATGCAGGGATTAGGCTATAAAGAAATTATTCCATATTTAGAAGGTAAGTGTTCATTAGAGCAAGCAATTGAAATTCTCAAACGGGATACCAGGCATTTTGCAAAACGCCAGATTACCTGGTTTAAAAGAGAAAAAGATGCCATATGGATGGATAAAGATAATTATAAAAGTGAAGAAGATATACTAGCAGATATGTTAAATATACTAAAGGCTAAGCAAATAGGAGGCTAATCATTGTGTTAAATCAAAAATTAAATCAAGTCTATGAAACTATGGGCATTGATGCGAAAATACTAAGTTTTTGTGATACAATAGAAGAGGAGTTAAAAGGACGATTTTCTGAAATAGATGCTAATGCTGAATACAATCAGCTTAAAATATTAAAAGCCATGCAGAAGAATTATTTAAGTGATACACATTTTGCTGCAACTACTGGATATGGTTATAATGATTTAGGTAGAGATACTTTAGAGAGTGTATATGCCGATATCTTTAATACAGAGGATGCCCTGGTAAGACCTCAGCTGGTCAGTGGAACCCATGCTTTAACCATAGCCCTTTCTGGTAATTTAAGACCAGGAGATGAGATCTTATCACCGGTTGGAAAACCCTATGATACCTTAGAAGGAGTTATTGGCATTACNGAAGCTAAGGGTTCTTTAGCTGAGTATGGTATTACTTATTCCCAGGTGGATTTATTACCAGATGGTGGTTTTGACTGGGAGGGTATTAAGGCAGCGGTTAATAGTCGCACTAAACTTGCTACAATCCAGCGGTCCAAGGGTTATGCCAATAGGAAAACCTTATCCGTTGAACAGATTGGCTCACTTATTACATTTTTAAAGACGCTGAAACCAGATATAATCTGTATGGTAGATAATTGCTATGGTGAATTTGTTGAGATAACAGAGCCCTCCGATGTAGGAGCTGATATGTGTGTCGGTTCTTTAATTAAGAATCCCGGCGGCGGCCTAGCTCCCATAGGTGGGTATATTGTTGGTAAGAAAGAGTGTGTAGAGAATGCTGCCTATAGATTAACAGCTCCTGGCTTGGGCAAGGAAGTGGGGGCAACTCTGGGTTTAAATCAAACTTTATTTCAAGGCCTCTTTCTTGCGCCCCAAGTGGTGGCAGGAGCCCTAAAAGGTGCTGTCTATGCCGCCAATATATATGAGCGCCTAGGCTTTTCAGTACTGCCAGATGGTAAGGAAGATAGATATGATATTATTCAGGCTATAACCTTAAATTCTCCCGAGGCAGTTATAGCTTTTTGTCAAGGTATTCAAGCGGCGGCACCTGTTGATAGCTTTGTAACTCCTGAGCCTTGGGCTATGCCTGGATACACCAATGAAGTTATAATGGCAGCAGGGGCCTTTGTCCAGGGGTCATCCATTGAGCTATCTGCCGATGCACCAATTAAACCTCCATACACAGTATTCTTCCAAGGAGGGCTGACCTGGCATCATGCTAAATATGGCATATTAATGTCTTTACAAAAACTTTATGAAAAGGGATTAATAAGACTGTAAAGTGGTAGTTGGGCCTAAATCAATAAGCTTTATTTCATATATACAAATCAACAAATTTATGGTAGAATCAAATAAAAATTTATACATTTTAAGGGAAATAAGGAAAAGGAGCACGCATTTATGCCAAGAACATATGGTAAAAATAATTGGGCCTTATTTTTATTGATATTGGGTGGTATAGTCTTAGGAAGTTTTCTAGGACATATTACTAAAAGTATTGAATTTTTATCCTGGCTAAAT
>JGI24707J26582_10003668_pt1 | contig 10928 bp, 10 predicted proteins | sample BioPla1DNA1_FD_26582 | JGI IMG/M metagenome (IMG submission 26582) | reverse complement strand
CAATTGCAAAGGGGAAAGCACCTGTTGATGGTATTGACGGAAAGATTACATTTCTGTCTGAACAAAATGATGAGATAGATATCGATGATAAAAGAAGTTTTAGAGATATTAAACGTATACCATCAATTGAAGTGAATGAAAAAATAGCATACATTACCGATCCAATTGATGGGGATTTTGGTTATGACATTTTCGGGAAGAAATTACCTTATCGGAAAGCAAGGCCGGTAAAAATGCGTGCTGGTAAAAATGTTGTATATAATGAAACAGATAAAGCCTTCTATTCAGAAATTAAGGGTAAACTAAGTGTGACAGGAAATAGAATTAATGTACATAATGTTTATGAAGTTAACGAAGATTTGTCAATGAAAACAGGAAATATAAGTTTTGTTGGCTCGATAATTATACGTGGAAATGTGCCTACTGGATATCGTGTTGAAGCAGAAGGGGATATTCATGTTTACGGTTTAGTAGAAGCTAGTTACTTAAAAGCAGGCGGGAACATTACGATTAGTGAAGGCGTTGCTGGATTGAAAAAAGCAGAAATTATCGCTGGTGGCGATATCAATATCGGCTACATGAATCAAGCAACAGTTGAAGCAGGTCAAAATATTATCGTTAATAATTCAATTATTCATAGTGAATGTGTCGCAAAAAAACATATTTATTGTCATTCGGGAAGTATTATCGGTGGAACATGCTCCGCTGGTGTAACCATTGAGGCTAAAGAAGTGGGCAACAAGATGGATACTAAAACAGAGATTTCAATAGGGGTTAATAAGGCCGAATTTGATTTAGAAACTCAATTAGAGTCCGCCAAAAGAACATTAATGAGTGAAATAACTAAATTAAAGAAACTAGGAGATGGTCTTGAAAAAAAGGCTGCAATAGGTGAAGGATTAACATCAAGAGAACGAATTTTATTATTAAAACAAAAAAATTCTCTTCACGTAACGAAAGATAAATTGGCCAAAATTGAACAAAAAATTGACAGTCTAAATGTTAATCTTAGCGATGAGGAGAAAGCACGATTGATCGTAACAAGGGCTCTCTACCCTAATGTTGAGCTTCGATTTGGTAAATACCAACGAACGACTGATTCGATTTATAAATATACTCAAGTCTATATTGAGGATGGAGAAATCGAAATTAAACCTCTATAGGGAAGAAAGGTGTGTTTATTGTGAGCTGGAAAGCGGTTGAGTTGCAAGTTGCTTTGCCACGAACTCAAGATGTTGGTCGGATTCAAGAACAAATTCAACAACGTGGCCAGTTTATGCAAGAAGTGATTGCGCAAAATCAATTACAATCAGAAGAATTGAAGCGACGATCCGTGACAAATCTTGAAGAAGGTATAAGTTAAAGAATAATAAAGATAAGAGCGAACATGAAAATCAGCCGAATCAGAAAGTTAATTCAGCCAATCAACAGCCTGAACCTGAACAGAGCAAAAAAGTACCACACCCGTATTTAGGGACAAGAATAGATATTAACGGTTAAGAGAGGTTTAAAAATGGGGTATTTATTATTAATTAGTTTTATTATTCATGCGATAACATTAGTCATCATTAGGCAACTTAAAATAAAAATCGATCAACCCACTGTGACCAAACAAACGCTCGATCAACAAAAGAAAGAAATCGAAGAGCTTTTAGCGGTGTATTTATTAGAAATACGTGAGGAAAATGACAAGTTGCTTGAAGCGATTAATCATAAAACTGAAACAAAATCAAAAGTTAATACGGACAGTATTGATACGCAAGTTCAAAAACCAATACTTAGCCCAACTCAGCAAACGACTTCAACTGCAAAGCCCGAAACGGAAAAATACAAAGATTATCAACCTTTACTGCCAAAGGATGAAGAGGAGCCTGTTGAAACATCATTTGCGGCTCAAGTTCTAGCCTTAGCAGACCGAGGTTACTCAGCAGAAACAATTGCCAAGGAATTAAATCGAGGCAAAACGGAAGTTGAACTGTTTATAAAATTTCATCAAAGGTAGAAGAAATTAAGGCTTGCTTGTCAATTAGCATTATGGTATAGTTACTTGTGGTGTTAAATACACACGCTTGCGGATTATAGAAATGGTGCTAATGAGCAATCATTAGTTTTTCTATTTAAAATGAAGTAAGCCGAGGAAAAAAACCAATTAGGAGGAATGAAAAAATGGCAGTTATTTCAATGAAACAACTACTAGAAGCAGGTGTTCATTTTGGACACCAAACACGTCGCTGGAATCCGAAAATGAAAAAATANATTTTCACGGAAAGAAACGGCATTTATATTATTGATTTACAAAAAACAGTTAAAATGGTTGATGTTGCTTACAACTTCATCAGAGAAGTTGCTGAGAACGGTGGTAGCGTACTATTTGTTGGTACGAAGAAACAAGCTCAAGAAGCAATTAAAGAAGAAGCTATCCGCTCAGGCCAATACTACATTAACCAACGTTGGTTAGGTGGTACNTTAACTAACTTCGAAACAATTCGTAAAAGCATTAACCGTCTAAAAGACATTGAAAGAATGGAAGAAGACGGAACATTTGATGTTTTACCTAAGAAAGAAACNGTTAACCTATTAAAAGAAAAAGATCGTCTAGTTAAGTTTTTAGGCGGAATTAAAGATATGAAGAAACTTCCTGACGTTTTATTCGTTGTTGATCCACGTAAAGAGCGTATTGCAGTGGCAGAAGCGAAAAAACTTAACATTCCAATCGTTGGGATTGTTGATACAAANTGTGATCCAGATGAAATCGATTATGTTATCCCAGCTAACGACGATGCAATTCGTGCGGTTAAACTATTAACTTCAACAATGGCAGATGCAATTTTAGAAGCTAAACAAGGTGAAGAAACTGAAGAAGTAGCTCAAACAGAAGCAGAAGTAGCTGATGTTGANGTTACAACTGAAGAAGTCGAAGTTGAAGAAACACCTGTTGAACAAGAATAANATGTTAAAGAGGTGATAAGGGGGGAACCTTTTATCACCTTTTTTTAAAAACGTATGCTTAACTATTATAAGGAGGAAATAGACATGAAGATTACGGCAGCTATGGTAAAAGAGTTACGNGAAAAAACTGGTGCAGGTATGATGGACTGTAAAAAAGCTTTACAAGAAACTGATGGTGATATGGAAAAAGCCATTGATTATTTACGTGAAAAAGGTATCTCTAGCGCAGCTAAAAAAGCTGATCGAATCGCAGCAGAGGGTACTGCTTATACATTAATTGAAGGTAATACAGCTGTATTATTAGAAATTAACTGTGAAACAGACTTTGTTACAAAGAATGATCAATTCCAAGCGCTTGTTAAAGAGTTAGCAGAGCACTTAATTTCTCAAAAACCAAGCAACTTAGAAGAAGCTTTAGCACAACCATTAAACGGAAATGGCGACACTGTTGAAACACACATTAACAAAGCTGTTGCAACAATTGGTGAAAAAATCACATTACGCCGCTTTGTATTAGTTGATAAAACAGATGCAGATGCATTTGGTGCATATACACACTTAAATGGTACTATTGGTACATTAGTATTATTAGAAGGTACAACAGATNNAGAATTTGCAAGAGATATCGCAATGCATATTGCTGCAGCTAATCCACAATTTATTTCACGTGACGATGTTGATGCTGAGTTAGTTGAAAGAGAAAGAGAAGTCTTAAAACAACAAGCTCTAAATGAAGGAAAACCAGAAAAGATCGTTGAGAAAATGGTTGAGGGACGTTTAGGCAAATTCTTTGAAGACATTAGCTTATTAGAGCAAAGCTTTGTTAAGGATCCAGANGTNAAAGTTAAGAAATTAGTAGCAGATAAAGGTGCTACAGTTCGTTCATTTACACGTTACCAAGTTGGTGAAGGAATTGAAAAACGCGAAGAAAACTTTGCGGAAGAAGTACTTAATCAAATGAAGAACTAATGATGACTTAATTTAAGGGAGCACTTCTTCGTGTTCCCTTTTCTTTACAATGTAATCTATCTCAAATCTATCTATCGATTGTTTCAGAGNAAGACATAGTGTAAAATATAAGTAAAATCTACATAATGGAGGTTAACATGACGAAAGCACACTATAAAAGAATTGTACTAAAATTAAGTGGCGAAGCATTAAGTGGGGATCTCGGCTACGGATTAGAGCCAAAGATTATTAAATCGATTGCTCAACAAGTGAAGGAAATTGTAGAGCTAGGAGTAGAGACTGCCATCGTAGTAGGTGGAGGAAATATTTGGCGAGGTAAAGTAGGTAGCGAGATGGGCATGGATCGAGCAAATGCTGACTATATGGGAATGTTAGCAACGGTCATGAACTCATTGGCTTTACAAGATAGTTTGGAAAATATCGGTGTGGAAACACGTGTGCAAACATCAATTGAAATGCGACAAGTCGCTGAACCATATATTAGAAGACGAGCTATGCGTCATCTTGAGAAAAAACGTGTTGTTATTTTCGCAGCTGGAACAGGAAATCCTTACTTCTCAACAGATACAACAGCTGCATTAAGAGCTGCTGAAATTGATGCTGAAGTTATTTTAATGGCTAAAAATAATGTTGATGGCGTTTATACAGCAGATCCTAAGATTGATCCAAACGCAACTAAATATGATGAACTCACTTATATGCAAGTACTCAACGAAGAACTTGGTGTGATGGACTCAACTGCATCGTCATTATGTATGGATAATGAATTACCTTTATTAGTATTCTCAATTGCTAAAGAAGGTAATATTAANAAAGCCGTATTAGGTGAAAAAATAGGAACTATTGTAAAGGGGAAATAAAACATGTCAGAAGCAATTATTAAAGAAATTCAACAAAGAATGGATCAAGCCATTCAGTCTTTCAAAAGAAGTTTAGCTACTGTTCGTGCGGGTCGTGCAAATCCAGCCATTTTAAATCATGTAATGGTTGACTATTATGGTGCACCAACTCCTTTAAATCAATTAGCAACAATTACAGCACCTGAAGCTAGATTAATCGTTGTAACACCATTTGATAAATCATCAATTGGAGAAGTTGAAAAAGCGATTCAAAAAGCTGATCTAGGTTTGGCTCCATCAAGTGACGGAAATATTGTTCGGATTGTCATCCCAGCTTTAACAGAAGAGCGTCGTAAAGAATTAGTTAAAGTAGTAGGGAAGTTTGCTGAAGAATCTAAAGTTCAAGTTAGAAACATNAGACGTGATGCAAATGANCAACTGAAGAAAAATGAAAAAGATGGTGAAATTACAGAAGACGAATTACGCCATTATCAAAATGAAGTTCAAGCTGAAACTGATAAATTTATCAAGCAGATTGACTCACTAGTTGAAGAAAAAGAAGCNGAAATTATGGAANTTTAATTTTCAAAAAAGGTGAGGGGTGTTACAAAAGGAAGTTCTTTTGTTACACCTTTTTCTTTTTAGTGAATAATACTAGTGATTCTTAAGCCATTACATGGTAAACTGTAACAAGGTATGAAGAGATCAACTTGGTATTTTTGCTTGTAATATAATTTAATCATAAGCATCATCTTGTTGATCAATGTTTTGTAATGGAGGAAAGATAATGGCAATAAATTTTTGGCCTTTTATGAATAAATATAAACTAATATCTAATGAAGATAATCAAATAAACATTATACCTAACCATGTGGCGATTATAATGGATGGAAATGGCCGTTGGGCAAAGCAACGAGGGTTACCAAGGATAGCAGGGCATAAACAAGGGATGGATAATGTTAAACGAATTGTTGAAGTTGCCAATGCATATCAAATTAAAGTATTGACACTATACGCATTTTCAACAGAAAACTGGAAAAGACCAGATCAAGAAGTGAAATACTTAATGAAACTTCCTCAAGAGTTTCTTAATGTATATTTACCTGACTTGATTAAAGAAAATGTAAAGATAGAAATGATCGGACAAATGGATCAATTACCACCACATACTAAAGAAGCGATTACTAAAGCTATTGATAAAACTAAGCATAATACCGGACTGATTCTCAATATAGCTATGAACTATGGTAGTCGTTCTGAAATAGTTAATATGGTAAAATCAATTGCAGAAGATGTTCATATGAATCAATTAGACCCTTCACAAATTGACGAGCAACTTGTCAATAATTATTTATATACATCTCATTTACCGGACCCTGATTTATTAATTAGAACGAGTGGTGAAATTAGACTAAGTAATTTTCTATTATGGCAACTTGCCTATACTGAGTTTTGGTTTACTGATGCTTATTGGCCAGCGTTTTCAGAAAAAGAATTTGTAGAAGCTTTAAAAGCTTTTCAAAAACGTAAAAGAAGGTATGGCGGTTTAGAATAGTAAAGAGAAGGTGTGTATTTATGTTAACAAGAACAATAACTGCAATTGTAGCCATTGCATTTTTCTTTCCTTTTGTCATTATCGGGGGATGGCCTTTATCAATTGTAATGTTATTAATTGGAACTATCGGTTTATACGAACTAATAAAAATGCGCCAACTAACGAACTATAAAATTCCATTAGGATTGGCAATGCTATTATTATGGGCATTTCTACTCCCAGAAACAGTTATTGCTGATTTACTTACAATTACAGTTAATCGGATTGAGCTATTATTTATAATTTCTTTACTTATCCTATCATATACTGTTTTATTGAAAAATAAATTTACTTTTGATGATGCAGGATTTTTAGTATTAGGATCGATTTATATCGGATTAGGTTTTCATTATTTTGTAGCAAGTCGATCAGTAGGATTAGAATATGTTTTCTTTGCAATTGTTGTGATCTTAATGACTGATACTGGAGCTTATTTCTCCGGTAATATGTTTGGAAAACATAAATTAATTCCTGAAATCAGTCCTAATAAAACAATTGAAGGAGCAATAGGTGGAGCGATCATTGCAGTTATTGCTGGTACAATTTTCAATTTGATTTTCCCAGTTCATGACTCAGTGATAGTTGTAATGGTTGTTTCATTTTTCGCAAGTTTAGTTGGACAAATTGGCGATCTAGTTGAGTCTAGCTTAAAGCGACACTATGAAGTAAAAGATTCAGGCCGTTTGTTACCTGGACATGGTGGAATCCTTGATCGTTTTGATAGTTGGTTATTTGTTTTTCCATTTTTACACTTAATTCAATTTATCGGTTAATAAGGGAGTGAACGTTAATTGAACACGATTGTAGCCTTTATCCTAATGTTTGGTCTACTCGTATTTGTTCACGAGTTTGGTCATTTTATTTTTGCTAAAAGGGCAGGTATGCTTGTTAGAGAATTTGCAATTGGATTCGGTCCAAAGATATTTTCTGTAAAAAAAGGTGAGACATTATACACGATCCGTATCTTACCAATGGGGGGATATGTCCGTGTGGCAGGCGAGGACCCAGAGATTGTTGATCTAAAGCCAGGGCAACATATTGGGTTAATTTTCAATCAAGATAACAAAGTACAAAAAATAGTCATTAATCATAAAGCGAAGTATCCACAAGCGCATGTTATTGAAGTTGAGCGAGCTGATTTAGACCATGAATTAATTATCATTGGGAGCCTAGTCGGAGAAGAGGATCTTAAGACTTACCATGTAGCAGAAAATGCTGAATATATTATGGATGAAGTTGCTACGCAAATTGCGCCATATAATCGTCAGTTTGCTTCCAAGACAAAGCGTCAGCGTGCTATGCAGCTTTTCGCTGGCCCACTAATGAACTTTGTCTTAACAGCAGTATTATTTTTCTTTATGGGATCTATTCAAGGTATCCCAGTTGATGAAGCTATATTAGGCGAGATTCAACCGAACTCTCCAGCGGACATTGCTGGATTTCAATCTGGTGATGAGGTGATATCCGTTCAAGGGAAATCAATCAGCCAGTGGAGTGAATTTCAACAATTTATTCGTGAAAATCCTGAGCAAGAATTATTAATGACTGTTAATCGTTCTGGTCAGCAAATCGAAATTACTGTTACGCCAAGTGCAAACGAAGAGGGTGAGCTCACGATCGGACGGATCGGTGTATTACCCTATATTGAAAAATCACCACTTCGGGCAGTCCCATATAGTATTAAACAAACTTATGAATGGTCGAAATTGATCGTTATTAATGTTGGTATGCTCGTATCCGGACAATTTTCACTTGATATGTTAGGTGGTCCAGTTGCGATTTATGATGTGACAGATCAAATGGTTCAAAGTGGTTTTTGGACACTTATTCACTGGACAGCAGCATTAAGCGTTAATTTAGGTGTGATTAATTTGTTACCACTACCTGCATAGATGGTGGACGTTTATTGTTTATTGGAATTGAAGCAATTCGTGGAAAGCCAATCTCAACAGAAAAAGAAGGATTAGTCCATTTTATTGGATTTGCTTTATTGATGTTATTAATGATTATTGTTACTTGGAATGATATTCAAAGATTATTTATGTAAGATGAAATGATTTAAAAGGTGGATGAATGATGAGACAGAGTAAAACATTAATTCCGACATTAAAAGAAACACCAGCAGATGCAGAAGCAACGAGTCATAAATGGTTACTGCGAGCAGGCTTTATTAGACAAAACATTTCTGGTGTCTATACTTTTTTACCTTTAGGAAAAAAGGTATTAAATAAAATTGAAGCAATTGTACGCGAAGAAATGGATGCGATTGGTGCAAATGAAACATTTATGCCTGCATTACAATCGGCTGAACTTTGGAAAGAAACAGAGCGTTGGGACGCAATGGGAGATGAGTTAATTCGCTTAAAAGATAGACATAAGCGTGATTTCGTTCTAGGTCCAACTCATGAAGAAATTGCGACAAGCTTAATTCGTGATGCAGTGAGAAGTTATAAGCAATTACCTTTAACAATTTATCAAATTCAAACGAAGTTCCGTGATGAGCGTCGTCCTAGATTTGGTTTACTAAGAGGACGCGAGTTTATCATGAAAGATGCATACTCTTTCCATACTAGTGAGGAAAGCTTAGATGAGAGCTATCAATTAATGTTCGATGCATATACGCGTATTTTTAAACGTTTAGGTTTAAATTTCCGTCCTGTTATTGCAGATGCTGGTGCAATGGGTGGTAAGGACACTCATGAATTTATGGCATTAGCAGACATTGGTGAAGATACAATTGCATTCTCTACTGATTCAGACTATGCAGCAAATATTGAAATGGCAGAGGTTCTTGATACTTATGAATTCTCAACAGAACCACAGCAACCATTAACTAAGGTAGATACACCTGGTCAAAAAACTATGCAAGAGGTTGCTGACTTCTTAAATCAAGACATTAGCCAAGGCATGAAATCACTTCTTTTTAAAGCTGATGATGATTTTGTCTTAGTTGTGACAAGAGGTGATCACGAGGTAAACGAAATTAAATTAAAACATTATCTTAAAGCAAAAACCGTTGCTTTAGTAGAAGAAGAAGAGACAATTAAATTAATGAACGTAGGGTTTGGCTCAATTGGCCCAATCGGTGTACCAGAGGGAATTAGAGTTGTTTATGATAACGCAGTAAAAGCTTTATCAAATGCAACGTGCGGTGCGAATGAAGATGGGGTTCACTATATCAATGTTAATCCAACACGAGATTTAATCGATCCTGAATATGCGGATATTCGCTTTATCCAAGAGGGAGATCCATCTCCTGATGGTAAAGGCACGATTAAATTTGCTGAAGGGATCGAAATTGGTCAAGTATTTAAATTGGGTAAATTCTATGCTGAAAAGTTAGGTGCTACTTATTTAAATCAACAAGGTAAGTCTGAAGTTCTAACAATGGGCTGCTATGGAATTGGTGTTTCTAGAACTCTAGCAGCAATCGTTGAGCAATATCATGATGATCGAGGAATTACTTGGCCAGTTGAAATTGCACCATACCAAGTTCACTTACTTGTGTTAAACAACAAACCGGAACAGCTTGAACTTGCAGATCAGTTATATCAACAATTAACTGATGCAGGCTTTGATGTTTTATATGATGATCGCAATGAGCGTGCAGGTGTTAAGTTTGCTGATAGTGATTTAATCGGTATACCGTACCGAATCACAGTCGGCAAAAAAGCAAGTGAAGGAATTGTTGAATGTAAGGTTAGACGTACTAATGAGCAAGAAGAGCGTCACCAATCTGAACTAATTAGCTATTTGACTGAAGTATTAGGTTAATCGATAAACCCTTGTCTTTTTCAGGACAAGGGTTTATAAATATACATATTAATACACTATTAATCAAAGCTATGATCTGGAGGGATTAAAATGGGATTATCCAGTCATGAAAAAATGAATGTATTACTAGAACAAATCAATTTAAATGTNAATGAACAAAGACAATATTTTGACCAATCAAAGTTGTTAAAATTAGAAGTTTTTAAGCAAGAAAAACGTTGGAATTTCCAATTTCAATTAGAGTCTATATTACCAATAGAGCTTTTCAAACGGTTTAGGNCTAAACTACAGGAAGCTTTTAAAATGGTCGCAACAGTTACATTTACACTTAATTATAACGATCAATCGATCTCTCCAAAGGTAATGTGTGATTATTGGCAAGATTTTATTACACAAGAGCAAGAGCTTTCACCAGCTTATGCTGATCATCTAAAGGAATGTCAGCCAAAAACAGACAACGGTCAACTCCACATTCAAGCGAGAAATTCAACAGAAGCTACTGTGATAAAAAACCGTCTAACACCATTGTTTAAACAGTATTGTCAGCAGTATGGATTACCAATTTGGCAACTCAATGTCTATGTTGAGAATGAACAAGAACAAATTGAGAAGTTTAATGAACAAAAAGCGTTAGAAGATAAATTACTCGTTAAAAAAGCAATGGAAACGAAAAAAGAACAGGAGAAATCTCAGGAAAATAAAGATGAGCTGATTCAAATTGGTTATCCAATTAAGGAACCAGCAGTCCAAATGAGCGACATTTTTGAAGAGGAAAAGCGCGTTATTTTACAAGGATACATCTT
>JGI24707J26582_10003664_pt1 | contig 10936 bp, 8 predicted proteins | sample BioPla1DNA1_FD_26582 | JGI IMG/M metagenome (IMG submission 26582) | reverse complement strand
GACGATCTGCTTCTGCAGGCCAAAACCGCTGGGAAAGATATGGTTGTAGGCTGAGTCAAAGGAACCGCGAATGTCAAGAGGACCGCATAGTGCGGTCCTCGCAGACTGTCGAAAAACCCCTGCGTTTTCCATGGTTTATGGATCGCGGGGGTTCTTGGTTTATGCTAAAATCGATATGGTGATGGGAATGCTTGACAAAGCAGGTAACAGAAGAAATCAGATCCAGATGGTTGACGTGGACATGCTGGTTCCAGAGGAGCACCTTCTGAGGAAAGTCGATCGAGTCATCAACTTTGACCGCATTTACGGTTTTGTGGAGCAATACTATTGCCCGGATAATGGCCGGCCTGCGGTCGATCCGGTTGTGCTGTTCAAAATGGTCTTTATCCAACATCTGTTTGGTATTCCTTCTCTGCGCAGAACGGTGGAAGAAATTAACGTTAATGTCGCTTACAGGTGGTTTCTAGGCTTTGATCTGACCACTAAGGTTCCCCATTTCTCCACCGTCAGCTATGCTTTTGCCACGCGTTTTCCCAGCGAAGTATTCGAGCAGGTATTTTCCTGGATTCTAGAAGAGGCTGTAGTTCACGGTTGCATTGACCCATCGGTAGTGTTTATCGACGCTACTCATGTCAAAGCCAATGCTAATCGGAAGAAGTACACGAAAGAACAGGCCAAACGAGCCGCTAGAATCTACGATGAGCAATTGCGCGAGGAGATCAACCAAGATCGCATAGCCAATGGTAAGAAACCTCTGAAGCTCAAGGAGCAAGATGAGGAGATCACTGTTACGAAGTCCACAACGGATCCGGATAGTGGGATGTTCCATAAGGGTGAACACGAGCGTGCTTTTGCGTACACGACTCACGTTGCCTGTGACAGAAGGGGCTTTGTGTTGGACGTTACTGTTACTCCCGGAAACGTCCACGACAGCGTTGCTTTTGATCCCCTCTATGGCCGAACGGTGGAGCGGTTCCCCGAAATTGAAACCCTGGTCTTGGATGCAGCGTACAAGAACGTGTGGATCTGCAAAAAGATAATCGATGATGGGCGCAATCCGTCCATGCCCTACAAGCGCCCTGGGGGAAAAAAGGGAATGTTCCGACCCCACGAATTTGTCTACGATGAGTACTACAATTGCGTTATCTGCCCTCATAATCAGGTTTTACCATATCGCACTACAGATCGGAAAGGCTACCGAATCTTCACAAGCAACCCTGCCATTTGCGCATCGTGTCCTGACCTTGCCAGATGCACGAAAAGCAGGAACCATCAAAAGACAGTAACCAAGCATATTTGGGAAGACTACATTGAGCAAGCAGAAGACTTCCGCCATTCCCCGGCAGGTAAAGAGAGCTACAGCCTGCGTAGCGAAACGATAGAGCGGGTATTCGCGGATGCCAAAGAGAAACATGGCATGAGATACACATTCCACAGAGGCTTAGCCCGGGTAACGAATTGGGTTAAGCTTAAGTTCGCTGCGATGAATCTGAAAAGACTTGCGCTATGGGCCTTCAGAGGCCCTTTTTTTCATCAAATCTACACCACATTTGCCGCCTAAGATTCACCAAAAGAGTGCTTTCCTGCAGCAGGAGAGCACCCTTTTTCGACAGTCTGCNAGGCTGCTGCGGCAGCCTTTTTTTCTGGGGTTCAGATCCTTTCCCCAGCACATGTTCCCACTAGCATCGAAACAACCACAGCTACTGCACATACCTGTTCTGTCCCAAGGGGGCCGGAGCCAGTGGTCAATTTCCAACAGGAAGCTTAGCACCCCAAAGCGAATACTCAAAGCAGCTTTGGTGAAAGGTCGTGAAGCAGGTGATCAAGTTCGGGACCGGCGGCTGGCGGGCCATCATTGGCGATGGGTTTACCTTCAGCAACGTGCGCAGGGTGGCCCAGGCCGCGGCGCTCTATCTCCAGGAAAACAAACAGGACCACAAACCGGTGGTGATCGGCCATGACCTGCGCTTTCTCTCGGGCCGTTTTTCCAGGGCCATCGCGGAGATCCTGGTGCACAACGGCATCCCCGTCTGGTTCATTGAACCGGTGGTGCCCACTCCCATGCTCATGTACGCGGTGGAGCAGGAGAAACTCGCCATGGGGCTGATGGTCACCGCCTCCCACAACCCCTCCGAATACAACGGCATCAAAGTGATCGTGGAAGGGGGCAAAGATGCCCCGGTGGAGGTGACCAACCGCCTGGAGGAGCTCTGCCAGCTCATCCCTCCCCTGGAGGCACCCCCCCTCACCTTCTTCGACGCCCTGGACCAGGGGAAAATCGTGCTCTACTCCAACAAGAACGCCTACATCGATTCCCTCCTGGCCCAGATCGATGTCCCGGCGGTGCAGCAGCTCAACCTCAATGTACTGTTTAACCCCATGTTCGGAGTGGCCAAGGACATCATGGCCATGTGCCTGGCTTCCCTGCGCTGTTCGGTTGATCTGATCAACGCCGAGCGGGATACCATGTTCGGCCAGCGGGCTCCCTCTCCCTCCCGGGAAGCACTCCAGGATATGGAATACCTCATGAAGCAGGGGCACTACCACATCGGCATCGCCACCGACGGGGACTCAGACCGCATCGGCCTCTACGATGAAAAGGGGAATTACATCACCGCCAACGAGATCCTCAAGCTTTTGTACTACTACCTCAAGCAGTACCGCAAGGAACGGGGCGGCGTGGTGCGCAACATCACCACAACCCACGTATTGGACCGCATTGCCCACTCCTTCGGCGAACCGGCCTATGAAGTGCCCGTGGGTTTCAAATATATCACCCAAAAAATGGACGAAGAAGACCTGCTGCTGGGGGGAGAAAGCAGCGGTGGGCTGAAAATCCGGGGCCATGTCAACGGTAAAGATGGCATTTTAGCCGCGCTGCTGGCCGTGGAAATGCTGGCCAAGACCAAAAAGACCCTCAGCCAGCTGCTGAAGGAGATCGATGAAAAATACGGGACGCTGCACTTCGGGGAGCTCAACCTGGGGTACCGGCAAGAAGAGCGCAGCCGCCTGGAAAAGACTCTGCTCGCGGACCGCTACATCCCCGCCTTTCCCTGGAAGATCCACAGGGTCTCCTATCTCGATGGAGTCAAGTTCTACTTCACCAATGACTGCTGGTTTTCCATCCGCTTCTCCGGCACAGAACCCATCCTGCGCCTGGCCTGGGAAACCACCAAACCAGCCCAAGCCCAGCAGCTGCTGCAGGTGATCCGGGAGGACAGCACACTGCAGCTGCCCCTGGGCAAAGGAGGCAGCTAAGTGCGGGGCGTAATCCTGGCGGCTGGGAAAGGCACTAGGCTGGGCGCGCTGGGGGCCAAGGTGCCCAAAGCGCTGCTGCCCGTGGGCAAGAAACCGTGCCTGGAGCATATAATTCTAGGGATGAGGGAGGCGGGCGTGGACCGCTTGGCCGTGGTCATCGGCCATTTAGGTGAGCTGATCCAGGCCCGGTATCAGGACGGCAGCTCCCTGGGCGTGCAGATCACCTATCTCCAGCAGGACCTGGCTAGGTATGGAACGGGAGCCGCCCTGCTCCAGGCGGAGCAGTTTGTGCAGGGAGAACCCTTTTTTGTCTCCTACGGAGATATCGCCATCNCCCCGGAGAACTACCGGGCCATGGCCCAGCTGTTCAATGAGCACGGCACCATGGTCAGCTCCATCAACTGGATGGATGATCCCACCCACGGCGCCGCGGTGTATCTGGGCGCGGGAGGTTTTGTGGAACGCCTGGTGGAAAAACCCCCGCCGGGCACGTCCCAAACCAACTGGAACAACGGCGGGGTTTATATCTTCCTGCCCCAGGTCTTCCACTATCTGAAAAACCTGCGCCCTTCGCCCCGGGGTGAATATGAACTCTCCGCGGCGGTGGCGCAGATGGCTGCCGATGGCGTCCCCATCAAAGCCCACCGGATCANCGGGTTCTGGCGGGACATCGGGGCGCCCCTGGAGGGCGAGTCTTAACCCTGCTTCCTGAGGTTTCTGAGGTACTTGAAAACGGCAATGATGGTTTTGGCGTCGTTGATCTCACCCTGGTCGATCATCTCCTCCACCTTTTCCAGGGGAATCCAGCGCACGTTGATATCTTCCCCGGGGTCTAGATGCTGCTCTCCCTTGGTGAGCCCGCTGGCGTAGAAAAGGTGTAAAACCTCGTTGGTGTAGCCGGGGGTGGGATAAATATGCCCCAGGGACTCCCAGTCTTCGGCACTGTAGCCCGTCTCCTCCTGGAGCTCCCGGCGCGCGCATTCCAGGGGCGGCTCGCTGCGGTCAATGGTCCCCGCGGGGATCTCCAGCATCTTGCGCCCCGCTGCGGGCCGGTACTGTTCCACCAGGAGCACCTGCCCGTCCTTGACCACCAAGGTGGCCGCGGCTCCGGGATGATCAACCATCTTAAACTGCCTTACCCTGCTGCCAATCCAGACGTCCTTGGTTGTAAACCTGAACACAACTATCACCTCTCGTCAGTAATTCTGGCAAAAGGCAGAGACTCCTTTTGCCCGGGGCCGGTCACCCTTTCTTTTTGCCTGCAGTAATCTGGACAGTAAGGGTGGTTATACTATTCCTTGACACTATGGAAAGGAATGGTGCCCCGTGACTGCCCAAGCCTNAATCTATCCCGTTTTACTCCTGCTCGTGGGCGGATTTGTGCTCCTCACTGTACCCCGGGACAACCTGCGCCTGCTGCTGCCCTACGGAGCAGTTTTGGGCGGGCTCCTGGAGTATCTGGAAGGCCTGATCACCGGCGGCCTGGGGATCACTGCCTTCCACAACGTGGGCCTGATCCAAGCCGGAAGCNATCCGCTGCTCTCCTACATCGTCTGGACCTTCATCGCGGTCTTTTTCCTCCACTTCTGGCCCCGCTCCAACGAACCCCTGGGTTACCTGTATTTGCTGGGCTGGGCTCTTCTGGCCACCGGTTTCAGCCAGGTGGTGAAGGGGGCAGGCCTGTTCAGCTACGCGGAGTGGTTCTACCCCATTCCCATGCTGCTGCTGTTTGCCGCCCGCTTTGCCCTCAAGGTGTGGGTGGCCAAACGCTGCGGTTTGCTCAGCTAGGCGGCGTTCACAAATTGTGGGGCGGCGGGAGGAACCCCATCTCACCGTGGAGAAGTCTGGAGGTGAAGCTAGTAACTTCCTCGTGGGGTGGGACAGATGAAAAAGTGCTGCGCACCAGTGGTTATCCTTGCACTACTTATGGCGGTCTCTGCCGCTTCTGCCCAAAGCAGCAGCGTGCAGGATCCAGCGGCCTTGGAAGCGTTCTTTGACGGAGTGTTTTCCGTTCAGCTCAGGCAGAACAAGATCCCCGGCGCCGAGGTTGTGGTGGTTGCCCAGGGCGAGATTGTGTTGGCCAAAGGCTACGGTTTCGCCGACTTGGCAGAGGAGATCCCCATGGAGCCCGGGATCACGGTCCACCGGCCAGGTTCCATTTCCAAAATCCTGGTCTGGCTGGCCGTGATGCAGCTGGTGGAACAGGGGAAGCTGGACCTCTATGCCGATGTCAATACCTACCTGGACTTCACCATCCCCCCGCGCACCACTTCCACCAAGGACGTTCCCCCCATCACCCTCCACCACCTCATGACCCATACGGCAGGTTTTGAGGACGAGGTGGCCTGGACGATTGTGGCAGATCCGGAACTGCTCAAGCCCTTGGGGCAGTATGTGAAGGAACATCTCCCCGCCAGGGTCTTTACGCCCGGATCGATCATGGCCTATTCCAATTACGGCACAGCCCTTGCCGCCTATATTGTGGAACGGGTGAGCGGCCAGCCCTTTGCCGCCTACGCCCAGGAGCAGCTCTTGACTCCCTTGGGCCTCACCTCCACCACCTTCCGGCAGGAGCTCCCCGGGGACCTGGCGGCCCGCCTGAGCCGGGGTTACCGCTATGAAGCCGGGCGCTACATAGCCGGCGGCTTCGAGTATGTGCAAAACTACCCCGCCGGGGGCTTAACCACCAGCAGCCTAGATATGGCCCGGCTGCTTTTGGCCTTGCTCAGTTTAGGCGAGCTGCCCGGACCAAGCCCGGAGCAGTCCGCAGAGGACGAGGGCCCGGAGCGCCTTTTAGCTGAAGAGACCATGCGGACCATGCTGAGCCGGCAGTTTGCCGCGCATCCCGAGCTCCCTGGGATGACCTACGGCCTCATGGAAGCGGAGTACAACGGCCGCAGAATTTTAGGCCACGGCGGCGATACCTTCCTGTTCAGCAGCGGCCTCTACTTCCTCCCCGAGGAAGATGTGGGCCTGTATGTGGTGTACAACTCCNCGGCAGGCAGCGAGCTGCGGGGTCTGGTCCTCAAGGCCTTCCTGGACCGCTATTTCCCCCCGGCAGAAGGGGCAGGGCCCCAGCCGCGCCCCATCACCGAGGGCACGGAAGCCAACTACCGGGGGGTGTACCACAGCTCCCGCTCCAATTTCACCGGAGTGGAATCGGTGGTGCGCCTGGCGCAGCCCCTCACTGTGGATGTGGATTCCCAGGGCTATCTCCTGCTGCAGGCGGGCGGAGCGGTCCAGCGCTTCGGGGAAATCGCCCCCGGGCTGTTCCAGGAGCTGCACGGGGACGCTAAGATCGCCTTTGTGTTCGACGACGGCAGAGCGGTGCGCATTCTGCTGCCGGGTCCAGGGGCCTGGCTGCGCACGCCTTGGTATCAGACGCCAGCCTTTTTAACCACCCTTGTGGCCGGCTCCTGCCTGTTCATGCTGGGCACGCTNATTGCCTGGATCCGGGGGGTGTTCAGGATTCGCCCCAGGCACAAACCCCTGGTTTTACCCAAGGCGCTGGCGGTCCTGTTTATCCTGCTCTTTTTCACCGCCCTTGTGCTGGGGGCAGAAGTGCTGAACACGCTCCATCCTGAATACGATGTGCCCATGGTGGTTTTAGAACCTTCCTCTACCCTTAACGTGCTGCTCGTGCTCACGAAGATTCTAGTGGGGCTGGGCGCGGTGATGCTTCTCACCGCCATCTACCTCCTGGCCGCGAAAGGAGGCAGCCTCGGGCAGAGAATTCACTATGTGCTGCTCACCCTGGACGTGCTCGCCGTGATTTTCGTGTTGTGGCAGCTTAACCTCTGGTGATGGGAGGTTAAATACTGACGGATAGGAGAGCGCCATGGCTTTAATTAAGGAGTTCCTCGAAGACTACAGGGGTAAGATTGGTCACTTTCAGCACCTGGCGGAGGTCTGTGCCTACCAGTGTGAAAGTGCACTGAAACGGCAGGGCCTGCGGGTTTTAGTTACCTCCAGGGCCAAACGGCTGGATAGTCTCGCCTCGAAGGTTGAGGACCGGGCGCAGGAAAAGAACTACCGGAGTATTGCCGAGATCTATGAAGATATAGTTGACCTGGCTGGGGTGCGCATCGCCCTGTTTTTCCCCCAGGACCAAAGAGAAGTNGATCAGTTTATCCGCTCCAACTTCAACGTGGACAGTGTGAAGGATTTCCCGGAGGCCTTAGGCCATCCCGGAGCCTATCCCAAGCAGTTTTTAGGCTATGTGGGCCGCCATTATCGCCTCTACTTAAAACCTGAATCCCTTCCCCCAGAAGAGCAGCACCTGGCCAACTACGTCATCGAGGTGCAGGTGGGCTCTGTTTTGATGCATGCCTGGGCCGAGGTGGAGCACGATCTGGTTTATAAATCCACCGGAAGTTTTCTCTCCCAGGACGAGTACGCAATCCTGGATGAGCTCAACGGGCTGATGTACGAGGGCGAGATGGCCCTGGAACGTCTGCAGACCGCGGTGAAAAGGAGGATCAACGCTGAGCAGCACCCCTTTTTCAACCACTATGAGCTCGCCTCCTACCTCACCGATCAGAAGCGCAGAGCACTCCCGGGCCCCGAATGCCGCTTTTCCATCGGGCGCACCGATGTGCTGTTCCAGTTCCTGAAGACCATCGGCCTCAACTCTGTGCCGGCCCTGCGCCCCATCCTGCAGACCTGCCGCTTCAGCCCGCAGGCGGAACCCCTGGCCCAGCAGATCGTAGACCAGCTGCTTGTGAATAATCCCGATCTGTACGGCGCCTACGATCGGGCCCGGACCACCGTTGGTGCCACCGACCCCTTCGGCACTCCCTACGAAACCCTGTCCTTCTTCTCGGAAACTGGCGGCCTGGGCCCCTTTATGCGCAGCTGGATCGGGGTTGAACGGGCTTTGGGGCAGGTCCTCCACCAAGTGCTCAGGGGTGAACCCGCGGATCTGGTTCTAGATGGCCAAACGGAAGAGAAACTCCGGCGGGCCAAAAAGCTGCGGAACCAAATCGTCTTTGGCAGCGCACCGCCCAGTGAAGAAGAACTGGAACGGGGGGAGGAGTTTTTGCAGGGCTTCCTCAGTTTTCTCCAGCAGGGAGCAGTCGAACCTAGTTTGCAAGAACAAAAAGCTTAAGACGCATATTTTTACACACTCTTAACAGCACACTCCTAAGGAACGGAGCATTCATTGTGGAATGTAGTTGGTAGAGACGTGCAGAGGACGCAAAACAAAAGGAGGAGACTCGATGAACGTATATGCACAAGCGCTGGAAAAACACAAGGAGTGGCGCGGCAAGGTGGAAATTATCAGCAAAGCCACGGTTAAAAACTCAGCTGACCTCAGCCTAGCGTACTCCCCAGGTGTGGCTGCCCCCTGCCGGGAAATTGCAGAGAATCCCGAACGAGTCTGGGATTACACGTGGAAGGGCAACACCATTGCCGTGGTTTCCGATGGCACCGCGGTTCTGGGCCTGGGCAACATCGGCCCCGCGGCGGCGCTGCCGGTTATGGAAGGCAAGGCGGTTTTGTTTAAGGAATTTGCCAATGTCAATGCCATTCCCCTCTGCCTCAACACCCAGGATGTGGACGAAATCGTGCAGATTGTGAAATCCCTGGAACCCACCATCGCCGGGGTAAACCTAGAAGACATCTCCGCCCCCCGCTGCTTCGAGATTGAGCGGCGCTTGAAGGAAGAGACCAACATGTTCGTCTTCCACGACGACCAGCACGGCACGGCCGTTGTCACCCTGGCCGGCCTGATCAACGCCCTGAAGGTTGTGGGCAAGGATAAAGATGCGGTGATCGTGGTGAACGGAATCGGCGCCGCTGGTGCGGCCATCGTCCTCACCCTCTTGGAAGACGGCTACAAAAACATCATCCCCTGCGGCCGCCACGGCAGGTTGATCCCGGGCGATCCCGCCAACAATCCTTGCCAGGAGGAGATTGCCCAGGCCACCAATCCAGAGGGCATCAAGCAGACCCTGGCGGAAGCCATGCGGGGNGCAGATGTGTTCATCGGCGTCTCCGTGGCCAACGTGGTCACCCCCGAGATGGTTAAGNGTATGAACGATCAGCCCATCATCATGGCCCTGGCTAACCCTGAACCGGAGATCTCCGTGGAGCTGGCCCTGGAAGCGGGGGCGGCTGTTGTGGCCACCGGGCGTTCCGACNACCCCAACCAGATCAACAACGTGCTCGGCTTNCCCGGCATCTTCCGGGGCGCCCTGGATGTACGGGCCACCGAGCTGAACTGCGCCATGAAAATCGCGGCGGCCCACGCCATTGCCGGCCTGATTCCAGAGCCGACCGCTGAGTGCATCATCCCTTCACCCTTCGATTCCCGGGTAGTCCCGGCTGTGGCCCAAGCGGTGGCCGATGCAGCCAGAAAAACAGGCGCTGCACGGGAGGTGTAGGCATGGGGTGTCCCTTCGACCAGGTGGTTGAGCGCCGCAGCACCGGCTGTGTCAAGTGGGATGGCCTTTTGGAGTCCTTCGGCCGGGAGGATCTGCTGCCCATGTGGGTGGCAGACATGGACTTCCGGCCCCCCGAGGCAGTGGTCCAAGCGGTGACCCAGCGCGCCCAGCACGGCATTTACGGTTACGAAAAAAGGCCAGCCAGCTTCGATGAAGCTGTCCTGGGCTGGCTCCAGAGCCGCCACGGCTGGGATGTTGATCCCGCCTGGCTGATCCATACGCCGGGGGTTGTGGCCGGCCTGACCTTTGCCGTGCTGGCCCTCACGGAACCGGGTGAGCGGGTGGTGATTCAGCCCCCTGTTTATCCCCCGTTCTTTGCCATTCTGCGCAGCAACGGCCGGGAAGTGGTGGAAAACCCCCTGGTGGAATCGGGGGGCAGGTATGTTATGAACTTCGAGGAGCTGGAGGAGTTCTTCCGCTCCGGCGTGAAGACCATGATGCTCTGCAGCCCCCACAATCCCGTGGGCAGGGTCTGGACGAAAGAGGAACTGGAAACCCTGGCCGAACTGGTGCTCAAGTACGATGTGACGGTGCTCAGCGACGAGATCTGGTCTGATCTGGTCTTTGCCGGGTCCAAGCACATTCCCTTCGCCACCCTGGCGCCGGAGATCGCCCAGCGGACCGTCACCTTCAATGCCCCCAGCAAGACCTTTAACATCGCAGGGCTCTACGTCTCCAACGGAATCATCNCCAACCCGCAACTCCGGGCCAAGATCTGCCAGCTCATGGAGCGCCTTTCCGTGGGAGCCATAGGCTTCTTTGCCTTGGTGGCCGCGGAAGCAGCCTACAGATCCGGAGCCCCTTGGCTGGATTCCCTCCTAACCTACCTAGAGGAGAACGGCAATTACGTCCGGCAGGAGCTGGGCCGGATTGCCCCGCAGATCAAGATTAACAAGCCCGAGGGCACCTATGTCCTCTGGCTGGATTGCCGGGAGCTCGGCCTTCCCTACGAAGAACTGAACCAGTTCTTCGTACAGCACGCGGGTCTAGCTCTGAACGAAGGTTCCGCCTTTGGCTCCGCGGGCCTGGGCTTTCAGCGCATGAACATCGGCTGCCCCAGAAGCCTGATCGGCGAAGCCCTGCGGAGAATCGAACACGCACTTTCAGCCCTATAGGAGCACATACACCAAAGGGGCGTTGCAGAACTACTCGATTGAGTAGGAGCAACGCTCCTTTTTGTGTCTCTTGGCCTGAAAATGCGCCCAGACTTGGATTGTACAGTAAACGCCCCG
>JGI24707J26582_10003662_pt1 | contig 10944 bp, 10 predicted proteins | sample BioPla1DNA1_FD_26582 | JGI IMG/M metagenome (IMG submission 26582) | reverse complement strand
CGAGCCTCAAAGTAGTGCGGATGCGAGCCAGGAGTTCTTCAATGGCAAAAGGTTTGGTGATGTAATCATTAGCCCCGCTGTCTAAGCCGGAAACCTTATCTATCACACTGTCACGGGCGGTCAGCAGAATAACTGGGACAGAAGAAACACGGCGAATCCTGCGCAGTACTTCCATACCGCTCATCTGGGGCAGCATGACATCCAGCAAAATAAGGTCGAACTCGCCTGTTTCAGCGAGTTCGAGACCAGTTCTGCCATCAAAAGCTTTGGTGGTTGAATAACCTTCGTAGCCAAGTTCCAGTTCAATAAAGCGGGCGATTTTTTCTTCATCTTCAATAATCAGTATTTTCAAGCTCATAGCAACCTGCCCATTTATATTTATATATCATTGATCGACTTTTTCAGGTTATCAGCAGCATCTGCCGCGCTATTCATAGCATTATTTATGGTATTGCTGGTGAAATCAGGGCCCATAAAACGATAACGTAAATTAAAAAACAATCCGATAATGATCAGCGGTATTGTCACCCAAAAGGCAAATATTGTCAGTAGTGCCAGTACGGTTACCGGAAAAGAAGCTTTGACTTCCCTACCATTATAGACTTCAAAAGAATTGATGTTGCCTTTGTGAATAACTTTCAGTAAAAACTGCCCAGCCTTTTTAACGGAAGCCCCGAAAGAGTTTTCCGATTTATTGTTGTTATGATGATTTTCGTTGGCATTTGCATGGGGCGGAACTTCTTTGGAATCGGCAGTCTTTTCGCTGTTGAAATAACCGCCTCCGTTGGGAGCCTGGATCTGGCCCTGTTTCTCCAGACTAATAACAGCTTCCAGTAAGTCTCCATTAGCCGCATCTAAAACAGCCTTGGCTTCTTCATAGCTGATATTAGCCATGGCACAGATTTTCTCCACATTTTCTAAGGTTGTCATACTAATTCCTCCTTATTTTTGTCAGTATTATCAACAGTTGTTTAGTGAGTCTTGATAACATTTGACTATGTATAAATACTAACGGCCAAACCTTAAAGGGAAATTAGTCCTACATTAAAATCAGATTAAAACTTATTTAACCCAGTTTTATTATAACTGCTTATATGAGCTTGTTTTGGCACTTCAAATTAAAATAAAGTACCATATTTGCGCTTAGGAAAGGTGAGAAACTTGTGAAGGTAAAAATCAATGAAAGAGAAAAAACCTATAGCTATCCGGTTTGCAGCTGCCGCTTTCCGGCCAGGTGGGCGACCTTGGCTCGTAAATTGATGAGATAAGTGACTTCCGGCTGCTTGAGATCCGGCACCGCATCATAGCGTTCCGCTTTCATCGTGTGTATGACCCTTTCCAGGTTACCGGTCTCTTCATCAAGGAGTTCCATGACCCGATCTTTGAAACTGATAGTCTCTTTGATGGAGTTGGCAAAAAAGGTGCGGATTTCTTCCTCACCAGCCAGAATATAATAGTGGCCCTGGGCTAATATCTCTACCGGCAGCGAGGCAAGGCGTCTTAAGGAAGTCAAATAAGCATCGTAGTCAGAAGTAAATTCTGGAGAAACCACGTTATGACTATAGAAAACCCCGGCCGCTTCTCCGGCAATAAGGATTTTCTCATGGGGCAGGTAAAAACTGTGGTGATCCTGAGTATGGCCAGGGGTCGCCAGCACCTGCAAGGTGGTGCTCCCGATTTCAATCGTCAGCCCGTCTGCCAGTTCCCTATCGATCTTAAAAGGCGCAAAAGGCTCCATATTCAGCCGGGAAGGATCCAGCCCGGGGTTCGACAGCATCTGCTCCAGGATGCCCTGGTTTAGTCTGTTGATTAAAGAAAGCGCATTGGGTCGCTGTAAGATATTTGCCGCCATGGATGTGGCAGCGATCTTCATCTTCGGGAAGGCTTTTTGCAAGTAGGAGGCAGCTCCGCAATGATCCCAATGGACATGGGTTATGCAAAGCCAGGCCGGTTGCCTTTGTCCCAGAATAGAACGGATGGCTTCGACATAGATATCTCCCGCGCAGGTGACCCCCGCATCAAATATCACCGGTTCCGGCCCATCCAAGAGGAAGATGGGACATTCTATAAACCCCAAATAATAAAAATTATTCTGTATATGCCCGATCTTATCTATGATCATGCTGTACCCCCCCATAGAAGCGATCATGCCGGCGATTATCTCTGCCTGGTTTGATCTGCTGTCATTTTTCGCTGTTTTTCATTATAGCAGATAAGCTGCAGAGGGAATTACGAGTTTCCTGCGAGTAAACTTTTTCAACCAAAATCAACTACAAATCCATCGTCAGGAAATATAGCTCTGGGTACAATAATGGTGGAGGTGAGAGAAATGTACAAACTCAATATCGGTAAATGCATCGTCCAGAAGCGAAGAGAGAAAGGAATAACCCAGGAAAAACTGGCAGAATATCTGGGCGTCACCAAAGCATCCGTTTCCAAATGGGAGTCTGGACTCAGTTATCCCGATATTTTAATGCTGCCGGAGCTGGCCACCTATTTTAATGTTTCAGTAGATGAACTCTTAGGATATTCGCCCCAACTGACCAGCCAAGATATCAAAAAACTATACAACCAGCTNTCCCATGATTTTGCCGTCAAGCCCTTTGAAGAAGTGCGGGAGCAGTGCGAGCAGATCATCAAGAAATACTACTCCTGTTTTCCTCTGCTGCTGGCCATGATCCAGTTGTTTTTAAATCACGCAGTCTTAACATCTGAGGCGGGAACCAAGCAAGCCATGCTGCTGCAAAGTATTGCCCTGAGTCAGAGAGTGAAAGAAGAATCAGACAGCATCCGCGACGCCAAGAGTGCTAATTCCATGGAAGCCATGGCCCAGATGGCATTGGGAAACATCCCGGAAGTGATCCGTTTGCTGGATGATCAATTGATCCCTTATAGCGGCGATGATGTCATGCTTATCATGGCCCATCAAATGCTGGGAGAAAATGAGGAAGCCTATAAAGCCAACCAGGTCATGCTTTTTCAGAATGTGATCGAAACGCTGACCCTGCTGACCAATTATCTTTCCCTGCATATGACCCAACCGGAACGGTTTGAGCAGATCTATAACCAGGGAAAACAGCTGATCGAGGCTTTTCAGATGCAGGATATTTTGACTAATGCGGTCTACGGCATCCATATCGCTGCCGCCCAGGGGTATTTGCTGCAGCAGCAGCCGGAAAAGGCTTTACAGGCATTAGAGGAATATGTGAACATCGTCAGCGGGCTTACGTATCCGCTGAAACAGAAAGGGAATAAATATTTCGATCAGGTAGATCAGTGGCTGGAGGAGAATATTACCATCGGCTCCAATGCCCCCATCGATGACATGACTGTCAAGAACAATTTCATCATGACCCTCGAGGCAAATCCGGCTTTCGCGCCGCTTCATGAAGAGGAAAAGTTTAAACAGCTGCTGAAGAAACTGAAAACCAAGCTGGGCGTGAAGAAAGCGTAGAGGTTGGGCCTCTACGGGGAAAGGCAGTTAAAGACCCTATAATGATCATCATAGATAAAGAGGCCTTCGGGCCTCTTTTGTTTTCGCTCCAATATATGAAAAATGAGGAAGAGAGGATTAAACCGTATTAGATGAGACTTTTGCATAATAGCAAAAATCGGGTTCTTTGAAACTACAATATAGTAGCAGAGCATACTAACCAGTTAAATTTTGGTTAATACTGCCTTTAACATCAACAAGGTTACTGGATTTATCTAAAAATGAGCAGGTTAACCCCCTTTCTTTCAAAAACCTTAATTCCTGCTTGCTTTAGGCAGCTATATCTGCAGAAGATTTGTCTTTGTTTATGGCGACAACTGATGCAATCATGGTAATAACACTCAGGTAGGCATGAGTTTTGACCTTTTTAATGCCTCGCACATTGAGTCCAGTTTCAAGTCCCAGATGCTCCTTTAATCGCCCAAAACACCGCTCTACACCGGTTCTCTTGTTGTATAGCAGTTTCCAGTTTGAAGTTCCTCGATGAGGCACTGTGAACAATCTGGAATCTTGTCTGGCTCTGGTTTTAACAACCATTCCATAATTGCTGGCTGAGCACCAGGAGGAACCAAAAGGACAGTCACATTTGCCCATAACATGAGGGCATCGGAATTTGTTAACCCCATTGCTACCGCCCCAATAAGTCATGCGGTATCCTGCTGAACATATGGGAGTTGCATCCCAATCCAGACCTTCTGGAGGTTCCTTTGCCCCCCGGTGGTTTAGTGGTATTATTGCCTGTGCTTTGTAGTTCTTGCGGATTAGTTCATATATTGACTTTTGATCATAACCGGCATCCATGAGATAATACTGGGGTTTACTGTTCAAGTTATTATTGCATTCTTCAAGGATGCTTTCGGCCACTATACCATCGTGGATACTAGCTGGGGTTATGCTCAATGCTACTGGTAATTCAGATTTAACGTCAGTAGCTATATGCAACTTGTAGCCAAACCAGGTTATCTGATTACCATTGGTATCTAGCTTACTGCCCCAGTTAGCGGATTGGCCATCGTCATTAATATTTTTACGTGGAACTGACTTCTCATTGGCATCTACTTTGGAAGCATCTATGGCAATGGAGCTGGTATCAAGAAGCCCCATGGATTCTGCTGTTTTTCACCTGTTCATTGAACAGTTCACTAAGTACTTCTGATTGACTTAACTGTTCATAGAAACGACTAAAGGTAGCAATACTAGGCACTTTACCAAAAACATCAAAGCCGCAGTTGTATCTAAGCACTGGGTCATGGGTAAGACGCTCCACTAACTCAGTAAATGTAGCCATATTGTAAACTCGCATCGCAATTAATGCTTTAAGTTTGTGCTCAACCAAGTAACCAGTAGGCCCTCGATGTTTTTCATTATTCTTAGAAAGAACAGTAATAACGTCATCAAAATCGAGGGTGGCTAGAATTATCTCTAAACGTGACCGGGGCTGCAAATTTATTGCATCCTCAAAGGAAAAAACATAGCCTTGTCGAATATTCATAAGTGACTTCGCCTCCTTCGGATTGTTTGTTTTGTCACTTATTAATTCGACAAAATGGGGGGTGAAGTCCTTTTTCTGCCCTCGAAAAGTGTGGATATTTCTAGGCTAATCAATATGCAAAACTCTCAATTACGTAATGTTTTCGCTTCGGTTACACCGCGTCCCCTTGCTTCTTGTAACAGCTAAAAATACAGTATTCTGTTCTTATGGAATTTTCTGCTTTTATTGCCATGCAGCAAACTCTATAATGATAGTTAAATCATGTCAATGAAAGTGAGATGCGAATGAAGAGTTGCTTAAAGCCCACTTACTATCTGGACTGTGATCATTCGGAAATACAGACCACTGTAGCCCGCATAACTGGTGATCGTATGGATCACGTAGAAGCACTTCAGAGACTATTTCTCTTTGTTCGTGACCAGATTCCTTATAATATGTATGCAGTCACCGGTAATCAAAAGTACTATAAAGCCTCCAAAATCCTGGAAATGGGCATCGGTTATTGCGTACAGAAAGCCATACTTTTGACCACTCTGGGGCGCGCGGCAGGAGTGCCCAGCCGACTGGTTCTGGTCGCCATCCGCAATCATCTTACCCCACCCGATGTAGTGAAACTATTGGGCGGTAATATCTTTTTCCCCCATGCTTACAGCCAATTTTTCCTGGAAGGCCGCTGGGTCAATGTTGCAGCCACTTACGACCAACCCTTATGTGCTAGACTTGGTGCCGCTGTTCCTGAATTTGACGGTTACCATGATACTCTGTTGCCGGCAACTGACCTGGCTGGACATAAGTTCATCGAGTACATTGAAAACTTCGGGGTTTTTGATGATCTGCCCTGGCAGCTCATAGTAGATAAATTGCCGGAATACTACGGTTCCGGTCTGGAAGGATGGTTTATCGATGAGCCTGTTTATATACGCTACAAGCAAAACGGCAGTAATACAAAATAGTAAGGCACTTGAAGAAAAGCCTAGCCAACAGTTGGGCGCATACGCCCTACTCTCTTACTCACGCCCCATTTGAGTACTGTAGAGCTTTCAGTATATTCTACTTCCATGGCCATCTTTGATTACCGCCCTCAGCCAAGAGCTTTCCCATCGCCATACACCCCTGGGCAAAAAAAGAGCCGCCTGGTAACTAAAATGCCAGGTGGCCAAAACTAAATTATTTGAGCATGAATCCTGCCGACGTGTACAGGACAGGAAACCTTATATGAATTTATATAGCTATCGGCTATTTCACGTAAGGAGTAACAACCCATTTAAGTACATTATCTTTCTTGTTACCGAAAACATCATAACCTTTGAGGATATCGTTTAGCGGAGCACGGTGAGTGATCAAGAAATTAGTATCTATTTTCCCAGCCTTAATCAGGCTGATCAATTCCGGAATACGGTTAGCATTAACCAGACCCATGCTGATTCTGATGTTTTTAATCCATAAGGTGTTCATCGGTAAGGTCTGAGGTTGCTCGAAAACGCCAATAATGGAAACATTCCCTCCCGGTCTCACTGCATCCAGAGCCAGCTCATAGGTAGGTTTTGCTCCCACTGCTTCGATACACCGGTCGGCACCACGTCCATCGGTCAGTTCTCTAATAGCCTCGGGAACATTGACTTTGGTTGGATTAAGCCCCATATCAGCTACACCATTTTTAATCGCCGCATCTAACCGCTCATCAATAGCGTCAACGGCAATTATCCGGGCCGGGCCCCATAATCTAGCCGCGGCCATGGCACACATGCCTACTGGTCCGCTGCCCATTACAGCAACTGTATCACCCGGCTCAATACAAGCCTGTTCAGCGCCGAAATAACCTGTGGACAGTATGTCACCTACGAAGAGTACGTCTTCTTCGGTCAGGCCTTCGGGAATATGATGACACCCCAAGTTGGCGTGCGGTACCCGTACATATTCAGCCTGGCACCCATCAATCATGTAACCGAAGATCCAACTTCCAGTGGTACAATGGGAATAAATACCCCGGACACAGTAAAAACACTCGCCACACTGGGTAACACATGACACAGCTACCTTATCGCCTACTTTAACATTTCTCACGGCTGGGCCTACTTCAACAACTTCACCACAGAATTCATGCCCAATGATTCGCGGTGCTTCCACTTCTGGCATGCCGCCATGCCAGATATGAATATCAGTTCCGCAAATAGTGGATGTGGTCACTTTAACAATCGCATCATCGGGTTCTAATATTTTGGGTACTGGCACGTCTTCCAGAGCAATTTTTTCTGGTCCCCTATAAACCAATGCTTTCATTGTATCTGCCATTTTCCTAACCTCCTATATTCCCCCAGATTTCTACACAGCAACAACCAAACGAATTAAGATACCACAACCTTTCTTTTAAAAATAAAAGACCGATGTTCTTTTCATTTGCATTCAAGAATACCGGTCTACCTTGAAGCAACCTTACGGTAACTTCGCGATCCACCAACATATAAAGTTTTCAGCCAAAGTCATTGGGTCAAGATACGATTGAATACCATTACATGCATCCAAAAATCATTTTCAGGTTCGATATCATACGTTTGATGAATGACTTTAGCTTGGAGCCTTTCTTCAAAATAAGGTACATTGTCAAGAGAGTGCTGCCGGGCTACCTGCAGTCGCGCCGCTCTAACTACCGGTTCACCCTCAGCCGTTGCCACGATGTATTTTTCCGGTTCGGTAAGAAATCCTTCCCCCCGGATAATAAGCATATCTTCCCAGATCACAATTTTGGTATGATCTACTCCTTTGCCTAGTTTTCTCTTAAAATATTGTTCCATATATAGCTTAAATTCATGCTGCAACTTCCTGCGCTGAATATCATCCAATTTGATCCCATCAGTAACGTCTATTATCGAACTACGTTTATCTTCTGATAACACGATGAATCCCCCTTGGCAATTTACCATATCAAAAAACCAATATTTTGGCGATTAGAATTGTTAACTACAAATACATCCCCATCGCTAAAATATTGGTTTTCTAATGAGGCCACCCAGACAGGTCTCCCTTAGCCCACCACACGTATTTCTTTTTCCCTTTCATAATAAGTTGTTTTTAGATAAATATCAAGATATTTCATCTTTATTAGATTTTGGTTTTATCTAGAGCAAAATAGTTACAATTTCACTGCCCTATTCACAGATTTTAGGGGTCTCCCAATATGTTATACCCCCCTCCAAAAGGAAGCTGGGCTCACCAGGCTACCTTACTATTCTTTGTTTAGCATCTTCAGAGGTACATAATACTTGGTATACCTTTGTCCCCGTCTATCAACATAAGCTCCTTGCTTATCAGGCACCATCACTACCCCTCTTTTGTGGATAGCATTTAGTATCCCTTTCATTATCCTGCCCTGGAATGAAAAGGATACTGAGTCACCAACCGCTAAGCCCAGTTTCTGCCGGGCTATTTGTTGGTTGGTGGGTAAGCGGTGATAACTTTCCGTGTGACCAAACAGATTATGGGCTATTGTCTCAAATCGTTTTCCCTTACAGCTGGAGTTGTGAAATTCAATAAATTCGATTACATGAACCAATTCATGCTCAAGAACTAGCTGTAAGGCTTCCAGTCTGTTTTGAGCATTTAGGCCTCCAACTTGGTTGGCTTCTTCCAACTTCCCATAAGCAAAAATCAAGTCAATACTGATCTTAACTTGCATCACTAGGCTTTCAGGATTGGCCGGGTCAGCATCCCTAGGATAATAAGTCTTGCCAGCACTTTTAGTCATACGCCGGGAAAAAGAAAACTGCAAAATCCCAGGGAAAAACTCCTTAAACCAGTTGGCAAAAAACACCTTGTCATAGCCTTCAAACAGCAACTGCAAATCACGATCACTTATAGCCGTTAAATTAGCGCCCTTCACATGGATCGATCTAGCCAGTAAATACTCCGCTACCTGATGTCGCTTATATTTAATCTCTTCTTCGGTGTACCTTATTTCACGTATACTGTGCATCTTGGCTCCTGTATTTAGCGGATAAAGTTCATTTTAGTCTTAATCTCCATGGCCGGTTCTTCTACCACCCCTCGGCCATTTTCCACCAGTTTCAGAAGCCAGGCCATATTTTTACCCAAAACCCGCATTATCTGTACTCCTTCTTCATCCTGAAGGGCTTCCCCAGGGGTGGAACCGTGGATCACGCTCCAATAATTCGCAGTCGGAATCAGCATTTCGGCATAGGTAAGGTAGTGGTTCAGCTGATCAAAGGTGGAGACCCCGCCGGAACGCCTCAGGGCTACTACCGCAGCACCCACTTTATGCCGGAACAGCCCTCCATTAGCGGTAGATACATAAAAAGCTCTATCCAAAAAAGCCTTCATAGTAGCGTTCACTCCCGCATAGTACACCGGCGAGCCAAAAATAACACCATCCGCGCCCTTGATCTTTTGGATCCATTCATTAACATCATCACCGGTTTGAGAACACTTCTCGTCCTGGTTTTTTGTACATTTGCCACAGGCCAAACAGCCTCGCACAGGTTTGTGGCCTACCTGGATTATCTCCGTTTCGATGCCAGCCTTGGTCAGTTCATCGGTCACGATCTTGATAGCGTGATAAGTGTTACCTTCCTTTTTGGGACTGCCGTTAAAAGCTACAACTTTCATGATCGTTTCTCCTTTTGCATAAATGATGACGTTTTTCATGTTCTCTATTTTACATCATTACTCCTCGCCGCGGTAATCTCCCCAGCTACCTGGCCGCTGAACCCCGCGGTTCCATGCAATGGTAATGGAATTATGGGGAGGTCTACCAGGATTCATTAAATAACATGAGTCTGAATATTTTGAATATAATCACCGGTTTAATTCTTCAAGAGAAAAAGTCTGCAAAGGAGGGGTACCCGTGTGCAAGGAGGGTACGGGTATTGTTTATGATGATGTGAGCAAATGTGTTGATGAGGTAATTGAATATATTGGCAAGGATATTTGTTTTGCTATGCCCCTGGCCCTGGGTAAACCAGTTCGCTTTATCAACGAGCTTTACAGAAGGGCCAAGGAGGATCCGTCCATCAAACTGAGAATTGTCACTGCGCTGCCACTGGAAAAACCACGCGGTAAATCGGAATTAGAAGTTAGGGTATTGAAAACCATTGTTCCTAAGCTTTTTGATGGGGTTCCCGATTTGGAATATATGTTGGATTACCGGGTCGGTAAACTACCGAAAAATGTGGAGAGTTATGAGTTTTTCAGCAAAGCCGGTGCTTACCTGCATGATGCTGAGGCTCAGCAAAACCACATTGCCTCCAATTATACCCACATNGTTCGTGATGCTNTGGATTTCGGAGTGAATGTCTTTGCTAACNTGGCCAGCTACAAGGAGATAGACGGGAAAATGTATTACTCTATGAGCTGCAACACCGACATTGTGGTCGAAGGAATCAAGCAGATCAAAGAACGACGGGCTACCGGCAAAAAGTTTTTGATCATTGGCGAAGCCAATAAAAATGCACCTTTTATGTATGGAGATGCGGTGTTCGAAGCGAATGAATATGATTACATCCTGCGGGGACCAAATTTTGACTATCAGCTTTTTGGTGCCCCCAAAGATCCAGTATCAGTGCCTGATTATATGATTGGTATCAACACCAGTGTCTTGATAAAGGACGGCGGAACCCTGCAGGTAGGTATTGGCGCCCTGGGAGACGCCATCGTGGCCGGGTTGGTAATGCGCAATGACCACAATGCGGTGTACCAGGAATTGTTGGATAAATCCGGCATCAGAAAGAGATATGCTCAACTCATTAATGAATGGGGTGATACCGGCATCTTTGCACAAGGTCTCTATGGCTCTTCGGAAATGTTTGTGGATGCCTTCATGCAGCTTTACAAAAACAAAATACTCAAGCGCCAGGTTTTTGACAGCGTTCCCCTTATGAAACTGATCAATCAGGGTTATCTAGACGCCGATAATATCCCTGCCGACATTATCGATAAGCTGCTCGAT
>JGI24707J26582_10003660_pt1 | contig 10946 bp, 7 predicted proteins | sample BioPla1DNA1_FD_26582 | JGI IMG/M metagenome (IMG submission 26582) | reverse complement strand
CCTGCCGATACCTACATTTTGATCGGACCGAATCATACGGGATACGGAACTCCGGTTTCAATTTCGTATTCCGCATGGAATACGCCGCTTGGAACCGTAAATTGTGATTTGTCTTTGTTTAAATATTTTGAAAATACGATTGCAAAACCTGACGAGTCGGCTCATTTGTTTGAGCATTCTCTTGAAGTTCAAATTCCTTTTTTGCAATACAAATTTAAAAATGATTTTAAAATATTTCCGATTTGTATGGGAACTCAAAAAATCGATGTTGCAAAAGACTTGGGGAAAATTATTGCAGATATCGTAATAAAAGAAAAGGAAGAAAATAACAAAACGATAAAAATAATTGCTTCAAGCGATTTGTCTCATTACGTCACAGCCGAAAAAGCAAAGAAAATCGATTTTGAAATTATAGAAAACGTATTAAAAACAAATACGAACAGACTCTACGAAACTGTAGAAAGACTAAATGCGTCTGCATGCGGATTCGGACCGATTGCAATTCTAATTGAAACTGCAAAACGGTTAAATGAAAATGCATCCGGAAAACTTATAAAATACACAAACAGCGGTGAAGTTTCAGGAGATTTTGAAGCCGTTGTAGGATACGCCGCAATTGCCGTTTTTATTTGAATGGTTAATTTTAATTTGTTTTCTTATTGTGCTATATTCTGTGAATTTTTTTTGATTTACTTTTTTATTTTATAAAATAATTAGCGGTTATCGAGTTGAATAAAATGCATTACAGAAAAATCGGGAATAAGGGAGATGAAATTTCAATTTTGGGTTTCGGGTCGATGAGACTTCCGATTAAGGGCTCAAATTTTGAAATTGATGAAGAAAAGGCATCAAAGATGCTTATTTATGCGATTGAAAACGGTGTAAATTATATTGATACCGCATATTTTTATCACAGCGGCGATGAAAAATACGATTTTGGGGGTTTTAGTGAAATTTTTATAGGAAATTTTATTTCGGGAAAATACGGATTTCCTGAAAATTTGCCTGAAAAAACTCCGGAGAGTTTTAGAGAAAACATATTTATCGCAACGAAACTCCCGATTTATTTAATAGAATCGAAAGACGACGCTCTTAAGATTTTCAATACTCAATTAAAAAAGCTGAAAACCGATTACATCGATTTTTATTTACTTCACGATGTTAAAAGAAGCAGTTGGAAAACTGTTCTCGATTACGATCTTATTTCTTTTCTGAAAGAATTAAAAAAAGAGGGAAAAATAAATTACATCGGTTTTTCGTTTCATGACGATTTTGAACTGTTCAAAGAAGTTATCGATTCTTTTGATTGGGATTTTTGTCAAATTCAATACAATTACGTTGATACGAAATATCAAGCAGGCGAAGCCGGATTGAATTATGCACACAGTAAAGAAATTCCGGTTTTCATAATGGAACCGCTAAAAGGCGGAAGACTTTCAGGGGAACCTTTCCCTGAAATTCGAGATTTGATGGAAAAATCAGAAAACAAAAGAAGTCCGACCGAATGGGGTTTGAGGTTTTTGTGGGACAATCCGAAAGTTACAATGCTTTTGAGCGGAATGAGTGAACCCGAACATGTTTTTGAAAATGTGAAAATTGCAAAAGAAGATAAAAAATTGAATTTAGAAGAAATAAAAATTATGAAAGAAATTCAAAAAATATATGATAATAAAAATATGATTGGGTGTACCGATTGCAAATATTGCATGCCGTGTGCAGCCGGAGTAGACATTCCGAAAAATATAAAATTTGTCGAAGAATTCGATTTGTACGGACTCGTTGCAGGAGTTCTTTGGAGCTACAAAAGAGAAATTAAAAAAAATATCGCTGGTTCAAATTGCATCGATTGCGGACACTGCCTTGACAAATGCCCGCAAGAAATCGATATTCCGTACATTATGAAAAGGTCGGAAGAAATTTTTGAATCGTAAAAACAAAGAAGGGAATTAAATTGATTAAAAAGCCGATTATTCTCGGAATTGAAGGGACTGCCTGGAATTTGAGTGTTGCGTTAGTAAATCCGGACGACGTAATATTGGAAGTTACCGAGACATATTCTCCGAAAACCGGCGGAATTCATCCTCGGGAAGCAGGACAACACCATGCAACTTATGCGGCGGAAGTAATTGAGCGCGTTTTTTCGAAAATGGACGAACTCGGAATTCCAAAAGAAGAAATTGACGGAATCGCATTTTCTCAAGGGCCGGGTCTTGGTCCTTGTCTAAGAATTGTTGCAACTGCTGCCAGAATGCTTTCTTTAGTTTTAAAAAAACCGTTAATCGGTGTAAATCACTGCGTTGCTCATGTTGAAGTGGGAATTTGGAAAACGCCTGCAAAAGACCCAATCGTTTTGTATGCAAGCGGAGCAAATACACAAGTATTAGGATACAAAGATAAAAAGTACAGAGTTTTCGGAGAAACGCTTGACATAGGCCTTGGAAACGCACTTGACAAATTTGCGCGTTCCGCAAATTTGTCACACCCCGGAGGTCCCAAAATCGAAAAACTCGCAAAATCCGCAAAAAACTTTATCGAACTTCCGTACACGGTAAAAGGAATGGATTTCTTCTTTTCAGGACTTTCAACAGCAGCAACAAGAGCACTTTTTGAACAAAATGACAAAAACGAAACAAAAGATAAAAACGAAATAAAAGAAAAAAATGAAACAAATGACAAAAATGAAACAAAAAACAAAAACGAGCGGGAAATCGATGAAGAAAGGCTTTCCGATGTTTGTTATTCTCTTCAAGAAACCTCATTTGCAATGGCGGTCGAAGTAACCGAAAGAGCACTTGCGCACACAGGAAAAAACGAAGTTTTGTTAGCCGGCGGAGTCGGTGCAAACACACGACTTCGTGAAATGCTTGAAATCATGTGTGAAAGCAGAGGCGCAAAATTTTACGTTCCCGAAAAGAGATTTATGGGCGACAACGGCGCAATGATTGCTTACACCGGACTTTTGATGTATTTGGCAAAAGACACAATTTCTATTGAAGAATCGAAAGTTAGAGCCGACTTCAGACCTGACATGGTAAAAGTTACATGGAAAAATGAAGAAAAAGAAGATATCGAAAAAGAAATTCATAAAATGAGAAGTGGCGCCGAAGCAATCGTTTCAATCGGAACGGAAAAAATTAATCAGCGCCATAATCAGCGCCATAAATTCATTGAAAGAAAATATGTTTTAAAGGAAAGAATTTCTAAAAATTACAGACTTCCTGAAATTGACGAAAAATTAAGAAAAGAAAGAACGAAAACGGAAGCATCGATGATTTCTGCAGCAAGAAAAGTCGGAATTTCAACACCAATAATATACGACATATACGATTTTACAATAAAAATGGAATACATAGACGGAATTCCGTTAAAATACGNAATCGATTCCAAAAAAGCAGAAATGTTAGGAAAAATNATCGGNAAAATGCATAAAAACGACATCGTACACGGCGATTTGACGACATCNAACATGATTTGGACAGAACAAAACAAAAACAATAATGAAAACAAAAATAAAAGTGAAAGCGAAAATTCCGGAAAAATTTACATAATCGACTTCGGGCTTTCACATTTCGACAAACAGATTGAAGCAAAAGGAGTTGACATTCACGTACTTTTCCAAACATTTGAAAGCACACACGACTCCCACAAAGAATTGACGGATTCGTTTAAATCCGGATATATTTCAGAATACGAATTGGCCGAAGACATTATTAAAAGAGCCGACGAAATAAAGAGCAGAGGTCGTTACATTTGACGCACGAAACAGATAAAATCAAAAACAATAAAATCAAAAACAATAAAATCAAAAACAAAACGAAAATCGTATTTGTCACAGGAAACAAAGGCAAATTCATAGAAATAAAAGAAATATTGGAACCTTTCGGTTTTGAAGTACTTCAAGAAAAAACGGATTTTCCGGAAATTCAAGCAGACGAATTGGAACCCATTGCGAAAGCCTCTGCAAAAAGTGCAGCCGACTTTTTTAAAATTCCCGTAATCGTAGACGATTCCGGCCTTTTCATAGAAGCGTTAAACGGTTTTCCCGGACCTTATTCAAGATTTGTCGAAGACAAACTCGGAAATCAAAAAGTATTAAAACTGATGAAAGGCGAAACTAACAGAAACGCATATTTCAAAACGGTAATTGCATATTGTGAACCAAACAAAGAGCCGGAAGCGTATTCCGGAATTGTTAAAGGAAAAATCGCACACGAAGAACGAGGAAATGAAGGATTCGGATATGATCCGATTTTCGAATATGAGGGAAAGACGTTTGGAGAATTAGGAAATGATGTGAAAAATAAAATTTCGCACAGGAGAAGAGCGATTGATGAATTCCTACTAAAAAAATCGGGCGTTAGAGAGCCCGATTTTTAATCTGACCCGAAAAATCGGGCGTCTGAGAGCCCGATTTTTAATTTGACCCGTTCGCTATTCGCGAACGGGTCGGTTGTTAGACCGGTCCTTCGGACCGGTCATACGTCCCGTTTGCGTTGGTGGCCCAATTCTGTTTTTTCGTTTTATTCTTTCTGTTACAGTTTCAGCGTCGGTGGCCTAATTCTGTTGTTTCGTTTTATTCTTTTCCTTTAAGGTTTCAGCGTTGGTGGCCTAATTTTGTTTTTTCGCTTTGTTCTTTTTCAAAAAAACATTTTCGATTTTTCAAAATATATAAAAAAATTATTCCATCGGTTGCACATTTTCTTCAATAAAATCGATTTCTTGTTTATTCAAACCATATTTTTTATATAATTGTTGGTCAATTTCTGGAATTGACTTTGACCAATCGATATCCGAATTTTCTGTAAAATCTTGAAGTGGAACATTTGCCCATGCACCTTTCTTATTATCTTTCGTAACTTTGAGCGTTCCTAAAAGTGCCCTTGCAAATTTAGTCTTAACGTATTTAAGACAAGCTTCTGCTTCTTTCTCAGTTTCAAATTTCCCAATACTTATGAATGTTTGAGTATGCCCGATAAGGGGCGCCCCGATAAGGGGCGTGCTTAAAACTTCACCAATCGCACCTGAACCATTTGATTTTGGTACCATTACCTTATATTTTAAAAAATTCTCGTGGTCAGTTATATAATCACGTCTAAACCATTTATATAAACGTTTATTTTTCTGTCTACCATATATTTGTATATATTCTTTCCCGTCATTCGGATTTTCATCATAAAATAAATTATCAAGTCTATCGAAAATATTTGTACTCAAATCATATTCATGCCCTTCACTTAATCTAGACTTCACATCAGGATTTTCAACGTGAATTACATCACTTAATCTATAACTTTCTGGAGCATAAATTAATTCATTGAATGGGAGAAAATCATCGTTAACAACTTTATCGATTGTAGACTTTAATTCATCGAAAGCTGTAAAAAAACCTATTTTACCAAACTTTTTATTTGAATCCCGATACGTTAGCGATTCCGCCTTTTATATCTGTATTTGGAAATATTTTTGAACCGTCTGATTCATAATATACTACTTTAAGATGTTCATCATCTAACATTTTTCGATTCCATGCTTTTGGAGTACTGCCGGCGTTAAATAAAAATCGTGCGGGTGTGATCAACATTACTTTTTCGGCTATTTCGTACGATTGATCCATAAATTTATGATAAATGGGTGGGGTGTAGGTTTTATTATCTCCTATCGATTCGTCTTGATATGGTGGGTTTCCGATTATTACGTCAAATTTAATGTTTTTACCTCCGTAGGCTTTTTGTAGTTCTTGTTGCATTTTTTCGTTTTTGGCAGCTTCTGAAAGGTCGGTTGCGACTATGTTTTGTTTTGAAATTCCGGTCAGGTTGCCGTATACGTAGTTTGTGACGATTTTGTGAATTATTTTTGATGGACAGACGGCATATATCTGGTTTTCTAATATCCAAGTGATTCTTTCATGATCGTTGGGGATTTGAGATTTTAGGTTTTTGTTTAAACGTTTTATGATTTCAGTTATAAATAAGCCGCTTTTTGAATAAAGATCTATGAATTTTGTGTTGTAATTTTCAAATATTCCGGGGTTTTCTTTTTCAAGTTTGTCTAACATGAGTTTGACGACGCTTCGGGGAGTGAATATTTGATTCGTTTCTTGAGGGGGAATGTAATTGAATATGTCTTCTTTTTCTTCGTCGAAATAGTTTGAGAGTTCTTCTTTTTTGTTCATGAATTCCGAAACGCTTGCGTTGAAGACGATTTTGTCGAATAAGCCTTTGAATTTGCGGTTGTTGCCGGCTTCGTCGATGTAGTCGAATCCGTCTCTTAGTTTTCTGAATTCGGAAATGGTAATTCCGGTTATTTCTTCGAAAATTTCGGGTTCTATGTTTTCTTCGAAGTTGTCTATTGTTGTTTCTTTTGTGCCGTAAGCCATTAAAAATATAGGAATTGTGCGTGAAAATCCTCTTAAGTGACTTCTAACGTCGTCTTCTGATTTTTTCTTCTTGGTCTCTTCGATTTTTTCGTATTCAAGTTCAACTGTTTTTTCGGCAATGACTTGAATACTGTCTCCTAAGTTTTGTAAAAAGTCGCTTTGAACTTCTTTTCTCTTTTGCTCGTAATTAAATTCAATTTCGTTAACAAGTTCTTCGTCGGTGCCTGCTTTAAAAATTTCCTTTTCTTTTTCCAAATTCAATTCGTTTTCAGTAACATAAAAATCGTGCAATTCATCTGTTACGGCGTTTGTAACTGATTTTTCAAAACTTTTCTTGGTATTTTTTAATTGGGTTTTGTTAAGATTGAATTTTTCGGCGAAATCGTTAAAAGAATCGTTTGTTGATTCGGTAACTTTCTTTACGATAGCATTTATCGGGTCGTTTAAATCGGGTTTCTTTTTTGAAACGGTCACTTTGGAAAAATCCGGAACGGGAATGTCAATTTTGCGGTAGATTTTTTTACCGAAAATGTCGTTTGTTGTATTAATTACCATAGATCCGGGAATTTTAACATTATCGTCGTCGTCTAAATGAACGTCATTGAGTTCGATTTCTTTATGATTTCCAAATCTTTTATTTTCTTCCGGTCTTATTTTTTGCAAAATATCGGTAACTTCAGACGGTGCTTTGAATATTCCGGAAATGTTCGCAAATAAAAGATTGCTCATAAATCCACGTTTTACGACTTCTTTGGCTTTTATTAAACGAGGAATTGACAAAACGGATTCCGCATCTAATTCTTTCATAAAACCGTCTTCGTCTTCGCCGATTACGGGGAAAAAGTTGAGCAGTTCTTTGATATTGTTTTTTCTGCTCGGANCTTCAGCCGGGTTTAAATTAACAGCAAATTCGTCATAAAGAACGAGTGTTCTGTCAGGTGCAAAATCAAAAATGTAAGAATTTTCTTTCCTGAAAAGTTTACCGTCTTTGACAAATTCATAAGGATTTTGTGCTCTGAAAGCCGCTTGGAAATAAAGACTTGGAGATTTGATATTGTTTAACATCAAAACGGCCGTCCACTCAGGAATTGTAACACCTGTTGTAAGTTGGCCTACAGAAAGAGTAATCGTCTTTTCGAAATTCTTAATCGCATTTTTAACTTTGTCATAACTCTTTTCGTTTTCATTAAAATCGTCTGCGTTAATTAAAAGCTCGTCATCTGCAAATTCATCACCTAAACTGCCAACATCGCCTGTATTTCCATTTCTAATATTATCAATGTTGTGATTTTCATCAACTAAAGCCAAACCGTCTCCTGCCGCCAAAACAACAGTATAATCTTTGAAAAAGTGATGGTTTTTCAACAAATTCTCCATCGCTTTAGCAGAAGCAACACGAGGAAGAAGCCAAAATGTATGATTTAATTCATTTTGATATTTGCTTTCGGCAAAAGGATATTTTCCGGAACACAAATTATCCAAAAAAGCATTAACGCTTTCCTCGTAAACGAATTTTCCGTTAGATTTCGTTTTAAAAAACTCGTTTAAATCAAAAGCATAATCATAATTTTCATTATCATCAAAAGTGACACCTTTGGAAACACGCTCTTCAATCATTTTACTCAATTGGTAAGTAAACAGATTTAACGTAGGCAAACGCTCATAAGGATTACTGCCGAAACTGTAATTCCAATTCAACTTCTTCTTTTGTTCATCTAAATAAGACCAATTGTAAATTTGATCATATGAAAATTTGTTGTTTGCCAAAGCTTTAAAAGGAGTTCCCGACAAATGAAGAGTGAAATCTCTTTTGATTTTTGAAAACACGTTTTCAGTCTTTTTAGTATCAACACCTTCATGAGCTTCATCAATAACCAACAAATCCCAATCGATTTCGGGAACCCACGAAAGTTTATCATAATCTCCACCTGCAAAACGTGCGCCTTTCAAATCCTGAAGTGAAATAAAAACAACTTGACCAAATGTGTTTTCGTCATTTGAAAAGCGTTTTACATAATCGTCTCTTGAAAACGCTTTTCCTTTCAAAGCGTCAGTTTCCGAAACAAACCTCAAATGAGGTTTTCTCCAACCTATAAATTTACGAAAATCGTCATACCACGAATTCGCAATAGCCGGTCTGTTTGTCACAATTAAAACATTTTCAGCTCTAATTCTCAAAATAAAATCGTAAGTAGACAACGTTTTTCCAAATCTCGGTTTTGCATTCCACAAAAAACTGCTTATTTCAAAATTCGGATCGCCTTTATATTTCATATAATAATTATAAGTTTCATCGACTGCCAGTTGCTGTTCGGATCTTAAAACGTAATCGAATTTGTCTTTTGAAATTTGGACTTCATCAAAATCTCTATTGATAAATTCGTCGGTAAATTCTTCCGCCTTTTGTAAATATCCGTTAAAATAAAACCATTCGTTTGCAGTATCATTAAAAACTTTTCTTTTTACGTTTTTTTCTTCCGTTAAAAACCTGTGCAAATCGGAATCATGAAACCAAGTTCCGTCCGACCTTTGAGCTTTCCTTTCAAATAAAAGCTCATGCTTCAGACCCGCCGTTCCCAACTGTTCTTTAATCCTTGTCTCTGTTTGTCTGGTAGTTTCACCAATTTTTACATAACCCTCATGGCTAGGAACACGTGGCAATATATAGCCATAAATTTTCAAAATCTGCTCTTCATATGGCTTAATTATAATTTTACTCATAAAGTTCCTCCATTAATTCTAAATGAACATCCGTAATTTTACATGTTTTATATCTGTATTTAACTTCAACAGTTTCCGATTCATCGGGGTTTTCAAAGTTATCGAAATCGAAAATAGAAGACTGATTATCTTGAGGAAGTCTTCCGTATTTTCTATAATAACCGCTTATATATTCACCTGGTTCTTTTTCTTTCTTTTCAATAATTTCATCTAAAGTATATTCAGTTCTGTTAACCGTAATCGTTCTTCCTTTGTATAAGTTAACAGGTTTCCATTCACTGAATATTAAATATTTTCCTTTGGCTGTTTTTTTAGTTAAAAAATCTCCTTGAACAATATTTGATTTTATGATAATTTTTGCACAATCCAGAATCTTATTTTTAATCTTTCGATTAAACTTTTCAGAAGCCGACTTATAATACTTATAAAAAATATCATACAAATTTAAAACACAAGCAGTAGTATTGTCTTCTAAATATTCGACCCCGTACAATGTCGATAAAGCAAATAAAGAATAATTTTCATATTGTATAATCGATTCACAATACATTTTATGAACCGTTTTCAATTTTCTTTCCAAAATTTCAGACAAAAAAGCACCTTCTCCTGCTCCCGGTTCCAAAAACGTAGTCTCCAAATCTTTAGACAAATCCCTTATATCGGGCGTATCAAGCATTTTTCGAACCACTTTTTTAGGAGTTAAAACTTCTCCATGCATTTGGACCCTTTTTTTGCTTTTTATAATCTTTTCTGAATCAACCATAACGACATATTATATTTTTCTTTAAATATTTATAAGATACGAATAAAATATAATTATGTTCGAATTAAACGAATGAAAAAAAAGTTAAATGAACAAAAAAGTATGAAACTGAAAACTAAAAAAAAGACTAAAGCTTTATATTAAAGCTTGTAAATATTACAATATCGGGAAGTTATATTTATGAATGAATCTCAAATAGAAAAAGTTAAAATTGTATTATATATATTAAACATTGTCGCAAAAATATGTTTCTCGATTGCAATATTTATACTTATTTTATCGTTAATATATATTTTAACTGGTTTTGCAATAAATTTCCCGTCTTTTGTAAATAAGATTATGATTTTTATAATGACGTGGGGAATTGTGCCAAGTCTTATTGCGATTTTAATTGTAGTAATCGGTGAACGTATTATTAGAAAAAAATATAATATGTGAATGTGAATTCAAAGATTTTTATTTTTCAAATCCTTTCTTTTTTAAAAATTTTCGGTAAAGTCCATATGCAGCGTTTCCGGAAAAATCGGGATAAAGAAATTTTGAAACATCGAGTGCCGGAACCCATTTTGCCGAATCGACTTCGCTTGACAGAACAAAATCTTTTTTATGTGTAAAACCTAAAAATCCGTGCATCAGCATATCATTTTCTTCAAACCAATAAGTTCCGCCGTATTCAAGCGTTTCCAGATCAAGCCCGAGCTCTTCTTTTACTTCACGAATTGCGGATTCTTCGGCCGTTTCTCCGGGTGTTATGTAACCGGAGGTTATCGTTGCAAATTCTTTTGATAAATAATTTTGACGAGTAAGAACAATTTCATCAAATTCATTGTAAGTAAGCACAATTACACAACTTGAAAAAGTGTCAAACCACCTTTTTTGACAAAGATTGCAATAAGGAACCGGACCGTCATCGCCTGCAAGAATTTTCGTCAGTTTAGTTCCACAATTAGGACAAAAAATGTAACGCATAATTAAAACCTGTAATCAGTTATGTTAATTCGGTTATTTGGAATTATCGGATTAAAAATTAAAATGATAAAAAGAAAGAAAAAAACAAAAAAAAAAAACAAAAAAAAACAAATAAAA
>JGI24707J26582_10003653_pt1 | contig 10954 bp, 10 predicted proteins | sample BioPla1DNA1_FD_26582 | JGI IMG/M metagenome (IMG submission 26582) | reverse complement strand
AAGATTATTTAAAATTTTCATACAACGTTTTCTCATTATTGTTATTTAGTATTATTAATTCATTTGTAGATTTGTTTAATATGGTTTTTGTTTCAAATCCATTGTTATAATATTCTAGAATTACATATTCATTATTTAATGTATTATATGTTATACAATATCTACTAAAATCTCTATCCTGGATAAAAGCAATCTCAATTAAAGAATCAAAATCAGGTAATAATTCGCTAATATTATTATATTGATAAGTTTCATAATACACGCCATTCCCTAACTGTTGTGAGCTTAGCACAGTTTGATCCTTTAGGAAATTTTCAATTATACTATATTTTGTTCCCTTTTGTTCATCTATTAAATAATCCTCAGAAATCATAATATCGTATTTTTCATAGGCTTTATACTCATCATTAGTAATTTTTATTTTTTGTGGGCTATCATTATCAGAATAGTTTTTTGTTAATGCATTATATGGAATGGATTTGACAATTAATAAAACCATTGCTAATAGGCAGAGAGCAATAACGCAAAGCAATACAATGTGTTTTTTTCTTTTTATTATCATAAACACTACTCCTCGTTTTATTGGAGGTTTTCTTACTCTCTGCCATATAAACGTTTTACAATTAGTAACAGATAACATGGATATTTTATCATTTACTTTCTTTATCTTACCATATATATTTATAATAAAAAGTTTATTTTTGTTTTTTTACTGTGTATATTCATAATGTATGCTAAATCAATACCTGACACCGTCCACTGTATTTTTTATTTAAATAGTCTATTCTGTGTTCAATCTCTCTGTTATAATAATCTTATGTAACACCGCGCTTATTGTTTATTTGCAGATATGTGGCCGTTTTTGTTTCTATTCTTTTTGTAGGCAATATTTACTGCACAAATATATATCATGTGATTTCTTGAGGCATATAGCAGTTTTCTGAAGGAAGAAATTGAGTTGTTTACCACTTTGATAAAATGATTGAATTACTCTTGCATGAATGATAATAAATTAAAAACAAGAGTATGGGGAATACATAAAACAAGACTGGAGGGCAACATATGGATAGGGGAATCGTTAAAAGTAAGTATAAATTTGCTGTATTGGGTGCAGGGCATGGAGGAACTGCCATGGCTGGGCATCTGTCTTTATCCGGTATCGATGTGAGTCTGTATAATCGGGGCGAGGACAGAATCAGGGCAATAAAAGAAGGAAAAGGTATAGAGATCTTATCCAACTGCGATCACATACCTCATGGCTTTGCCGAGTTAAAAATTGTAACTAATGATATAAGAGAAGCTATTCATGGAAGAGATGTAATTATGGTGGTGCTCCCTGCAACAGGACATAAGTTTATCGCAGAGCAGCTTGTACCGCATCTTGTGGATGATCAGATTATTGTCCTTAACCCGGGCAGAACGGGTGGAGCGCTTGAAGTACTGGCCATATTAAAAGAAAGTGGTTGTACAGCTGATGTTGTGGTGTGTGAAGCGCAGACACTTCTCTATGCCAGCCGGTCTATAAACCCGGCACAAACACAAATTTTCCGCATAAAAAATAGTGTTCCGGTAGCCGCAATTCCTGCCCACCGGACTCCTGAGGTGGTTAGAATACTTCGTACAGCATTACCACAATTTATACCCGGGGACAATGTTATGAAGACCAGCTTAAATAATATTGGTTCGATTTTCCACCCAGCAGTGACCGTATTGAATGCAGGCAGAATTGAGAGCACTAATGGTGATTTTGAATATTATACAGAGGGTATAACTCCGTCAGTTGCAATGATACTGGAGAAAATGGACAGAGAGCGTGTTAATGTTGCTGAAGCACTGGGCTTTCAGGCTATGACAGCACGTGAATGGCTGTATATGGCTTATGATGCGGCNGGCCGAACGCTCTACGAAGCAATGAGAAATAATCGTGGTTACGATGGNATTATGGCTCCGAAGACAGTTATGACCAGGTACATTACTGAGGATGTACCTATGAGCCTGGTTCCAATAGCATCCCTCGGGAAGCTTTGCGGTGTACCTACACCTATTATCGATTCTATTATTATGCTGAGTTCTATACTGCACAACACAGATTATTGGGAGTGCGGGCGAACCGCAGACCGGATGGGGCTCACAGGTATGTCAATAAGAGAGATTAGAAGCTTCATCACAGAGGGGATTAAAAATAATTAAAGGAGAGATCAGCCATGAAAGGAAAGATTATTGCAGGTGCAATAGGGAACTGTGTTCATGTTGCAGGAGTGGTGAGATTTCTGAAACTGGCCCAAGAATTGGGTTACGAAGTACGATTTCTGGGTGCGGCTGTTCCTGTAGACGAGTTTATACAAGANATTAAAGCATATAAGCCGGATATTGTCGGCTTGAGTTATCGATTAACACCTGAGGTAGCTGAAAAGCTATTGCAGGATTTCAAGGCGAAAATGGGAGAGAGTGAACTAGCTAAGTACCGGTTCGGATTTGGCGGAACACCTCCGGTATGTCGGGTCGCGGAGGAAACAGGAATATTTGAGCGCTGTTTCACAGGGCTTGAAAACACATCCTCGGTTATGGAATTTCTGGGATGCGACGGTGGGGTTTGTGTCACAAAGAAGAATATCGACAACCTGATCGACAGAATGGAATCAGCAAAGCCAACTCCGTTACTTCGCCATCATTTTGGCCTTCCTGATTTAGAAAGAACAATAGAGGGGATTCGTACAATTGCCGAATCCGAAGTGTTGGATGTTATTTCTGTTGCACCGGATCAGAATGCTCAAGAATCCTTTTTCAGACCTGAAGAAATGGATCCTATGCAGAGCGGTGGCGGTGGTGTCCCCGTACGCAACAAAGACCATCTTGTTCGCATCAAAGAAGCCAGCCGGGCAGGAAATTATCCGTTACTCCGTATTTACAGCGGCACAAGGGACTTGGTGTCGTGGGCGAGGCTTTCAAAAGAAACTATTAATAATGCCTGGGGAGCTGTTCCCCTGTGCTGGTACAGTGTGCTTGACGGACGATCAAAACGTATTCCCGAAATTGCTATAAAGGAAAACCAGGAAGCAATGCGCTGGTATGGCGAGAATGACATTCCTTTGGAAGTGAACGAAGCTCATCATTGGAGTCTTCGGGATGCTCACGATGCAATTGCTGTGGTCATGGCTTATCTGGCGGCATATAACGCAAAAGCCATGGGTGTCAAACACTATGTGGCACAATATATGTTCAATTCGCCGCCTATGATAACACCGGCCATGGATCTTGCCAAGATGCTGGCGAAAATTCAGCTTATTGAATCGCTGCATGACAGGAATTTTACTTCATACAGGCAAGCCCGTGCAGGACTTCTCCATCTGTCTCCAAGGGAGAATGTTGCCAAAGGACAGCTTGCTGCTTCTACAGTGCATGCGCTCCAGATTAAACCGCATATTATCCATGTGGTAGGATACTGTGAAGGCGACCATGCCGCAGAAGCAAAAGATGTTATAGAGAGCTGCGAGATTGTACAAGGAGTCATTCAAAATTGTGTTTCTGGCAATGCTGATTCTAAGCTGGATCCTGCTGTAATTAGCCGGAGGGATGAGCTTCTGAGGGAAGCTTCAGTTATTCTGGATGCCATAGTAGAGTTAAGCAGGATGATGGGAAAATCACAGGGAAAAGATCCTTTTACCAACCCGGAGGTATTGGCGGAAGCTATCAGAGTTGGAATACTGGATGCACCACATTTGAAAGGTAATCCTTACGCTGCAGGTAAGCTGGAAACCCGCTGTATAGAAGGCGGAATAGATGCATGGTGCAAGAAGGAAGAACGCAGAATATTAGAAAATGAGAGGCTTTCAGGCTTCATCAAATGTTCAGAACCAATGGGAATCTCGATTTAAATTTTATTGCCCGATTGTATGAGATAAAATATTATGATAAAATACTTAAAGCCTGATTATATGAATAATCAGGCTTTTAATATGAATAGTTCGAGGAGTATGATTCGTAGCATGGTGAGAGCTGTTTATATTAAAAGAATTAAATTAATAAGGAGTAGTACGGAATGAAGGTAGTAGTCAAAAACAGATATCTGATCCTTGTAATGGGGATGATAATCCAGCTTTGTGCAGGCATAATTTATATGTGGAGTGTATTTAAAGGACCGGTTTCAGCACATCTTTCATGGGATCCGGCCAGTGCTTCGATTACGTCGTCAATTATGCTTGCCGCATTTGTTATCGGAATTATTATTGGGGGACGTATGCAGGATAAGTACTCCCCTTCACCGGTTGCACTGGCAGGAAGTATTTTTCTTGGATTGGGAATGATTTTAAGCTCGTTTACTCCCCAGTCTTCACCCTGGCTTATATATGTTTTTTACGGTATAATAGGCGGCTTTGGGGTCGGTTGTGTTTATACCACCACTGTGTCGGTAGTACAAAAATGGTTCCCGGACAAACGCGGCTTTGCTACTGGAATGATGGTGTGCGCATTTGGTTTTTCACTAGTATTATTTGCGCCATTAACTAAGATGTTACTTGCAGACTGGGGCGTTCCAAAGACCTTTCTGCTGTTTGGAATTTTGTTTCTTGTGATCTGTTCAATTTGTTCACTGCTATTAAATAATCCTGAAACGAAGCAGCAGAGCAATATGCCCGTAAGTACTCAAAAGCAGTTTACAACTAAGGAAATGCTTCGGACAAAAGAGTTTTATTTGCTTACATTTTCCATGTTCTTCCTCCTGCCGGCATATTTTATACTAAATCCACTGTTTATATCCCTGGGGATGGAACGTGGACTTACAGAAAATCTGGCGGCTTTTGGAGTAATGCTTACCGGTGTGGCAAGTGCCAGCGGACGCTTGCTTACCTCATGGTTTTCTGACTATGCCGGAAGAAAAGGTGCTATAATGCTGATTTCTTTGATAACTCTTGCATCTTCGCTTGTTATGATATTCGCCGAAGGTGTACTGTTTTTAGTGTGCATATCGGCTATAGCATTTTGTTTTGGAGGTTCTGCAAGTGTATATGCGGCAACGGCTGCAGATTTGTTCGGAACAAAGCATATGGGGCTTAATTATGGTTGTGTTATGGTAGGCTTTGGTGTATCGGCACTGATATTCCCTATCATATCAAATCTACTGAGCTCTATAGGAGTGTATACATATTCGTTTTTGGTAGCAGCAGCGGGATGTGCTATAACGTTGATTCTTATAGCATTTTTAAAGATTACTGAAAAAGTCAAACCTAATAAGGCGTAATGTGGTCAAGCAGTAAATTGTATTATTTAGATAAACTTACGTTGTTCAATACTGACAGATAGCCTATAGGGTTATCTGTCAGCGTTATTTATAAACAGTTTCTGATATATAGCCTGATTAATTGATTTGCAAACTGATTCTAATTAAACTCTAATTTATCTGATATGTGCGCCTAATAATTGTGTCCTACAATATGGATTGTAGAGCTTTAACAAGCGAGAATCAAATGGAGGTGCCTATACAATGGATATTAAATTAATCGATGAATTTAGAAGGAGAACAAATGCAAATTATGATGAGGCTAAGTACTATCTGGAAAAATACAACGGTGATCTTCTGGAAGCAATAATTGCTTTTGAAAAAGAGAGAACAGGATACCAGAAAAGAAGTAATTTCCATGGTGGTGCAAATCGTCTGCTTAATGGACTGGTAAGAGTGGTACAAAAGCTTATAGATATTAAGCTTATCATAATAGACAGAACAGGGAGAGATTTTCCTGTACCGCTGCTTTTATTGTTGGTTTTAGGTCCAATATGGCATATATTATTGCTTGTAGCATTTGTTATGCTTATTATGGGTTACAAATTTATGTTTCGTGAAATACCGGACCCCAATGTTAACGTGCAGAACTTTGTGGAGAAAATAAAAGACAAAGCCAGAGAGAACAACAACTATTAAAGTGCCCTTGCTTTACCGGGAGGTAATACTATGATTACAATAGAACAGATTGATGAGTTTAGAAAACGTACCCATTCAAGCTATGAGGATGCTAAGTTTTTTCTTGAGAAAAACAATGGTGATGTTCTGGATGCAATAATTGATTTTGAGAGAACAAAAACAGGTAAAGGATACAGTCGTCATAACCAGAAGCATAGAAAAGATAATGGCGATAAATTTGCAGATATACTGCAAAAAGGCTTTGACACCAAGTTAGTTGTTGAAGACAAAGAATCCGTCCTGTTCAAAATTCCGATAATTTTATTTCTTTTGCTTATTCCTCTTTGGGTTTTTGTATTATTATTTTTTATACTGCTGTCAACTTTAGGGTATAAGTTTAGTATAAGGGATGAAAAGAGCAGTAATATAAATGTCAATACTATCTTTAACAACATAAATAATAAGATGAAAGATAAGGATACAAGCAAGGATAACATCAGGAATCACCATAGTAAAAACAATGAAGATACCGGAACTCAAACAGCAGAAAACAACAATAGCCAGGTTCCGGTGAGAACTGGAACTGATCAATCGAATGAACCCGAAACTAAGGAAACCGGATATGATTCCGATAAAGAAGAGGGATATGATGAATATACAGTAGAATGAGGGAGACAGGTTTTATCTTATGGCAGAGCGAATATTGGTTATAGAAGATGAAAGTAAAATAGCCCGTTTTTTAGAGCTTGAGCTCAAACATGAAGGCTATGAAGTGGAAATAGCATATGACGGAAGAAGCGGTCTTGAGAGAGCGGAAAAGAATGATATTGATTTAATTGTTCTTGATCTGATGCTCCCCTTAATGAGCGGTATTGAAGTATGCAGAAGAATAAGAAAGTTTTCTGATGTACCTATAATCATGCTGACTGCCAAGGACGACATTTCTGACAAGGTAACGGGTTTGGATAGCGGGGCTGATGATTATGTTACCAAACCCTTTGCAATAGAAGAGCTTCTGGCTCGCATACGAGTGGCACTAAAAAGAAAAGCCTTGTCAGCAAAGGACAATTTAGGTGAGACTATCACCTCAGGCAAGTTGGTTTTAAACAAGATGCAGCATAAAGTTACCTATGACGGAGAAGAGGTATTTCTTTCAAAGAAGGAGTACGATCTTCTTCTTTACCTTATGGAAAATAAGGGGATTGTGCTGGACAGGGAAAAACTTATTGAGAATGTATGGGGTTATGATTTTGTAGGGGATACAAATGTTACAGATGTTTATATACGTTACCTCAGAAGCAAGATAGACCAAAAATATGGGGTTTCTTATATAAAAACTATTCGTGGGGTAGGTTATATTTTTGAAGACCAGGAATAAATCTGAATCGAAGAAACCTAATTCTTCATTGGCATCCAGCATATCGTCTTTTTACACCAAAATGTTTGCTCAATGGCTTTCTATAATTTTGGTGACCATTTTTATATTGGTAATAGGCTTTTCGGTTTTTTCCATGTATTATGAAACCTTGCCCTCAATTAATGCTCTAGAAGCACAAACCAGTCTCGCCGGGCTTGTTGATACAATTGAATCTAATAATGACAGTTTATTTTCTCTGATTAATGCAGACGGCCAAATTATTGCAATATCTAATAAACTCATTTCCGAAAATATAGATGTATATGATATAGCTTACATCGGGGCACAAATTAACAACAAAAGAGTTTATGTTTCTTTTGTAAGAAACTGTTTCATAGAGAATCAGAGCGTAAAATTAATAACCTACTTCGATATTACAATTATACTGATTGAAATAGCAATTATCGGTGCTCTGGCCATTTTGCTGTTTTTGATTTCTGTGCTTACAATTTATGTACAAGGTAATTATCTGACGAAAAAAACCTTTAAATTACTTGACGAGCTTGTAGAAAAGGCAAATAATATTTCTTCACAGAATCTGAATTTAAGGCTGAATGTAAGTAATTCAACCGATGAGCTTATCGAATTATCATTAACATTTAACCGTATGATGGATCGAATTGAAAAAGCTTATGAAAAACAAAAGCAATTTGTATCTGATGCTTCACATGAGCTTCGCACCCCGATTGCAGTAATACAGGGTTATGCCAGAATGCTTGAAAGATGGGGTAAGGATGACAAGGAAATCCTGTATGAATCAATTGAAGCCATAAACAAGGAATCGAAAAATATGCAGGATCTTGTGGATAAGTTGCTTTTCATTGCAAGAAATGATAAGGATACAATGGTTCTTATCAAAGACAAGTTTAATATGAGTGAACTGATGGAAGAAATGGTTAAGGATACTCTGATGCTTGAAACCAAGCACAATATAGAGAGTCATATACAGCCCGGCATATTTGTTAACGGCGACAGGGACAGAATTAAACAGGCCTTAAGAATATTTGTGGATAATGCTATAAAGTATACAGAACCGGATGGCAATATTACCCTGCGATTGGACAAAGATGGCGAATTTGCAGTTGCGTCAGTAATTGACAATGGGAAGGGCATATCAGAAAAAGATTTACCTAATATTTTTGATCGTTTTTATCAGGTGGATTCAGCAAGAGAGCGGGATAAGGGAGGTCACGGCTTAGGTCTCTCCATAGCCAGAATAATTGTACTACGTCATGGCGGTCGTATAAAGGTAGCCAGCAAACTGGGTAAAGGTACGCGTTTCAGAGTTTTTTTACCTCTGGAATAATTTCTGGTTTTCATTTTTGTTCTTATGATTATCATTTTGCATTAGAATTGAAAAGGGCCGGGAATAGTGATAATATATTCTTACTGTCTAATAAAAGGAGTTTTGTTTGATGCTTAGTTCCTCAAATACATTATCACGTATTCTTCTTCCGCTGGCCATATTATATTTTATTTACACGTTGTTGGGGCCTGTCGGGGGTATTGTAGGTCTTGTTATTCTATTGTTAATCTATATATATTTCAACAGATCTGTTTTTTATCAAAACAAAGCCAATAAAAAGTATCATAACCGGGATTATGAAGGTTCACTCGCTGATCTTAAAGCAGCAGTATCTATTGATCCAAAAAATGCCAAGATTCGTGGTACCTATGCTTTTTTACTTATAAAAATGGGATATATAGATGAAGCTTCTGTCCAAATTGAAGAAGCTCTTGCCAGGGTTAAGGTTGAAAGTGATAAAAACACCATGCTTATTACGAAGGCTTTGGTTTTCTGGAAACAGGGTAAAATTGATAAGGCTATAAAATTGCTGGACGAACTTATAAAAACCTATGAAACAACCAATGTTTATTCCACACTTGGTTTGCTTTATAACGAGAAGGGGGATTATGAAAAAGCATTGGAGTTTAATCTGTTGGCAAAGGATTATAATAGCAGCAATCCGGCAATCTTAGACAATTTGGGAACTTCCTATTTCAATTTAGGTGAATATGATAAGGCCTTTGAGACTTATCAGGAAGCCATGAAGTATAAGCCTACATTCCCCGAAATATATTATAATTACGCTAAAATGCTTGACCGTAATGGAGATATAGAGAAGGCTCTATATATGTTAAGAACCTCACAACAATTAAATTTCTGGCATACCAGCACAGTCACCAGAGAAATGGTTGAAGCTTATATAAATGAATTGGAAGCCAGGGAAAGAGAAATCGAAAACCAAAGAAAGATTTCAAGTGAGACAAATGAAACGGAAGATTCTGCAGAAAAAAATGATGAGACAGTTAATGAAAATAATGAATAATAATTATACCGGATAAACGAGGACAATATGGAAAACAAAAGAGAACATTATGAAGAGTTTAATATCAATTCAAGGATTATAGAACTGGCTAAAACAGCTGAAAATACTGTAAAAGACAGCTTTGACCAAATCAATTATGTCAAGGAGCAAAATCAGCTTAAGGTAATTCGCGCAATGCAGCGTGAAAGACTAAGTGACACACATTTTTCAGGCACTACCGGATATGGTTATAATGACAGGGGCAGAGAGATTCTCGACGCCGTTTATGCTCATGCGTTCCAGGCAGAGGATGCTTTAGTCAGACATAGTATAACTTGTGGCTCTCATGCTTTATCCTTGTGCCTTTATGGTATTTTGAGGCCGGGGGATGAGCTCCTCTCCATAACCGGCAAGCCATACGATACATTGGAAGAAGTCATCGGTATAAGAGGAAAAGATGGTGCAGGCTCACTGAAGGACTATGGAGTAACCTATACTCAAGTTGAGCTCAATAACGGACTTATTGATGACCAGGCTGTGATTAGGGCTATAAACAAAAAAACAAGGCTGGTTTTTATTCAGCGTTCAAGAGGATATGCGTGGAGACCTGCTCTTACTGTAAGTGAAATAGAGAGAGTTGTTAAACTGGTAAAATCAGCTAAGAATGATGTCCTGGTAATGGTTGATAATTGCTATGGCGAGTTTGTTGAAGACCGTGAACCTACCGCAGTAGGGGTCGATATTATGGCAGGCTCACTTATAAAGAACCCGGGAGGCGGAATTGTGCCCTCCGGGGGCTATATTGCTGGTAAAAATGATCTGGTCGAATTAATATCTTACAGAATGACACTTCCCGGATTGGGACGTGAAGTAGGAGCAACTTTGGGCAATAACAGACTGATGTTTCAAGGCTTCTTTCTGGCTCCGCATATTGTAGCCGAAAGCCTGAAAGGGGCTGTTTTTACTGCACAGATTATGAAGGATCTTGGCTTTACAACACATCCCGGCCCTTTTGACCCAAGATGTGATATTATACAGGCAATTAGATTTAACAGTGAAAAAGAGGTAATTGCATTTTGTCAGGGTATCCAAAAAGGCTCACCTGTTGACTCGTTTGTTACACCTGAACCATGGGATATGCCGGGATATGATTCACCGGTAATAATGGCAGCAGGCGCCTTTATTCAAGGTTCATCAATTGAGCTGAGTGCCGATGCACCCATTAGGGCACCTTATACTGCATATATGCAGGGAGGTCTGGTCTACGAGCACGTTAAACTGGGTGTAATGTGTGCCATTCAAGAGCTTATTGACCATGGAACAATAGTTCTGTAG
>JGI24707J26582_10003652_pt1 | contig 10957 bp, 10 predicted proteins | sample BioPla1DNA1_FD_26582 | JGI IMG/M metagenome (IMG submission 26582) | reverse complement strand
AAATCTGCTCCAAATACCCTTTGATAGTTTAAATATCTTTAGCAAACTGAAGTATCTAATATTTTTTTCACATATTTTCATTTCTTATGCTAATGATAATTTAAACTGGGTTTTGGAGGAAGACATGGGTATTAAAATTTTAGGCTTTATAAGCGGATTGCTTAATGGACTTTTTGGATCGGGTGGGGGTCTTGCTGCTGTGCCTTTGATAGAATCTCAAGGAATACAGCCTAAGAAAGCACACGCAACTTCTGTCGCTTTGATATTTTGCCTTAGTATAATAACTGCAATAGTATATTTTTTTAATGGATTTATTGATATAAAAAGCACTATTTCCTATATACCAGGGGGAATAGCCGGAGCAGTGACGGGAACATTTTTGCTCAAAAGAATTAATAATTCTATTTTAAGAAGAATTTTTGGAGCTATTATGATAATATCATCGATAAGGATTTTTATAAAATGATTGAATTTTTAATAGGTTTTTTTACGGGAGTAGCAGCATCAATGGGGCTTGGAGGAGGATTTGTGCTGTTGATTTTTATGATTAATTTTACCGATATTTCACAAAGGCAGGCACAGGGTACAAATATTCTCTTTTTTTTACCCATTGCTTTATTATCGATAATATTTCACACTAAAAATAAGCTGATAGAATGGTCAGTTGTTTTAAAATGTATTTTTTGGGGGATAATCGGTGTAGTTGCAGGCTATTTAATAGCTTGGTTTATAGATGAAAAATGGCTTTCTTATATTTTTGCTGGATTAATGGCTGTTGTCGGTGTGAAAGAGCTATTTCACAAGAATTTAGATAATACTAATAAAAATAATCGTATAAAAACCTTATATTTTCAGCAATATTACAATTGACAAATATTAAAAGCTTTGTTATAATGATTAATAATTAATATATTAAAAGCTATGACAGGGAAAAAAGCTGTAATTATCCTTTAGAGAGCTGATGTGTTTTAATGTTTTGGTATTAAAACTTGGTGAAAATCAGTGCTTAATTTCAGAAATAACTCACCCTGGAGCTGTCGGCTGAAAGCTTTTGTCAGTAGGCTTGATCGGGTTCTCCCGTTATAGAGATAGAAATTGTATGATTTCGATAAGTGGGTTTTCACCAATAAGAGTGGTACCGCGAGGATTTATTCCCCGTCTCTTAGCATATGCTAAGGGCGGGGATTTTTAGTTATTATAAATGAGAGAGGTTAGAAAAATGAAAAATTATCAAAGATATCACAGAAACTATTTTCTCCCCCCTGTTAATGAAATGAAATGGGCAAAAAAGGAGTATATCGATAAAGCACCTATTTGGTGTAGTGTTGATTTGCGTGATGGAAATCAAGCACTTGTTGTGCCTATGAGCCTTGAAGAAAAGCTCAGGTTTTTCACTTTTTTAGTGAGTCTAGGGTTTAAGGAAATTGAAATAGGATTTCCTGCAGCCAGTGAAACAGAATTTGAATTTGCTCGTGCTTTGATAGAAAAAAATCTTATTCCTGATGATGTAACTGTACAGGTTTTGACACAGGCAAGGTCACATATTATTAAAAGGACTTTTGAAGCTTTGGAGGGAGCAAAAAATGCAGTTGTCCATATGTATAATTCTACTTCATTTTCGCAAAGACAGCAGGTTTTCCGTAAGAGCAAAGAGGAAGTTTTGAAAATTGCTGTTGATGGGGCTAAGCTTTTGAATGAAATGGCTAAGGAAACTAAGGGAAATTTTCGTTTTGAATACTCTCCTGAAAGCTTCACCGGTACAGAGCCTGAATATGCTTTGCAGGTGTGTAATGCTGTGCTTGACATATGGCAGCCTAATGCTGAAAAAAAGGTTATTATAAATCTTCCTGTTACTGTTTCGATGTCACTTCCGCATATTTATGCTAATCAGATAGAGTATATGTGCGATAATTTAAAATATCGTGAAAATGTTATAGTATCCTTGCACCCTCATAATGATAGGGGTACAGGGGTTGCTGATGCTGAGCTGGGTATCCTTGCTGGTGCTGATAGGATTGAAGGTACACTTTTTGGAAATGGTGAGCGTACTGGTAATGTTGATATAATAACCCTAGCTATGAATTTGTTTTCACATGGAGTTGATCCTAAGCTTAATTTAGAAAATATGCCGCAGATAGTTGAATTTTATGAAAGCGTTACCAGAATGCATGTGCATGAACGTCATCCATATGCGGGACAATTAGTATTTGCTGCTTTTTCTGGTTCTCATCAGGACGCTATTGCAAAGGGAGTTAAATGGCATCAGGAAAATAATATTACCGGCTGGACAGTTCCTTATCTTCCTATTGACCCTAAAGATGTTGGCAGAGAATATGAAACCGATGTTATACGCATTAACAGTCAATCAGGAAAGGGCGGCATCAGCTATCTTATGGAAAACAATTATGGCTTTGACATCCCTGCTAAAATGCGAGAGGACTTTGGCTATATGGTAAAGGATGTATCTGACAAGCTCCATAAAGAGCTTTCATCTGATGAGATANTGGATATTTTCAAAGAAAATTATATTAATATCACCACAGAATTTGATATAANTGAAGTTCATTATAAGCAAATAAACGGTGAGATTGAGGCATCAATAATTATTTCAAATGGTAAGGAAATCCACGCAATCGGGCATGGAAACGGTAGACTTGATGCAGTTAGCGATGCATTAAAAAAGACCATTAATGTGGAGTTTAATATCGATTTTTACAAGGAACATTCACTTGAAGTAGGCTCAAAATCAAAGGCAGTAGCCTATGTTGGAATTAAGCTTCCCGATGGCAGTGCAGTTTGGGGAGCAGGGGTTCATACAGATATTGTAAATTCTTCGGTAAGTGCCTTGGTTAGTGCTGTTAATCGCAGTGGGATATATAAAAATAGAAGTAAATAAGTGATAGTATAAATAAAAAAGCCTTCCTTTAAGAGAAAGTATCTCCTAAGGGAAGGCAATCTTTATTTTTAGAAAAGCAATTGTTCTGCCTCGTATTTATTTTNATAGCTTTTTAGATANTTAAATATTTCATCATTATTATGCATTATATTATTTTCATTACAAATAGCGTGAAAATATTTTGTGAGAATATAATTATTATCGCTGTTTAAAATGTAATTATCTTTATACTTTCTTATATATTTTTCTTTTAAACTCGGAAAATGACTGTCAAGCTTTGTATAAAAGTATTCTCTGCTTCCCTCTCTTAATGTCATTCCTGCACCAAAGTAAATAATGCCCTTAACATTAGCTTTTATGCAATAATTAATAATGCCTTGAAAATTTTCCTTATTATCATTTATAAAGGGGAGAATAGGCGTAAACCAAACAATAGTCGGTATGCCATTATCTCTTAAAGTACATAGTGCCTCGAATCTTTCTTTTGTAGTGGAAACATTAGGCTCGATAATTTTGCACAAATTTTCATCGAAAGTAGTGAGGGTAATTTGCACAACACATTTGCTTTGCTCATTAATTTGTTTTAGTAAATCTAAATCGTTTAAAATGCTTGCTGATTTTGTAATGCACGTAAAACCATAACCGTATTTGTATGCAAGCTCCATGCTTTTTCTTGTATAATGCAGCTTTTTCTCTATTGGAATATATGGGTCACACATTGAACCTGTTCCAATCATACATAATTTTCTTTTTGACATTAATGATTGTTCTAAAAGCTCAATCGCATTTTCTTTTACTTCTATATCCTCAAAATCATGGTCAAAGCCATAGCAAAGGCTGCGACTGTCACAATATATACAGCCGTGAGAGCAGCCACGATAAATATTCATAGAATCGCCTTTGCTAAGTATGGATTTCACCTTTTTAAAATGCATAATCAATCAGTAAGCGTGTTAAACGGTGCTACGGGTAAGCCCTCGCTGTTGAACAGCTTTATCTCCATGTAATTTGTAAATGCATATTGTGCATAAACTGGATTATCTACTTTTTCACTTTTTAATATAATATCCTTGCCGCAAATTTCAGCTTCAGCATCAAAAAATATGCCATCACCACCTGCAATCTTAAAGCTTTCTAGTTCTCCCTTTGCTACTAGTCCGTCATAAACATAATCAAAGATTAACTTAAGCTGATTTCCTTCAGTATATGTATTTTTCAAAATCGGTGAGAAAGCCTTTATTTCATTTCTTCCGTATACATGATATAATGCCTGAAGTGCAAGCCTTTCACCTACGGGCCTTTTGTCTGTTGGATGAATATTATCTATTTCACCACAATCAACGATTATTGCAATACCTGTGTTCTTTATAGTTTTAAAAACATTCATTTGTGCTTGCCTTAAAATTGCCCATTTTTTATCATCAGGTGCATTTGTATAGCCAAACATAGGTAGCTGAACGTTTATAAAAGGAAGGCTTCTATCCATAAAATCATCTCTCCACTGCTCTATCAAAGAAGAAAGAAGGTGATAATATTTTTCTGGATGAACCTCATCTTGTTCGCCTTGATAATATATAAATCCTCCTAAGGTGTATGGAGCAATTCTTTTAAGCATTGTTTCGTATAACCCACAAGGACGTAAAGGGTTTTTTATTCCCATAGGACCGGGATAACGATTTTCTCCTGCTATTTCAAGCACTTCATCCCATGTTTTCTCAGGAAACTCCTCTTGAACCTTTGCAACACGCTGTCCCCACTCAGCAGCATATTTTTCATAATCGTCAAACTCTTTTATCATTTGCTCGTTGGTTTTGCCTTTTGTTATTTCATCATATTCATGGATTATATCAGCTGTTTCATAGTGACTTAAAAGCTTTTCACGACTTTGCCAGCAGGCAGCAAAAGTGCCACCCCAGTTGCAGCCGATGATTCCTACTGTTACATTTAATTCCTTTTGCAGCTTTATAGCGAAATACGTGCCGACAGCAGACCATGCCTTTGAATTTTCAGGGGAAGCGACATTCCAGCAAGAATTATTTTCAGCTTTGTAAAGCTCCTCACCGAGCATTGAAATTTTATTTGTATAATAAAACCTTATTTTATCAGTATTAAAGTCCTTTAAGAAATCGTTTCCATCTAAGCTGTTTTGAAGCTCCAGCTCCATATTGGATTGCCCCCCTGCGAGCCAGACCTCTCCAATCATTACATTAGTAAAAATCCTTTCATACTCGCCTTGAGTCAGCTTTAAATCATAAGGGCCTCCTTCTTTCATAGGATTTAAAATAATAGTAAATTTCCCATCTTTAATAAATGCCCTTTGCTTTTGATTATTTATTTCGCAAATTATTTCATGATTGCTGTCAGTATTACCGAAAATACGAACATTTTTATCTCTTTGCAATACCATGTTATTACTAAAAATTGCTGCTGTATTAAACATAAAAACTCCTTAAAATTTTTTATATATTATACTTTTAATTTTTAATTTAGTCAAATGTATTTATAAATTATCAAGCTGCTCAATCCATTGATTTGCACTAGCATCACTTGGCATACGCCAATCTCCTCTTGGAGAAAGTGCAATACTACCGATTTTTACACCATCCGGAAGGCAAGAGCGTTTAAACTGCTGTGAAAAAAACCTTTTGTAAAAGTTTTTAAGCCATTTTAATATAGTTTCTTCATTAAAATTATTTTTAAAAGCATAACAGGCAAGCCTATATACTTTTTTAGGGGGAAATCCATATCTTATGCTATAATAAAGAAAAAAGTCATGCATAACGTATGGGCCTATCAAGTCCTCGGTTTTTTGTACAATTTTATCNTTTTCAGCAGGCAAAAGCTCGGGACTTACGGGAGTGTCTATAATATCTTTAACAATATTTTTCAGCTTTTCATCATTTTGTATTTTTGCATAATAAATAAGAATATGACTTATAAGTGTTTTTGGCACTGATGAATTTACAGAATACATTGACATATGATCGCCATTATACGTACACCAGCCTAATGCAAGCTCGGATAAATCTCCGGTGCCAACTACAAGTGCATTTTGACTATTGGAATAGTCCATTAAAACCTGAGTGCGTTCACGTGCCTGAGCATTTTCATAAGCGGCAGAACGATCGCTGTTATCAAGCTCGATATCCTTNATATGCTGCTTTACAGCTTTAGAAATATCAATTTCTTTAAAGGTGACTTTTGTTATTGATGCAAGCTCGCTTGCATTACTCTTTGTACGTGTGGAAGTGCCAAAGCACGGCATTGAAATTGCTAAAATATTTGTTAAGGGTAAGTCCATTAATTGCATTGTCTTTATACAAACAATTAAAGCAAGTGTGCTGTCAAGTCCTCCGGAAAGCCCAAGCACCAGCCTTTTCACCCCAGTATGAATGAGTCGCTTTTTTAATGCATAAGCTTGCATATTTAGAATAAATTCACATCTTTTTTCTAATTCAGCTTTATCAATTGGGATAAAAGGAGTAGGAGAAATAAATCTTGTTAGTAAAGTTCTTTCTATATTAAGTGAAAAAGTATTATTATAATTTGTATTTTTTATTATAAAACCTGTATTCTTNCTTCTTTCAAAATTAATTTTTTGATAATCGATTTCTGTAATTAGCATTTTATTATCAAAAGGGGGCTTTTCAGCTATAATAGAGCCGTTTTCAGCAATTATTGAATGACCGCTGAATATCAAGTCCTGCGTACTTTCATATTGACCTGCATTTGCGTAAATATAGGCACAAATAAGTCTGGAAGATTGATTTTTAACATATTCGCTGCGTTTTGTCGGCTTGCTTATAAANTCGTTGCTTGCTGATATATTTACTATCACATTTGCTCCGTTGAGTGCAAATGTGTTTGAAGGGGGATTTACAGCCCATAAATCCTCGCAAATTTCAATTCCTATTATTAATTGTGGAAGCGTGGAGCATTGAAGTACAGCATTATTTGTTAGTGTTGTACCCCATTCCTTTAAAAAGGAATCTTCACTAAGTGTAGAAAAATAACGTTTTTCATAATATTCATTATAGTTTGGAAGATTTTGCTTTGAGTAAATGCAAATAATCCTGCCCTTATTTATAGCAATAGCACAATTATATAGTTTGCCCTTGTCTTTTACGGGGCAGCCTAAGATAATTAGCATATCTAAGGCTTTTGTGCGTTCAGCAATGTCAAAAACAGCTTTCCTCGCATTTTCAATCAAAATATCTTGAAAAAATAAATCACCACATGAATATCCTGTGATGCATAGCTCAGGAAAGGCAAGAATTTTCACATTGTTATTATCAGCTTCAATAATTGCATTAATTATTTCATTTTTGTTGTAATCGGTATCTGCTATTTTTAGTTTTGGTGAAAAAACAGCAGCTTTTATAAATCCATCTTTCATTTCAAACCTCATTTTGATTGATTTACAATTTGTTTTATCTATTTTATACTAAAATTTATAAAATGTCAATCTGATTTTATTGATTATAGTAATAGCTTTAGTCATTTTACACAAAAACAAGGTTAATAATTTGTAAAAACGCTAATTGACTATGGCTTAATTTTATATTATTATTATACTATAAAGTATAGATTATAATTTATTTAAACAAGTTGTAATCGTATACAATTTTTTAAGGAGGTTAGAATGAAACTTAAAACTAGAATAATGTCCGGCATTATGGCGGCATTAATGTTGTTGACTGTGGCATGTGAAGAAGATGNTGATGTTGTTTCTGGCGCAGATGCCGGTGAAGGGTTTGATTATGATTCACAAACCGATGTTGGAAACGTTATTTGGCTTGGTTATTATGATTTGAATAGTGATGGTGCAGAGGGCTCGGCATCTTTGACGCAATTGTTTGAAGAGCGTCATGGTGGTACTATTGAATATATTCAAGTAGGCTCTGTTGAGTACTATGATAAGCTTGCTTTGATGATTCAAAATGACCAATCACCTGACTTAGTTAGAAGTGAGTGGGCAAGCTATCCGGATGGAATGGATAAAAACCAGTTTGAACCATTGGATGAATATATTGATTTGGATAGTCCNCTNTGGTCCGGAATGAAAGAATATATCGAGATGTTCATGTGGAAGGATACACTTTATTTCCCTGCATATAGAGTAGCTCCTGAATTAAGCACTGTTATTCACTATGACTATGATTTGCTTACAAGTGCTTTGGGTGAAGAGAATGATCCATATACTCTCTATCAAAATGGTGAGTGGACATTATCAAAAATGAAAGAGCTTATGTCAAGCTGGGTGGCACTTGATAAGGAAAATAACATTGGATATTCAGGATTTAATGCAATACCTTTCATTGCTACAACAGGTAAGGCTTTGCTGGCTGTTAATCCCGATGGTACAGTTGTAAATAATTTAAAAGATTCAAGTATAAGTGATATTATGCTGTACTTGCAAGATAACTTTAATAACAGATCTATGCCTTTGACAAATGGAGAATGGATTGGTCCTGATGGTGGTAAGCCATTTGAAAAGAAAAACCGTTTGTTCTATGGAATGGGTCTTGATTGGACATATACAAACTCTGTTCTTTCTCTTCCAGATACAGAATTTAGGTTTGTACCATATCCTCGCTATGAAAATGCTGATAAGTATTATACAAATATGCAGCTGTTTGGATACTTAGTTCCTAAGGGTGCTAAGAACATTAATGGTGCGCTAACTTGGATTTTCTTAAATAGACAAAATGAGATTGAACCTGATGCAATAGCACAAGCTAAGGAGAATGCGATTAATCCTCCTGTTGAGTACTATACTGCCGGCAAAAAGAAGGGTCAAGAAAAGCCAAGAGTTGTATGGACTGAGGCAATGTGGGATTTGAGAACAGAGCTTGGCAATCCTGAAAAATTTGGATTTGTATTTGAAGGTGCTTACGGTGTAGGCAGCAAGCTGAAGAATATTTATGAAAACTATGTTCTTAAAGAATCCTTATATGGTGAGGGTGAAACAACCTGGACTAAGATTGTTAATGAGCAATTTACAGTAATAGAAGAGGAATTGAAAACTGCTAGTTTCACCTCTGTCAGCTAATAATTATTATAAAAACCGTACCATTTTATGTGGTGCGGTTTTTTTGTATATTTTTCAATTCTCTGGTAAAAATAATGATAAAGGGGTGAAGTAATGAGGAATTTTGATGAACTTCCATTAGGTTTTGGTATGCAGCTTATGCAAAATATGAAAGCATCTCAATATTTTAATTCTTTATCTAAGCAGGAAAGAGATAAGATTATATCAAAAACACATCAGATTCATTCCAAGCAGGATATGGAGGAATTTGTAAATAATTTAACTGAAATGAGGCAATAATGGATAAAAAACGTTTTCAAAAACAAGAAAAGCGATATGAAGAGCCTAATCCAAAAACAGCGACAAATAATCAGTGGGCAAAGACGACGAAGGATAATGATGATAGGGAAAGGCGAGATGGTCCTGGAGGAGATTGAATTAAAAAGCAAGCAAAGATTTTGCTTGCTTTTTGTTTGGAAAAATAGTTTTAATTAAATATAGCTTAAACATATTTATTAATTGATATTCTTTAAAAAAATTTTAATGTATAAAAAAAGTATTAAGTTATAGATTTTCACTAATTTTTATGATATAATTAAAGAAAATTTAAAAAAAGAGGTTTTTATGGAACTGGTAATTAACAACCTAAGAAAATCGTTTGATAAAAAGGAAGTATTAAGTGGAGTTAATTTTACCTTTGAAAAAGGAAAAATATACGGTCTTATAGGCAGAAATGGTGCAGGAAAGACGACTTTATTTAATATTATAAATGATGATATTGCTGCGGATGACGGAGAATTTTACATATCGGAAAATGGTATGTCTAGAAAACTTGTGCAAGAGGATATTGGTTATGTTCTGTCAGTGCCTGTTGTACCCGATTTTTTAACAGCGAGAGAATTTTTGAAGTTTTTTCTAGATGTTAATAAAAAAAGACTAGAAAATCCTTTATCGATAGATGAATATTTAGAGATGGTCCAAATCGATGTAAGCGATAGAGATAAGCTGCTGAAGGATTTTTCCCATGGTATGAAGAATAAAATTCAGATGCTAGTGAATTTTATGGCTGAGCCTAATATTTTACTGCTTGATGAACCACTTACTTCCTTTGATATAGTGGCAGCTGATGAGATGAAAAAGCTTTTAAGAAGGAATAAAGATAATCATATTATTATTTTTTCCACACATATTCTTGAAATTGCTTTAGAACTATGCGATGAAATTGTTATTTTAAATAATGGATTACTTAGTGAAGTGACAAAGGATAATTTAAACAATAGTGATTATACCCAAAAGATTATTTCAGCCTTAAAAGGAGAAATTTAATGCAGTATATAAAAATTCTTTTTCTTTTAAAAATAACCTATGGAATAAATAGCTTTATATTTGCTTTAAAACGTATTCCTTTAATCGGAAAGTTTTTTCAAAGTATCGATATACAAAATAATAAGACATTAAAAAAAATAGCATTTATAATTTCAGTAATAAAAGAAATTTTAAAGGTGTTTTTGACTAAATTTATTTACATAGCAATTATTATAATTTCACCGATAATTTTTAATGTGAATGAGCAAATTATTTCTGCCAATTTATTTTTAACATTATTTTTTTATTTAACAATTATAGGTGGTGCTATAAATTCAAGTGTGTTCATAGGTACTCCTGATAAATATTATGTTATTGCTTTAATGAGAATGGATAGCAAAAAATATTCACTTTTAAGTATATTTTCATATAATATAAAGACATTTATAGGTTTTATTCCTGCACTTTTATTAGCAGGATTTATATTGAAAATTAATTTTTTAAAATGTATTGGTTTAGCTGTTTTTGTAATTTTGGTTAAAATTGTTTTTCAAGCAATGAATATTTTTATAGACACAAAAGTTAGAAAAAAGCTCTTTGAAAGGCTGAGGATAGCTTTTAATATAATGGCTATGTTAAAGTTTATTGTTGATAAATAGGAAAAAAATTAGAACTTCCGTTTTTTGGAAGTTCTATTAGTAATAACGTTTTCTTCAACTAACACA
>JGI24707J26582_10003648_pt1 | contig 10961 bp, 7 predicted proteins | sample BioPla1DNA1_FD_26582 | JGI IMG/M metagenome (IMG submission 26582) | reverse complement strand
TAAGGGGAGGTAAAATCTTTGGATAGGATACGTTTTATTCATACTGCGGATGTTCATCTAGGGAGCTTTTTGCAGATAATAGGAGATTCTCTGCCGACTAAGGTTGAAAAAAGCAGAGTCGAAGCGACCTTAGAAGGTTTTCAAAGAGTTTGTACTACAGCAATCGAAGAAAAAGTTGATTTTGTAGTGATCTCCGGCGATCTTTATGATAGGGAAGCCCGATCGGTTCAGGCTCAAGAATACTTTATTAGGGAGTGCCGCAAATTAGCACAGGCAGATATTGAGGTATTCGTCATCGCCGGCAATCATGATCCGCTTAGAGAAAACCAGGATATTTTTGAATTTCCAGGTAATGTGCATGTTTTCAGGGGTGAACAGGTTGAGATGTATGAGGTCTTGAACCAACGGAGGGTACCTGCGGCAAGAATAGTCGGCCAATCGTACCTTAATCGAGCTGAAACCCAAAAAATTCATCTGGGTTATAAGGTCCCAAGTGATCATTTGTGGAATATTGCTTTATTGCACACTCAACTAGAGTCGGGGGCTTCTAACTATGTGCCGGCCACTTTAAGTGAGCTCAAAGATAAAGAAGAAATTCACTATTGGGCCTTAGGACACCTTCACCAACCGCAGATTATTAGCGAGGACATTCCGTTGGTGGTCTATCCGGGAATTCCTCAAGGTCGGGACTTTGGAGAACAAGGCCGAGGCGGAAGTTTTCTTGTGGAGCTGAGCAGAAGCCAGCGTCCATCGGTTACTTTTTTGCCAACAGCCCCCGTACAATTCGCCAGAGTTGATATATTTATCGATCGTGATGGAGATGTGGAAACGATTGATGCATTGAGAGAAAAGATTGCTCGCAAAGTGGAGCATCTACTAGTTAAGAAAGATGACAAACATCCACTAGAAGGCTATGTAGTTGATTGGGTAATTAGAGGTAGGGGCTATTTACATAACAACATAATGGAACAGCCGGAAAATTTTGCCGATCATTTAATTTCTGAATTGAGAACGGAATATGGTAACGGAAATCCNTTTGTTTGGACAAATGCTGTAACTTTTCGAACTAAGCCGCCCCTAGATTTCGAGTTTGAGATGGAAAACAGCGAGATTCTTTTAGAACTTGATGCAGTTCTTAAAGAATTCTTAGAAGAACCGGAATTTAAAGAAGAGATATTGAACAGATTGGGACCTGTATGGAAGGGCAATGTTAATTTTGAAGACCATGGCCCTGCAGATGATTTTCGTTTTCATCTAGATCATGATACTTTGCAAGAGCTTTTGGAAAGCGCTCGCCAAATGATTTTAGAGGGCTTAATCCAGGGGAGGGGTTAACAATTAAACTTCAAAGGTTGTATATAAGGGATTTTGGAATTTTAAAGAACCAAACTTTGGACGGGATAGATCCCGGTTTAGTGGTAATCGGCGGTTTGAATCGGGCCGGGAAAACCACTTTAATGCAAGTCCTTAGATATTTGGGTTATGGGTTTCCCAAATCGCCACACTTACCTCCTGCGAGTTCTAAATATGAAGTGGATGCGGATCTTCGTTTTACCGGCGATATATATAATTTAAAATTACAGGGCTATGCCAAACCCGAATTAAATCGAATTTCAGGTGATGGTCAATTAATAACAAGTTATCAAGATTTTTATAAAATCGATGGATTTACCTATCGCCAGCTTTTTACCATAAGTCTGGATGAATTGCGACCCTTAGAAATTTGGACAAAGGATGAGCAAGAGCGCCTAAAATCCATTCTTCTAGGTGCGGGTTTCGGTGATTTACTAAACCTTCCTTACCTCGCAGATCGATTTTCCAGGGCAGCCGATTCCATCGGAGGCACGAAGGGCACCACTACTGTGCGGCAATTTGCCGCATATCATGATGCAATAAAACAAGGGCAAGATCTTAAGGAAGAAGGGCTTGCTCAAGTGGAAGAATATCGCGAAAAGAATCTAGCGTTACAAGAAATCGAACATAAAATAGAAGAAACCAATAAAGAACTAACCAACCTGAAAAATAGAGTCATCCGTCTCGATGTAGTTAAGAATAATTTCGATAGTAATGTGGAGTTAGAAAGGCTTCAAGCAGAGATTTCTAATAAAAAAGAGGATTCTTGGGTAGGCGGTCCAAGCACGGAACGTTTGGAGCAACTCCAAAGTCTAAAAGTTAATTATTTGCAATTGCAAAGTGAATTGCGTGATAGGGAATTAGAGTTGGGATTACCCGACACCACCATAGATTTGCTCCTTGAAGAGCAAGTAAATCTTACAAATCTTGCGGCAGGCGTCTCCGGTATTAAAGAGCGAATTCGCTTGTTTGAAACCGTAAGACAAGATTATGATAATAATAAGCAGAAATTAACTGATGAAATACGGGACATCAACGCCGATTGGCAAGGTCAGAATTATGAAAAGATAATGGATATTCGAACGGATAGCATAGAGTTTAATCGGCTAAATGAAGTTTTAGATGAATATCAAGATACAAAGTTTGCCAAAGATGGACACGCTACAGAATTAAATAGGCTTCGCCTAGAGCGGGAAATCTTAGAGGAGCATGTTTTTGGTCCGGAAGCCGAAAAAACCAAGAACAGTCTAAAAAAATCGATGGTGTTTTTGATTGCATCCGTATCAATTGGTGTGCTGATTTACTTGTTTAGTCCGTATGTTGGGATCCTCACAGGGTTTGGTGGTATTGTAAGTACACTTATGTATTTTCTGTTCAGTTTACAGAAAAACAAAAGCGATCTTGCTCTGCTAAGACGGGATGAAGAAAGATTGGCAGATGTTAAGGTTAAACTTAAACTTGAACAAGAGAACTTAGAGAATAGGCAAGCATCTTTTGATCTGTGGGATAAAGAATTAAGAGAGTATAGAAGGGCCTTAAGGTTAGATTCTGAAGTCTCTTTTGGTAATCTACCGGGTTATTTGTCAAGAATCAAGAACGTGCAATCTCAAATACTTGATTTGCTTAGGATGCAAAAGCAACTATCCACTGATAAGACGTATCTTGACGAAGAATATAATAGATATGCTGGGCTATTGACCAAACTGCAAGTGGATCCAAAAACTCAAGGGGAAGGTTGGGATTGGGTTTTCTCTAATCTTAGCATTTGGCAAGGTAATCTGGAAAAAGCTCGAAAAGTAAAAAGTTTGCGGCAAGAAACTGCTGAGACAGAACAAGGCATAATTAACATTTTAGAATTAGATCCGGAATTTACTGCCGAAGATATTGTCTTGGAAGATGCAATTAACAATTTCGTTGTTAAAGGGCAGCTCGGTTTGGAGTTTGCATCACTAGAAGATAAATACAGAGAATTAGAGCGTTCTATTATTAGTTCTTTGACTTCTGATACTGTGAAAGAGGCATTTGCAGAAGACGATATTTTAGGAGCATTTCAGGCGTATTGCAGGCGTTATAATAGTAAGCAATCAGTGGAAGAGGTTTATTTGTCCACTATATCAGAGCGGAATGAAAGAAATGAGGTTCTAGAAAGACTGAAAGCGGATCGCCAAAGTCTTCTAGATACCCTGAAAGCTTTAGCCACACAAGAAAAATTGGCCCGCGGTCAGCAGTTAATTACCAATAATAGAGAGTCATTGCGCCATTTAGCAGAAGATTATGCTAAAAATAGGGTAGCAGAATTTATTTTGCAAAAAATAGAACAAAACATGCTGCAAGGTATGAAGGATAATATAATGGATAATGCCGGACAGATCTTTAAGCAACTAACCGGAGGTGATTATAAAGGGATCTTCCCATCGGAGCCTTTGTTAGAAAATGATTTTGAAGCGATTCTAAACAATGGTACTGAATCACAAAGTGTGGACATGTTGAGTAGAGGTACCAAAGAGCAGCTTTATTTGGCAGTTAGATTAGGGCGAATAATGGACGTAAAGCCTTCCCTGCCAGTCATTATTGATGATTCCTTTGCCAACTTTGATAGTAGACATATGGGTCAATCAATGAAGATTCTAACCGAACTAGCTAAAACACATCAGATTTTCGTTTTAACATGTCATAAGAGTTTACTTGAAACCATAGCTAATCTTCAGTCTCCAACTCAATATTGGATGTTGCGACAAGGCGAAATTTCAAGAAGCGAATATGGTGAACTTTATCAACATCTCAGTTAAAGAAAGTACCCCTTTGTGTCGATTAGGACTGGGGAGCTTTTAACGCAAATAACTTTATGGACACTTAAATGGGTGAAAATAAGTTCTAACTTGCGTGGAAAGTAATTGCCAAAGGGGTGCGCCTTCTTTTTGTATAGCGCAATTGTTTAATGCTGTATTCAGCACCGTGGAGGTGTACTTGTTGAAAACTTTGATCAGACGAATATACATTTTAGGAATTTTATTTATTTTAGCATTTGGAGTAATTTTCGTGGCTAATAATTATCAATCTTCAGATCGTATTATGCGATATGAAGTTGAAGACAATGTCACCTTGAGGCTGGAATTAGTTATGAAAGCAATTTCTAGCGAATTTGGACGAGTTGAGCAAACCATAAATATGGTCGACGCCGTTCTCCAACAAATACAGGACTTCAACGAAATCACCGAAGTTTTAACGATATTTCTTCAACAGAATCCTTCTTATTTATCCATATGTTTTCACACAAAAGAAGGTGAAATGTTCTGCGCAGGCGATTGGCAGTCCCTTGAGGATGTTAATTCGCAGGGAGAAGTTTGGTATGTTGCGGCAGCCGATGCGGAGGGCTTGGTAGTAATTAATCACCAAACCGCTCTTGTTGATGGGGGACCCGTTGTGACTTTAGCTAAGCCAAGCCTTGGATCAGCGGGAGAAGTACTAGGTGTGGTCGGCATTAACTTATTATGTGACGAAATTTTTCTTTTCTTGGATAGTGACAAGGCTTTGAAAATTCCGTATTCCAGCTTTTTTGATAAAGATGGGAATCTCGTTGTTCATCCCGCAACGAGGTATGGTTATGGAAGAGACTTTTCACTATCAGAAGTCTTGGGGGTTGACTTTAAAAACCAACCGAGTGGTATATCTTACGTAACTTTGCACGGTGTGGAAAATGTTTATAAATGGGATCGCATACCGGGGACAGATTTAACCGTTGGAATTTTTGCATCCGTAAGTGATTTCTTTGACCGAGGTGCATTGATAAAAGAAACAGTAAATGCAACTTTACTTACTGGGATGGTCTTNCTACTTCTTTTAATGTTTTTTCAAAAGAAAAATCTGATTGATCCCATAAAACAATTTCAAGGTGATGTGGAACGGATATCTCTTGCAGATGATTCTTCTTATCGTCTCCAGGTGGNAGATAAAAACTTATTTAGGTCATTACGCGAGANAATCAACATGCTTTTGGATAAGGTGCAAGAGCAACGCGAAAGGGTTTCGTATCAGCAAGAAGAATTGCAAGCAGCCTATGAACAAGTGGTAGCCCACGAGCAACAGTTGCAGGGCCAGTTTACAGAAATAAAGCAACAAGAAACACAAATTAGATTTTTGGCAGATCATGATCCCTTGACCGGTCTAAGTAATCGAAGAAAGTTTACTGAGGATCTGGAAAGGTTAATTACCAACGACAATACCGGTGCCGTCTTAATCTTGGATATTGATGACTTTAAGAACATCAACGATGTTCAAGGACATATTTACGGCGATAGGGTGTTGCAGTTAGTGGCGCAATTTTTACAAAAGGAACTTGATTCTTGCGCTAAGGCNTATCGCTTCGGTGGAGATGAATTTTTAATTATCGCCGATGGTTTGGACAATCCACATGAACTGGAGCAACACATTTTGGAAGCGGGCAAAGATTTCCGTAAATCATCTAGCATACATCAGAAAAGCAGTAATATAACTGTAAGCATTGGAATTGTACGCTTTCCATATGATGGAGAAACAGTTGAGGAGTTATTGAGCAAAGCTGATATAGCCTTGCATTATGCCAAGGAAACGGGAAAAGCACGTCATGTTTTCTTTGAAGATACCATGGGTTTGAGTTTTAGCGAAAGAGTCCAAATGGAAAAGATCTTACAAGAAACCATAGATTCGGAGAATTTCACGCTTCTTTATCAACCTATCGTTAATGCACGGACCGGTAAAGTGGCCTACTTCGAGGCTTTAATAAGAATTAAAGGTTTGCCCATATCACCGGGGGTTTTCATTAGTATAGCGGAGAGATCCACGTTGATCTTTCCCATAGGTCGTTGGGTTATTAAAGCAGTAATAGCACAGTTGGTTGAATGGAAGAAGTTCGGAAAAGATATGATCCCGATTTCTATTAATTTCTCCGCTAGACAGTTCTATGATGAGGGTTTAGTTAACTTCCTCGTAGAAGAACTTGAAAAAAACGATGTGGATTCAAGCTTAATCGAAATTGAAATTACAGAAACGGTTTTTATTGATAATATAGACAAAGCTAGGGCTATTATGCAAAAAATAAGAGATTTGGGGATCAAGATTGCCCTAGATGATTTTGGGACAGGGTATTCTTCTATTAATTTTATAACGAGTATACCGGTTGATCGCATTAAGCTAGACAGAAGCATGATTGAAAAACTCATTCAGAACATGCAAGTACTAGAAGGGCTAATTTTTATTGCCCATGGTTTAAAGATGGATGTAGTTGCCGAAGGGGTAGAAAGGATAGAAGAAGTACATTTGCTAAACCAAGTCCATTGTGATTATTTACAAGGCTACCTTTTCAGCGTACCCGTGCCACCGGAACAAGCGGAGCTCCTTTTTGAAAGGGATTTCAGTAAGATTCTTGGTCTAGACGAGGCATAAGACGATATATAGAACGATAAGAGGAGTTAACCTTAAGGTTAACTCCTCTCCTTGTTAATACCAAAAGTTTAAGGAAACCGAAGCACTTACTTCGATTTGACCGGGGTTTATTGCAGTTGTGCTCATATTAGCCACATCGGCCCTTAGTGTCATGGCTCCATAGTCTACCATGGGGGCATACGACCCATAATTTTCATTCATACTAACCAATCCCCCAAGGTGTATTCCTGCGACATCTGCCATAACCTCAGCTTTAGCCTTCGCCTGAGTAACGGCGTTTTTTAAAGCTTGTAGCTGCATATCTTGCTTATTTTTAATGTCAAATTGAATGCCTTGTACTTGGTTTGCACCGGCGTCAATTGCCACATCCACAATTTTACCCACATTATCTAAGTTCGTTGTTGTAATCTTGAGTCTATTTTGCACCTTATAAGTTGTAACTATCTTTTCATCTTTTGTGCCCCTCTCTAAAATTTGATTAGAACTATAGATGTTATAGCTACTTGTGGTGAGCTCTTCATCTTGTAAACCTAGGGCCTTAAGGGCCTCAAAAACCTTAGCCATTCGATCGGCATTCTCTTGAGTGGCAATACTTGCAGAAAGATTTGAAGTTTCTACCCCTAGAGTAATGAAGGCCACATCCGGGGTGCCAGTAACCACGGCCTGACCGGTAACTTGTAGGCTTCCTTTGGTTGTCTCAGGGTTGTTTGCAGAAGCAATCGGTACAATAAACATGGTTATAAGAAGAATTAAAAAACAACCTATCATAAATCTCTTTTTTGTAATTAAAGTGAACATTATTAACGTCCTCCCTTTCTTTTTTTGTTGTTATCTACTTTATATATCCATCCATTCATTAAAAAGTTGATGTTTTCTCTAAAATATTTTTCCATGTGTTTATCAAAGCTCTTTCTGTGCAGCTCCGATGTTTAGTGGATTAGTGAAGCAAAGTTAACTTTAAGAACAATAATCGTAAATATTCAGAGGAAAGATATACTAAAAGAAAAGAAATATACTTTTGACAACAGAATTCGTAGTAAATAAGCTTGACAATTCTTCTAAAATGTTTTACTATTAAAGCAATATAACAAAAATCCGATGACCAAGAAGTAGTACCATTATCAGAGTCCTTCAGAGAGCTTTTAGTTGGTGAGAAGAAAGCAGGAACAAGGTAATGGGAATTCCTCTTGAGAGTAGCATACTGAACGGTCAACAAATGACCCTGTAGGATATGTCGGGATCCACCCGTTACAATGGAGAAGCAATGATGGTTGCTTGCTGAGGTTGTTATTATAACAACGAAGACAAGGTGGTACCGNGAGAAATGTAACTCGCCCCTGTTCAATACGGGTGGCGGGTTTTTTGTATTATGATGCAAAAGACCGTCGATTAATAGTGGGGAGGCAAAGAAATGAACAAAAAAGTAAAAGGGTTAATTATGTTATCAGTTGTGGTTGTATTGATGTTTGTGGGAACCATTATGGTAACAGCCAAAACTGTGGGAATTATCCAATATGTTGAACATGCTGCTTTAGATGCGGCTAGGGATGGTTTTATTGATGCTTTGGCTGATAGTGGTTATTTAAGCGGAGAAAATCTCGAGATAGATTATCAAAATGCTCAAGGTGACGCCGCAAACCTTTCCACAATTAGTGATCGTTTTATTGGCAAAAAGGTAGATCTGGTTTTAGCAATCGCTACCCCTGCGGCGCAGTCAATTGCAGGTAAGACAGTTGACATTCCTATTTTAGGAACTGCCATTACAGATTATGAGGCAGCCAGACTTGTGGATTCCAATGAAATCCCCGGAGCCAATTTAACGGGAACAACAGACATGAATCCAATTAGGGATCAAATAGAACTTTTACTTGATTTGGTTCCGGATGCAAGAAGAATCGGCGTCTTATATACATCAAGTGAAGACAACTCAGTGGTGCAGGCCGCTATCGCTAAAGAAGTTATCTTGGATCTTGGGTTAGAATATGCGGAAGTTACAATTTCCAACTCCAATGAGGTACAGCAGGCTACGCAGTCGATAGTTAGAAGAGTTGATGCAATTTATATACCGACCGATAATATTTTTGCCTCTGCTATGCCAATAGTTCATGGGGTTACTTCCCAATCTAAGACAGTTGTTGTGCCTGGTGAAGCAGGTATGGTAATGGCAGGTGGAGTTGCTAGCTTAGCAATCAATTATTATGATTTGGGATATCAAACCGGTCTTATGGCTGTAAAGGTATTCGAAGGGGCAGACCCAGCCACTATGCCAATTGAAGGTGCTAAAGGTTTTGATTATATTATTAATGGCGACATTGCAGAAGAAATTGGTGTGGAGATTCCCGCACATCTGTTAGAATACATCGTGGAATAAAGAGAAATAGTATGGAAGAGTGAGAATGCATGCTGCAGATTATTTTAGGAGCAATAATGTTAGGTCTCTTATGGGCTTTAATGACCATAGGAGTCTACATTACCTATCGAATTTTAGATATAGCCGACCTTTCAGTTGAAGGAAGCATTGCCATGGGGGCTGCTATTGCAGCCCAAGCAATATATTCAGGTGTGAACCCATTTTTAGCGACACTACTAGCTATAAGTGGAGGCATGGTGGCCGGATTGGTTACGGGCCTATTACACACTCAGTTAAAGATACCCTCTTTGCTTTCTGGCATTCTTACCATGATAGGGCTTTATTCCATAAACCTAAGGATTATGGGAAAGGCAAATTTATCACTACTTCGCATGGACACGGTTTATACTTGGTTTAGAAATTTTGGCGTTGGTCAAAACAAGTTCTTCACAGATTTAGGGATTGCTCAAGTGGTTCCCATAATCTTCATGGCCGTACTGTGCGTAGCCGGTGTTGTAGCCATTCTATGTTGGTTTTTCAGCACGGAAANGGGATACTCCTTAAGGGCTACGGGTGATAATCCTCAAATGGCGAGAGCACAAGGGATTAACACCAATATCAAGATTGTTTTAGGACTTATGATTAGTAATGGCTTGGTTGCTTTTAGCGGCGCATTAATTGCTCAACAACAATCTTACGCAGATGTCCAAATGGGTACCGGATCAATTGTTATTGGTCTTGCATCAGTTATCATAGGAGAGGTACTCTACGGTAAGAAAACTTTACTAAGTAGATTGATTGGGCTAGTGTTAGGCGCAATCACCTATAGAGTTATTATTGCTTTAGTGTTAGAGATGGGCATGCCTGCACATGATTTAAAACTTTTCACGGCAATAACAGTTGCCATTGCATTGGCTCTGCCGGTCTTTAAATCTTATTTAGAGACACTTAAAAAGAGTATGAAGGAGGCAGCATGATGTTAGCACTGCGAGGAATCGGTAAGACTTTTAATCCGGGTACAGTAAACGAAAAAACTGCCTTACACAGCGTTAATCTCTATCTTAAAAAGGGAGACTATGTAACTGTAATTGGTGGGAATGGTTCCGGCAAATCCACGCTTCTTAATTGTATTGCCGGTGTACACGAAGTGGATTGTGGTTCAGTTATAGTCGATAAAGAAGACTTAACAAAGTGCTCCGAACACAAAAGAGCGAAGGTGTTGGGTCGTGTGTTCCAAGATCCCATGGTGGGTACATCTGCACGCATGAGTATCGAAGAAAATCTTGCATTGGCCAATAGGCGCGGTCTGCGCAGGACTTTAGCTAGGGGCATCGCTTCTAAAGAGAGGGTTTTGTTCAAAGAGGCATTAAGTATGCTTGATTTGGGTTTAGAAGATCGCCTTACTACGCAAGTTGGACTTTTATCAGGTGGTCAAAGGCAGGCGTTGACTTTGCTTATGGCTACCCTTAGACAGCCTAAGCTTTTGCTTTTAGATGAGCACACGGCGGCACTTGATCCAAAAACGGCCGAGAAGGTTTTAGATCTAAGTGATAGAATAATTAAAGAAAACGAGCTCACAGCTTTAATGGTGACCCATAACATGCGTGATGCCATCAAGTATGGAAACCGCTTAATCATGATGCATGATGGAAATATTGTTTTAGATATTAAGGGTGAAGCAAANCAGAAGCTCACTGTGGAGTACTTACTTAATCGTTTTGGTCAAGTAAGTGGGCAAGAATTTACGGAAGATCGGGCTCTGCTAGCATAATTAGTATATTTTGGACCGGAATTTACGAAAGGTGCATCTAAATTGGCACCTTTCTTTTTTCCTAGG
>JGI24707J26582_10003646_pt1 | contig 10962 bp, 6 predicted proteins | sample BioPla1DNA1_FD_26582 | JGI IMG/M metagenome (IMG submission 26582) | reverse complement strand
CCTTATATGAGTTATCACCAACTTTGGTTGCCTTATACCATTTTAAATCATCTTGATTATTCACCGTTGACCAAACTGGAACTGTAATTGAAGTAATATATTCCGGAACATCATTAATCAAAACATCATAGGTTTTATCTGAAGTTTGAACAATTTGATACGATATCTCTTGTTTGTTAATAATAATATCCTGACCATTAATCGCAGTCATTTTTCCATCTTGTGCTAAATAGGTATGAACAAAATATCTTCCATAACCTTTATGATTATTTAAATCGACTCTTGTTATTCCTTTCCCAGAATCATCATACCATCTTAAATCATCTTGGTCATTTTCTTCTGACCANACNGCATATTTAATTGTCCCNTTAGATGGTGCATTAATGTCTGTTGAAAGCTGAAGCGCNCCATTTTTAACACTTACTTGAGGTGCTTTAGGACTAATCTTAAGGCTTTCTAAGGCAGCACCCGATACTCGGCCATCAGAATAAGTTGTGTAAACATGAGTAATATAAGAGCCGGCCCTATTTCCATAATCTGCTAGATTTACCTTAACTTTTGCTTGACCATTAATAACATCAGTTGTATTGTACCATTTAAGATCATCTTGACCATTTTCCTCTGACCAGACAGCAACATCAATTCGAGTAATATCCTTACAATCTTTAGTCTTCTGTGACACAACTTCAAAAGATTTGCTAACCTCATCAAATGGTGTTTTTGTCACTAAGGCATCAGATTGTTGATCCGCCATAGCAGAGTTAGTAAGAAATGCCATGCTAAGCACAGCTGTTGACAATAAAGCTGACTTGATTTTATTCAAAAAGCTGTTCTCCTTTATAATATAATGTTGTACACTATATTAATTCGGAAAAACAGCTAAAAAAATTTATAAAATATTAAATTTTATCCTTTTTCTTTGACGATATATACTGGTCGTTTTTTAGTTTCAAGGAATATCTTAGAAATGTATTTTCCGATAATCCCTAAAGCAAGCAACTGAATACCACCAATAAACAAAATGATACAAACCAAACTTGCCCAACCTGAAACACTACCACCAATTGTGAGTTTGCGAATAATGATAATTAGAATTCCAAGAATAGAAGCTAAAAATGAAACTGATCCAGCCCATAGCGAAAGATTCAATGGCGCTTCAGAAAAATTAATAAACCCTTCCATAGAGTATTTGAATAAGCTCCAAAAACTCCATGATGTTTCACCAGCCACGCGCTCGCGATTTTCATAAGCGATATACGTTACGTTAAATCCAACCCAAGAGAAAATTCCTTTTGAGAAACGATTAACTTCACCTAGTTCTAAAATACTGTCTACAACTTGGCGAGTCATCAAACGGAAATCACGCGCACCATCAACCATCTCTGTATCAGAAACAGCATTAATAATTTTGTAAAACATCTTTGAAAAGAAAGAACGTATAACTGGTTCTCCCTTTCGATCAGCACGACGAGTTCCCACAACATCGTAACCTTCGTTGATTTTTTGATACATCTCAATCAACAACTCAGGTGGATCTTGTAAGTCAGCATCCATAACAGTGATAAAATCACCATCTGCAGCCTCAAGTCCAGCTAACAAACCAGCTTCTTTACCAAAATTACGTGAAAAAGACAAATAATGAACGTTTTCAAAACGGCTAGCAACATCTCGAAGAACCTTTAAGGTTTCGTCTTTTGAACCATCATTGACAAAGATATAATCAAAAATCAATTGGTCCTTCATTTTACTTTCAATTTTTTGAGTTTCCTCTAAAAACGGATAGATTGTTTCTTGTTCATTGTAGCAAGGAACAACAATAGATAGTTTTTTCAAATTTAAACCTTCTCTCTATTACTGCATATAATTAATATTTCATTTATAATAAGCAACATTACAATAAATGAAGTAAAAATTAATGGCGCAAATGTCCTAATTCCTGACACATAAATAGTAGGAGAAAACGAAACTGCTAATCGAGCTAAGTAACCAGCTCCTACTAATAGCATAGCGAATAAACCAAGCCTTTTATTTCTAAAAATTCTTACGATTGAACAACCAACTATAACTAGGATAACTGCAAAAAGAATCGTTGGGTATAAAGCTAGTAAGTAGTTTTTACTGAATAAAAAGATTTCTTGATTTTCATCTAAAACCTTTTGAATCGTTGCAAAAGGCGTATCTACACCTATTTTATTTAGGAAAATACAATATAAAATACTTAAAATTAACAATGAAAACAAGTAATCTTTTTTTAAAAAAAGCGCAATTAATATGATTAAAATAAACAATAATATAAAATTTAACTCAGTATTATTCAAAAACAAAAGTCTATTTGTTTCAAAAAAACCTGAATATAGTTTATTAAAAATACTTATTTCATTAAAATTAGGATAATGAGCTTGAGTTTCTGCAATTATTCTATTTTTATTTCCAGGTGACAACTTAACAGAAACAAGACCTATGAAGGAAATAATTATCGAAATTAGATAGGAAATGTTAATGCTCTTTTGAGTTACAAAATAATTAATTGTTAAAACTAAAAAAATTATGAATGTTAGTAAGGAAAACTGCTCTTGCAAACTAGATAGAATGAGAAGAGGAATAAATATAATTTTTACTTTCCCATCAAATCTACTTATACTGAATAAAGCAAAAACAAAGAAGGCCATAGGAAAAAAATAATTAACCATATTTGGTATTATACCTGCTCCAGAAAAGAAATTCCCTGTAAATACTATAAAGAAGAGCATTGGAATTAATAAACTAATGATGTGACGATTATAACTGATTGACGCGAGGATATTTTCTAAACACTTCCAAAATGCAAATAACATAAAAAACAATACTATAACAAATAACTTCTGATGTACAGAAAAAAACATCGTTGCAGACTCAATCAATAATCTACTACTCCATGTGAAATATCTATCAATTCCAAATTGCACATAATTATAATTATACTTAGTTGCTTCAGAAGCAAACCATGTCTGATCCCCAGCATTAGAAAAATACGGTATGCTTCTAACAATAAATAACGCGCTCATAAAGAAATAGTAAATAGTTCCTATTTTTTGAGAAAAAGGTCGAATATAACTACTATCACTTGATGTATACATAAATTTCTCCATTATATTTATAAATATCCCATAACTTATTTGATTCTTTTAATTCCAAATCATTCATATTAATAGAATTAAAATCAAATCCTATTAAATCTATATTTAAAGATGTATAAGTTTTAAACCATAATAAATTTGGCCAATATAAACTTGTATTACTTGGAATAAGACTCCCTAAAATTGGATAAGTACTTTGTGTATTTAAATATGCTGGTGAATCTTTAAATAATGAACTTATATAAACAACTTTATTTTCATCTGTTAAATAATTATTCAAATCTGATGCTAGCATCTCTGAACCATATTCAAAGGATTCTTTTTGAATATCAAGTGCGCTTGCATATATAAATGAGAAAGACAACGAATAGTAAGTTAACAATATTACAACACACCCTTTTAAATAATCGGCTAATTTACTAGAGGTAGTCTCTGCCAGCATAATCATCAAAATTCCAATAAAAAACGCAAATCCATATTCATATCGCGGTCGAACAGATGCTAATGGAGTTGAAAAGAACATATATACTCCCAAACTCATAACAGAACAAACTATTACGTACACAATAGAAGTCGCTGCTGAAAGCAGTTTTGTCTTCTTGCTTTTTTTAATTCCAAAAATAATTGTTGAGGTAATTAATATAATTGCCAAAAATAACCATAAATGGGTACTTTGACTTTTTAGTGTTAGAAAATAAACTTTCAAGTTGTTATAAATCGCATATGGCATCTCTCCTAGTTTTGCAATACTTGTTGTATCACCACGCAATGTGAGTTCTGGATTAAATTTCGTTTCAACGAAATAGACCAACATAGCAACAGCATAAGCTCCCCCACTTAAAACTGCCTTCTTAATTAACTCAAAAATACTTGAATTTTCTATATAATCCCTATAAAGCAAAGTTAATAGCATGATAATAAAAATTCCAGATGAGCCCTGGTAGGAATTACACATAAGAAAAACTCCCACCACAGACAGCATGAAATAGTTAATCGCTTTCGATTCATACAAAATAAAAGGTAAAACAGAACATAACACAGAAAGGCAAATATATGGAGCATCAAACCTAAAACTCAAGCACTCGATAAACCAAGGATTTATCCCAATAAAAATAGACCCTAGTGCTGAAATCCAAGACACTTTTTTGCCTTTAAAGAGTACATACAAAACTAGAGCACTTGAGATAGTTAAAATTATTGCACTCAAAACAAAAGTTGTTAACCCAGTATCAGTTAAATGATGACTCCCCTGTACAACATAAGAAGCATACTCGCTTAAATATCTGGAATAATGCGCTGCAAAATTTCCTACACCCTCAACCCTCCTAGCTATATCATCTATATACGGATAATTGACAACACCAACTGAACAAGTTGCAAAAATATAAAGAAAAAATATTAATAGTATTTTGTTTCTATTTAAATGCAAAAAATATAAAAATTTATTTTTCATTTCATCTCCAATTAAAAAAATTTTTTATCCAATTTTGTTATATAACTCTTTCCTAATGTAAGGTCATACTGTAACATCTTTAAATCCATTGATAAAGCTTCTAAATTATCAGATGACTGATTTTTAGCTTCAAGAATATCAGTTAATAAAGCATAGTAAGGAGAAACTTTAGAACCCGTTTGTTCTAGTAATAGAGCTGGAAAATCGCTGGAACTCACTACCGGATAATTCAATTTATCTGTCTCATAATTACTCCAAATAAAGTAATCTGTTTCATACTGTAAACTTGGATTATTTGAAAAAAATTTTGAAGGATACAAGCCAGGTAAATGATCACCATAGAAAACAACTGTTATTTTCTTATCGTAGTTAGATAACTCATTAAGAAAGTCTTCAGTAGCTGTATCAGTAACACTTAAAAGTCTAGCATAACTTGTCAGGCTATCATTCTCACTATTCGAGAGCCCATCTCCATATGCTGTTACATCTGTTGGTTGCTCTGAGTTCCAAGGAACATGATTTTGCATCGTAATAACTGAGAAAAATTGATTTGTATTCTTTGTTAAATTACTTGTTACTGCATAATATGTAGAACTATCTTTAGCGCCAGCACTTAAAAATTCTAATTGAGTTGGTTTATCTTTAGTCCCATCCAGCGCTACAAATTTTCTAAAGCCAAAATCCTTATATACAATATTCCGAGAGTAATTTGAAGCATTATGGAAATGAACAGCAATTTTATTTTTATCATCATAACTACTGCTAATAGATGGAACATAAGACATTTTAGGAAGGACTTCTGTATTCATGACAGAAACACTGGATGATAAATTAGAATATGATAATCCTGTCAAAGCTTGAATTTCCATATTAGCAGTACCACCACCATAAAAATCTGATTTCATTAATCCACTAGTATAACTATCCTTGATTTGTGTAATATTAGGAATAACATTTCTAGATAAACTAATGCCTGGAATTCGACTAGGATCAGAGAAACTTTCACTCAGTACAAAGATAACTGTTTGATCTTCAATTTTATTATCTCTTGTAGCATTGATTACAGAAGCTTCTTTACGGTATTTCTCTACAATTTTCCTAATTTTATCCTCACTATACCCTTTTGGACTATCCATTATTGATTTTGTTAATTGTTTCGTCCAAACGTACATCATTGATTTATAGCTAGCATTTTTTGAGAACCCCATCCAATTAATATCAATGCAATTGTTAACTCTAGATATAATTGGTACGTTATCAATGACCTTAGAATCTGCTTCATTTCTAAAAATAATATAATTAAAAATTCCTATTGTAGTTAATATTCCTAAAATAGAAAATCTTAATTTATTATTAAGAAAAAAATTTCCAGGTAAAATTCCTTTCCTTAATAACAAATAAACCGCAATCACGAATGCCACACCAAGCAATGTATAAACAATGACGCTTTTATCTACAAAGCTTGTTATTAACGAAAATTCTTTTAGCCAAACAAAATCTGTAATAAGAAGTGGCTCACTTCTTAACCCTACCTTAATATTATTGACAACTGATATAATCACTCCTACAACAATAATGAATAGTGTTGCAGATAGAAAACGATTTACCACTAAGTAAATAACTAAGAATAGAAGTGTTAATACAATAATTTGATAAGCAGTTGCTCCAGGAAAAATAAAATTACCTAATAGTGCTTCATCACTTCTAACCCCAAGTTGAAGTGTATAATTAAAAATAATTGCAAGTAAAAAACTTACAGTTACCATCACTGATGGAGTCGGAGTATTAGTTGCAATGCCCTGATATGAATTTAATACCAAATATGATATTATTCCCATAACTACTAGAGACAAAAAGAGATTAGTCGACAAATAAGTCATAAATTGAACATAGTCATCATTAGATAAAAACGAAAACACTAATTCTTTAAAAATCTTTAGCATTTGTCTATCATTGACAATAAAAGAGGATAAAATACCGGAAAGTAACACTTCTTTTGAATCAAATCCATCTAAATAATTCTCAATAAAAGTTAGATATTTACTTTTCTGAATAATAAAAGATAAAACAATAGAAATACCTAAAATAATCAAAAATGTTGGTAAGAAATGTGTTTGAAAAAAATGATTATTTACAAACTCCCAAGTTTTAAACTCTCGATTATTTAAATTTCTAGTCACTAACAAAAAATATGAAATCACTTGATAAATAAGATAACCAGAAATCACTTTAATCAAAAATGATTTATTTAGATCTTTAATAAGGTAAAAGCTTATTCCAATGATAGAAAATAAATAAGCAACAAAACCAAAAGTTAAACTTGTTTGAAAAGGTATTGATAGTTGATTGGTTTCTCCAGTAAGAATATATGAATTTACTAAATAAAAGTTGATGTAAAATAAAAAAATAATTGATAAAACAATCCTTAAAAAATTAATCCAATCAAAATTTTTGAAAAATTTTTTGATCATGACTTAACCTTCATTACTATTCTTTTAATAATATACTTAATAGCACTTCCAGGACCACGATAGATATATTTAAGTGCACCTTTTATACCACCAATGTTATCAAAATTAACGTAAGTATTAGGCATAGTATTAGGACGAATATTAAATACAGCACCATCTACAAACGGTGTAATGTAAATATCATTTTTAGATATTGCGTAGTCATAATTATTTGCCCAAGCAAGATAAACCAAAATACGTTCAATTGAGTGTAAAATTGTATGCTGTGGAATTGGCTCAGAAGGAATTTCATCATCTGTCAACTCTAGATCAAACAACGGTTGAAGAGTATCGTACTTAAACCAAATAAAGGTTCCATAACTCATGATGAATGTACTCAACTTATCAAAATCAATTTGACGACCTAAATTCATGCGTTCCCAAAGTTGATTCATGCCATCCGCGAATCTATTTTCATTCCATGGATCAACAATTTTGGTATATCTAAAGAAAGTTGGAATCTCTGCAATAACAAGCCCTAAGTTATTATTATTTTCCAAATTAGCCAGGATATTATCCGCTTGTTGAATTAACATCTGATACAGTTCATTTCTCCATGAATCTCCCACCCAATAAGGATATTCGGGAGATTTCTTAGTATGAAAATGTCCAATATAATCATACTTTGATAATTCTTTCTTCAACTTCAGCATTGGGATAATATCACGTCCACGATTCCCTGTTAAAAATATTCGAGCAGTCTTCCCAGTTCTATCAAGAATTTTTTCGATTTCTTCTTTTTTGACTTCAGTATCAGTAGTTAAGAATAAATCATAATCAAAATGGAAATTCTCAAATTGATGTAAAAATTCTTCTAATAAGTCTACATAATATGTATGTAAATGAACTGCAACTTTTTTAGTGTTTGAATATCCTTTTTCAGATTTTCTTAATACTTTACGATCAAGAAGATATGCTGGTGTTGGTAAACTAACATCAGACATATGATCCAAAATTAACTTAGTTGGATAGTCAGATACTTTTTCAATTTCTTTCAAAAGGTACGGGGCCAGATGCTGCGTCAAATCAAATGTCTTTATCTTGATAAAAGGCACATGATTATCTAAAAGTACATGAGGATAATGAATCGTAAAATTAGAATGGAAAAAATCATCTGCTATCGGAACTGTATTTAATATAGAAGAATATTTAAAACCTGCGTCAACAAAATATTTAGTATACTTTGTTTCATAGTTATCAATAACATTTTGAACATCTGTATAAGCTTCAACTGATTTCCAAAAATTTTGGAAAACTTTTGAGTCAACTAGGCTTTTTTTAAATGACATAAAATATGATTGTAAATGTTCATCAACATAAATATGACCAGCATCAATCGCTCTATGGTTAGTCATACCCCAAAAATCGATTTCTTTATCTGATTCATACTTATCATACAAAGGTGCCATGTCCCAAAGTGGGCCGAAGCAAGTATCATTCATGGCTGTTACTGAATCATAAGTTTTTAAATTTTCAAAGCCCTCAAATGCCATGCCATCATGCCATGCTGCAAAATCATATCCAATATTCTCACGCTGAATAAATTCATCGATTAATTGCTTCTGACGTAATTTTATAACTTCACTCTCGCTCAATTTGCTATTAGAAATAAAAATAACTTTCGAAAAGAGTGGATTCATTTTTTCTAACTGATAATATACATGCTCACTAATTTTGTTGTATTTATTAAAGTGAACATATAATAATAAGCGTTTCATTTTTTTCTCCTAAAGAAATTAATAATTTTAGTCGGTATTTTCCAGCGATATGAATTTTGAATTTCGTTTAATTGTAATTGAAGTTCATCTAGTTTATGCTGGGTATGATTCATTTTTTGATATATTTGAGATAATTCTTCTGACTTCTGAACTACTTCTGATTTCAGTTTTTCAATATATTGATTTTGGTTATCAGAAATCTCTCTTAAATGTGATGTAAGTTGAGAAAGTCTTGTTACTTCTAAATCACGTTTAAAAATTTCAACTTCAGATGAACAATCTTTATCCAATAGCATATTAACTACTGTACTTTGTTCAAAATCTGGATACTTGACTACATAATCTTTTTGAGTGTTCTTTAACCCCTCAAAACGTTTCTTAAATTTTTCTAAAGTTGCTGGTTTAGAGTCTGAACCGATATTCATTCTGTAAACTGTTGTACTTTGCATTAAGGTAGCTAAATTTGTTCTCTTAAAAAGCTCAAGTTGCAAATTGAACGTATCATCTGCTGCGTCATCATTAATTTGCTCACTAACCTCTAACATTAAACTTTTTTCAACTAGCCACGTCGAAGACATTGTCATAAGTTTATATACCAGCATCTGTTCAAACGACTTTGCCAAAGGAATTGTATGATTTTCGAAAACATTTGGTTGAACCACGTTACCATCATTATCAACCATATCAAAATCCGTATTCGACCATTTTGAATCAGGTGTATTTTCTAACAACTCAACCTGTTTTTGCAGTTTATGCACATCAGTCCAATAATCATCTCCATCACAACGAGCAATATATTCTCCTGAAGCTCTTTTAACAATAGATTTCCATGTTTTCGTAATTCCAACATTTTTTTCGTGATAAAAAGCAGTAATTAAAGTTGGAAATTTCTTTTCATATTCTTTAATAATTTCAACTGATTCATCTGTAGATGCGTCATCAACGACTAATATTTCATAAGGAAATGTGGTTTCTTGTTTTAAAAAACTTTCTATAGCTTCGCCTATCCACTTTCCTTTATTATAATTAGTGCAAATAATAGAAACTTTCATTTATAATTCTCCATTAATGCTTAGAAAATTTCCAATTACCATTACGCTGTAACAAACCAGTAGCTGAATCTTTTGCAGACTCATCATCTTCATCCAAATCATCACGATTAAGCACAATAACTGGAATATCTTGAACAGGCAAAAATGCTAATACTTGATTATCCTCATCACGGATTGTAACTTCTAATTTTACTTTTATATCATTCAGATGTGCTAACGAACAACTATATTCAACTTCGTAATGTCCTGTTCCATCTGTCAACTGATTCATTGTATTATCATTGTAAATCCATATATTACGGTCAATATCAGTCAGTGAGATAGCAATGTATGTTTTTATATCCTCTAAAACATCAAAACTTAATTTAAATTTAATAGGATCATTTGGCGTAGATCGCTTCTCAGATAACAAAGCCAATTTTAGGTTATCAACTACAGTACTATCTGAAGCTACATCCGCATCATGCGATACGATAACTTTTTCTGTATTATCATAACTATATTGGTTTGCTACATCACGTGGCTCACCCTGAGCTTTAATATAACCATCTTCAATTAAAATTGCTTTATTACAATACTTCTTAACTGCTCCCATATCGTGGGTAACAAGAATTGTTGTCTTGCCACTTTCTTTACGTTCCATGAAATAATCATTACACTTACGTTGGAAAGCTTCATCACCTACGGCAAGAACTTCATCAAGGATAAGAACGTCACCTTGAGCTTTAATCGCAACTGAGAATGCTAGACGAACTTGCATACCACTTGAATAGTTTTTAAGTTTTTGATTCATAAAATCTTCAAGCTCAGCAAATTCGACGATGTCATCGTACATTGCATCGATTTCTTCGGTTGTAAAGCCAAGCATAGCACCGTTCATATAGACATTTTCACGTCCAGTCAATTCTGGATTAAATCCAACACCAAGTTCGATAAATGAAACCATTTTACCATTTACTGTAACTGAACCCTTTTCAGGGACATAAATTTGTGAAATGATTTTTAAAAGTGTTGATTTACCTGACCCATTACGTCCAACAATCCCGAAAAAGTCACCTTTATAAACATCAAATGAAATATCTTTTAGGACATGTTGCTCACGATAACCTTTGA
>JGI24707J26582_10003645_pt1 | contig 10963 bp, 14 predicted proteins | sample BioPla1DNA1_FD_26582 | JGI IMG/M metagenome (IMG submission 26582) | reverse complement strand
AGTGTAGAAAAAGCCTTTGAAGCGTAGGCCACACGCGTATTTGGATAGCGATTGGTAAAGGCAGCTTTTAACTGATTACATTCTGCGACAATCGCGTTTTCTGAAAAGACATAAAGTGGGGTGCCATATTTTTGGGCTAATGCAACTGTGTCGCACCCATCAAAATATAAATGATGATTTTTTACTTCAAAATTCATTGCAGGACTCCTTATTGATTTAATTCTTTCATTAATTGACGGTAACATTCCACGCCGCCGAGTAAATATTCTTCATTAAATTGTAGTTGATCGCTGTGTAAAGGATGTGTATAGCCTAATGCTTCATTGCGAATACCTACGAAGAAAAAGAGACTTGGCACCTTTTGCTGGTACATTGAGAAGTCTTCAGCGAGCATATAAGGTGGGGTCGTTACATAGCTATCCCCAACAATTTTTTCTAAGGCTGCGACCATTTGTGCATCATTATCTACCACACGATACATATGATTAAAGGTCACTTCAGCTTCACAACCATATCCTTTGGCGATGTTTTGCGCAATTTCTTCAATACGACGGGTCATCGTTTCATAAACTTCATCGCTAAATGCGCGCATCGTTCCTTCAATTTTGACTTCTTGGGCAATAATATTCATCGCATCGCCACCGGTAATCTTACCAAAAGTGAGGACGGCTGAATCCATTGGCGAAAGATTGCGTGAAATAATTGTATGTAGGCCTGAAATCACCGCGCTAGTAGCAACAATCGCATCAGCCCCGATTTGTGGTTGCGCCCCGTGAGCACTCTTACCTTTGATTGTGATGTAGACCTCGCCATTTCTTGCCATCATTGGTCCTTTACGACAGGCGATGATTCCTTCGTCAAATTCTGGAAAGACGTGTAAGCCAATCATTTGTTCAATACCATATTTTTCAAAAAGCCCGGCATCGATTAAAAGTTGGGCACCGCCAGGACCTTCTTCAGCTGGTTGAAAGACTAAGACGATGGTACCGATAATTTCTTGCGGATGTGTGGCAAGATATTGTGCAAAGCCTAGCATGGTAGCCATATGTCCATCATGACCACAAGCATGCATCTTACCAGGATGAGTGCTTTGAAAGGCTAAGTCAGTATTTTCAGTAATCGGTAAAGCATCGATATCGGTACGAAAGCCTAATGTCTTGCCTTCTTTGCTGCCTTTGAAAATTGCGACCAGTCCAGTATCTAATATTTCATGGATTTCAATATTGGGTAGTTGTTGTAAAAAATTGTATAAATATTCTTTTGTTTTATATTCGGATAAGCCTAATTCAGGAATTTGATGAAGCGCGCGTCGATGTTTCGTCACGAGGTCTTTGAGTTGCGCTACGTCTTGAGAAATAAACATTTTTATGTAAACCTCCTTAGGGATTTTTCTTGTGATATATTCATTAGCATATTAATTATTAAGATTGAATGCAACTAACCTGCTTATTTTTGAAAAATTTTTTGCAGAAATTAGTGAATATTCCTTGCTAAGTATTTACATTATATAATATAATTAGAGCAATTCATATTGTTTTGTTAGTATTTTTTCATTTTATTGTCTGAAAACTAATGAAAATGAACAATTAATGATAAATTTGAAAGGAAGTGTCAAAAAGTGGCAATTTTTACAGGTGCAGGAATCGCGCTGATTACCCCAATGTTAGCAGATGGAACGGTGGATTTCGATAAGTTAAAAGAGCTAGCTGAATGGCATGTACAACAAGGAGCCGACGCCATTATNGCGTGTGGGACAACAGGAGANGCTTCAACTTTAGACGATCAAGAACATATCGCCGTGATTGAGGCAGTGGTCAAACAAGTAAATGGCCGTATTCCAGTNATTGGTGGGACAGGTTCCAATAATACCCAACACGGGATTGAATTATCNCAAGCNGCCCAAAGAGTNGGGGCCGATGCATTATTGGTCGTGACACCATATTATAATAAAGCAACGAAGAAAAGCATTATCAAACACTATCAAGCAATTTGTGCCAGTGTTGATTTACCAGTTATTTTATACTCAGTGGCTTCACGGACAGGGATGAATTTAACACCGGCAATTGTCAAAGAATTAAAAGAAATTCCTAATGTCGTCGGTATTAAAGAAGCAAGTGGGATATTTCACAAATTGTGGAGATTGCGCGTCTGGTTGATGAGGACTTTGCGCTTTATTCAGGAAATGATGATCAAGTACTTCCACTATTGTCTGTGGGCGGTTCAGGTGTGATTTCTACGATTGGTAATATTGCACCAAAACAAACTTCGCAAATGGTGCATGATTATTTAGAAGGCAAAACAAAAGCAGCTTTAGCCGTACAATTAGCACAAAAACCATTAATTGATGCGATTTTTAGTGAGGTTAATCCAGTGCCGATTAAAAAAGCAGTCGGTATGCTTAAAGGCTATGATACCTACTATCGCTTACCACTAGACCAACCAGAAGAAGAAACGGTCGAATTATTAGCAAAAGAAATGAAAAATTACGGTTTGTTATAACTTATCAATCGCGTTAGAAAGGGTGAAAACATGCTAAGAATTATTTTAAGTGGTTGTCATGGTAAGATGGGCAAAGTCTTACAGTCCATGATTGCGGCTAAAGAAGAAATGACGGTCGTAGCTGGCATTGATCAAAATACAGATTTACCTAGTGATTTTCCAGTTTATGCGCAATTAGCACAAGTCAAAGAAACAGCCGATGTCGTGATTGATTTTTCACACTTTTCAGCTGTGGCGCAGTTAGTTAATGATGCCAAAGCGTTACACTTGCCAGTTGTTGTTGCTACTACAGGATTAACGCCAGACATTCAAACAACGATTGACCAAGCAAGTGAAGAGATTGCCATTTTTCAGTCGGCGAATATGTCTTTAGGGATTAATGTCTTGATTAAGGCCTTGCAAGCAGTGACACCAATTTTAGAAAAAGATTATGATATTGAAATGATTGAAAAACATCATAATCAGAAAAAAGATGCACCGAGTGGAACGGCTTTATTATTGGCGGATAGCATCAATAAAGTTTGTCAGGAGAAAAAAGAATATATCTATGACCGTACGCCTAAAGATGAAGCGCGCAAAACGAGTGAATTAGGGATTTCAGTGGTTCGTGGAGGCACGATTCCTGGTGAGCATATCGTGATTTATGCGGGTGAAGATGAGATTTTAGAATTTAAACACACCGCTTTATCACGCAATATTTTTGCCAAAGGTGCCCTTGAAGCAGCCGAATTTCTTGCCAAACAGCCAAGTGGCAAATATAATATGGCTGATTTAGTGAATCAAAATTAAGAATTTATCGAGGTGGAAAATGTCAGAATTACAATTTACCGATCCATATATGTTAGCAAAATATATTAAGGATGCAACGAAACAAACGCCAGTCAAAGCCTATGTTCAAGGTGATTTATCTGGTGTGACGAGTGATGAAGTGAAAATTTTTGGTGAAGGGAATTTTCATTTTGTGATTGGCGATGCAGATAAAGTAGCCGCCTTTTTAGATGCGCATCAAGATAAGATTACGGATTCTTATTTAGAAAATGACCGCCGCAATTCTGCTGTCCCACTATTAGACTTAACCAAAGTGGACGCTCGAATTGAACCAGGGGCGTTTATCCGTGACCAGGCTGTTATCGGAAAAAATGCTGTCGTCATGATGGGCGCCGTGATTAATATTGGTGCCGTAGTAGGCGAAGAGACCATGATTGATATGGGAGCCATTTTAGGTGCCCGCGCGACAGTAGGAAAACGTGCGCATATTGGTGCGGGGGCTGTGTTGGCCGGCGTCTTAGAACCACCTTCAGCAAGTCCAGTGATTGTGGAAGACAATGTGTTAGTTGGCGCCAATGCAGTTGTACTAGAAGGTGTGCGCATTGGTGAAGGTGCAGTAGTCGCTGCGGGTGCTGTCGTAACTGAAGATGTGCCAGCTGGTGCGGTAGTTGCGGGTAGTCCTGCCAAAATCATCAAGATGAAAGACGAAAAAACGATTAGCAAAACGGAATTTCTAGATGATTTACGTAAATAAAATGGTTGAGGTCAAGTAGAAAAGTGGCTACTTGACCTTCTTTGTATATCAGTTACCAGCAGGAGTAGCAAAATGGTTATAGATAGGCAGATTAGATAACGCAAAGAATTTAAGTCAGAAATAAATTTTCTTTGCAAGTCACCCTGTTTTCAAGTATATTAGAAATTAGGAAAAATAAAATAAAACAACTTTAGGAGGAATTTATGGCTTTACCAAAATGTCCAATGTGTCAATCAGAATATACTTATGAGGATCGTGGGTTGTTGATTTGCCCTGAATGCGGTCATGAATGGTCACCAGAAGATTCAGTTCAAGAAGAAGGCTTAGTCGTCCTTGATGCAAATGGCAATCAATTACAAGATGGCGATACAGTCACTGTGATTAAGGATTTAAAAGTCAAAGGGGCTAGTGGCGCAATTAAACAAGGAACTAAAGTCAAAAACATTCGCTTAGTAGAAGGCGACCATAACATTGACTGCAAAGTTGATGGCTTTGGTGCGATGAAATTAAAATCAGAATTTGTGAAGAAACTATAATCTTTCAAAAGCTGTTTACAATTTCTTCGTACTTTTTTGGTAAACTATTCTTGAAAATTGATACGAGGTGAAAGGAATGTATGGAATGTATCCGATGGGGTTTTTCTTTGATCCCACCTATATTTTAGTGATTATCGGAATTATGCTATCCATGGCGGCTTCGGCTTATGTGAATAGTACTTACCGTAAATATGATGAGGTTTTGAGTAAAAAAGGGGTTACCGGGACGCAAGCTGCGCAGTATATCTTACAAAGTCAGGGCATTCATAATGTGGGTGTTCAAGGGATTGCGGGCGATTTGACCGATAATTATAATGCCCAAACGAAGATGTTGAGTTTATCCCAAGCTACAGCGCAATCGACTTCTGTTGCGGCAATTGGTGTGGCTGCCCATGAATGTGGTCATGCTGTACAAGATGCGAAAAATTATTTTCCATTGCGTTTGCGGGCAGGTATTGTGCCGATTGTCAATATTGGTTCGACTTTATCTATCCCATTGATTTTAATCGGGGTTTTATTACGTGGTCAATTTTTGATTAACTTAGGCTTAATTGCATTTGCATTAGTCTTTATTTTCCAATTAGTCACGTTGCCTGTCGAATTTGATGCTTCAAGAAGAGCGATTCAAATTTTAAGTGAAGGTGGCTTACTGGCTGAAGATGAGTTGCCTATGGTGAAAAAAGTCTTAACCGCCGCTGCTTTAACTTATGTGGCTGCTGCAGTTAGTACTTTACTTCAATTATTACGTTTATTTATTCTTTTTGGAAATAACAATCGCGACAACTAAAAGACAACTCTTAGAATTTGTCTCAAATCGTTGTATAATCGATGAAAATGTTTTCTAAATGTGCTAAAATAAAGACAAAAGAAGAATTGGAGTGATGGTTATGAAAACATCTACAAAAATTGCCTTAGGTGTCAGTACCACTTTAGTAGCTGGGGTGATTACTTCAGCGATTGTGGCCGATAAAATTATCACAAAGGTTAAAAAAGTTCAAAACCGCAAAAAAGTGAAAAAATTTGTGGACGATAAGTTAAATGGCAATGCTTTTGTTGGCGATATGGTGGACCGTCTAAGTGATAAAGATATTGAATCATTAATCAACATCGGTAAAAAAATCGGTGAAGGTCAAGAACAGTTATCTACTTATGGCGAATCAGTCAAAAATGCGACGAGCCAAGCCAAAGATAAAGTAGGTTCAGTCATTAAACAAATCAAAATCAAATATTAGTACAGATAGTCTCAAGAATTGCTCTTGGGACTTTTCTTAATAAGAAGTTAGGATGAGAAAATGGAAAAAAGGAGCAGTCTAACCCAAGAACAAAAAGAGTATTTCATGCAAGAAGCCATTAAAGAAGCCAAAAAAGCGGAACAAATGGCAGAAGTTCCCATCGGAGCGGTCGTGGTTTATCAAGGTGAAATCATAGGGCGCGGACATAATCAAAGAGAAACGCAGCAACAAGCCGCAGCCCATGCAGAGATGTTTGCCATTCAAGAGGCTTGTGAAAAGGTCGGTAGTTGGCGTTTAGAGAGCAGTCAATTATTTGTGACTTTAGAGCCTTGTGTAATGTGTAGCGGGGCCATTCAGTTAGCCCGTGTCGAAGAAATCTATTTCGGGGCATTTGATCCAAAAGGCGGGGCGTGTGGTTCTTTATTAAATATCGCGACCGATGAACGTTTTAATCATTGGAGCTATGTCGAGTCAGGTATTTTAGCTGAGGAATGTGGTCAGTTATTATCGCAATTTTTTAAAAAGTTAAGAGAAGCAAAAAAATTACGAAAAAAGGGTAGTCATTCATCAAAAAATAGTATATAATAGGTTTTGCCGTTATGGCTAGGACAATGGGAAGCTTGTGAAGCGTGTCAGGTCTGGAAGGAAGCAGCACTAAGCATGTCTTTCCATGTGTCTGATTGATTACATCAGTATTGACTGGTGTATTTTTTTTGCCTTCAAAGTGATTTTCTGAAAGACTTCTTTATGTTTTACAGATATGATATTTAAATTAAGTTTTACAATAATGAATGCTAAATAACGCCACCTAATCAAGTTAGATTAAGTGGCGTTTCTTTATGTATCGTGCTTATTCTTTGATTTTTACTGTAAGCTGATTGTTGGTATTTTTGGTGATGTAAACGTTAAATGTTTTTTTAAAAGCATACTCATAATAACCTGAAATGTAGTGTTCTTTTGTTGAATTTTTATTTTTAATTTGAAGCGTTATCTGTCCAGTAAAATTTTTTGGTATCTTTATCTTTTTCTTTGCTTGGAAGCTTTGATTGACATTCCCACGAAACTTTACACTCATATCAGTCAAGGATAAATTTGTATGATTTGTGATAGAGATAGTATTGTCTTTTCCATGATTGTATATAAAATAACCACCCAAAAATGCAATAATGAATACTACCCATATGATTACTTTTTTCTTCATGTTTTCACCGCCTATACTGATTTGAACGCATCCTTTTTTTAGCAATTCATTTTTTCGACTGTCTTTTTAATTTCAATGCCCAAAATAACTCTCTTCTCAGTATAACATTTTTGTAGAAGAAAAAAAATTTATGATAGCTGTCATATAATGAATGAAAGTTTTTGTCTAAAAGTGATTGTTCTATTAATGGAAAATCGTTACTTTCTTTATTTTGTTGTCAGCATTAGAATGGTTCGCTTGTTGAAAAGACAAGAGGAATGTCTGGCCGTCATGAAAGAAGAATAAATATGATTTTTCCTTTGCAAATGATTATGATTGTATGGTATAATTTTTGTCATTGCTGTAAGTTTTCAGTAATATTTTTGCAAATAGATTTGATGGAAGGATGACAGAAATGAAAGGGAAAAACCTTACCCTGAATTATAGTCTTCTACAAGGTAGCTATTGGATGAGTTATTGTGCCTTGTATAGTTTTGCGACAGTTTATCTTTTATCAAAAGGCTTTAATAGTGCGATGATAGGGATGATTGTGGCTGGTAGTAACATTTTAAGTAGTGTATTACAACCTTATGTTTCAACTTTGGCCGATCAAGCGAGGAAATTAAGTATTCGGCAAATTATTTTAATGGTAGCAGCTGTATTGGCTATTTTATTAGCAGGCTTAACGATTGTGCCTAGCCAACTTTTACTTGTAGGTCTTTTATTTATTTTTGCCAATATTTTCTTACAGGTGTTACAACCCTTAATCAATGCGATGAGTTTTTACTATATTCGTCATGGCATGAAAATTGACTTCGGTTTAGCCCGTGGAACAGGTTCGCTAGCTTTTGCGATTCTTTCAAGTATTTTAGGATTTTTATTATCAAAATTTGCGAGTTGGGTCATTCCATTTAGTAGCTTAATTTGCGTGGGACTGATCGTGTTATTGATGTTGAGTTTCCCGATGATTCAAAAGATGAGCGCAGAAGTAGCACACGATGAAAATCCTAACCATGTGCCTGGTGGTTCCTTCATGTATTTTATCAAGGAATATCCAAGTTTTTGCTTTGTCTTAATTGGTAGCACTTGCTTATTTATCTATCATAATATGTTTAACGGTTATTTAATCCAAGTGGTAGAAGCCTTGCATGGGACTTCAAAAGAGTTAGGAACAACGATGTCACTTGCGGCGATGGTTGAGATTCCGACTATGTTCTTATTCTCAAAGATTGTAGCCAAATATAGCAGTCATAAATTATTGGTTTTTGCTAGTATAATGTTTACGGTTAAAGCGATTGCGACGATTTTTGCAGTCAATATTCCGATATTATATGCGACTCAAATTTTCCAAATGTTTGCTTTTGCGCTATTCACCCCGGCATCTGTGTATTACACCAATCAAATGATGAAACCACAAGACCAATTCAAAGGCCAAGCTTACCTGACAATGACCATTACCATGGGTGGGGTGCTTGGAAGTCTGTTAGGTGGTTTTATCCTTCAATATAGCAGCGTGTCAATGATGTTGATTGTCTGTGCGATTGTTTCAGCGATTGGGACTTTCTTTGTAGCAAAATTTGCGAAAGAAGTAAAAAATGCTTAAATCTTATCTTGAAAAGTGAGTTTCTTTTTAGAGGCTCACTTTTTTTTGCTTCATTTATCCATTGGTAAAAAATAGGGCTTGTCTTTTAATCTAAAATTCGCTATGCTTGATTCGTGCATTGAAATCAAGGTCAACTTGGACTGGTTCGAAAACTTCCCAGGATAAAAAACTAAGAATCTCAGAAACTCTTTTTTTGTCAAAGAAAAAGAGAATATTATGAAAGGGGTTGGAGAGATGCGCAAAGTAATTATTGATTGTGATCCAGGGATTGATGATTCGCTGGCTTTATTATATGCGCTCAAGTCACCAGAAATTGATGTTGTAGCGATTTGTGTTGTTGCAGGCAATGTCCCAGTCGAAATCGGTGCGAAAAATGTGTATTACTGCTTGGATTTGGTCAATCGGCGAGATATTCCAGTTTATCTCGGTGCGTCTGGGCCATTGGTTGTGCCTTTCGTGAGCGCGCAAGATACGCATGGTTTCGATGGTCTCGGGGAAAGTCATTTAGCTCAAGCGACTATAGTTACGCCACAAGAGCAAAGGGCTGCTGAATTTTACGCTCAGACTTTTGCTCACCCACAGGAAATCTCGGTTATTGCCTTAGGTCCATTAACGAATATCGCTCAAGCACTCGATTTGAATGTCAATCTCGGTTTAAATATGCAACGCTTTGTCAGCATGGGTGGTGCTTATCTTAGTCATGGTAATTGTTCACCGGTGGCAGAGTATAATTATTGGTGTGATCCCGATGCGGCAAAAATCGTCTATGAAAAATTAGGCTGTCCGATTGAAATGGTCGGCTTAGATGTGACGCGCAAGATTGTTTTGACACCGAATTTGTTGCAATATAGTCAGTATTTAAATCCACAAATGGGTGAAATACTTGCAAAAATGACCCAATTTTATTTTGATTTTCACTGGCAACAAGAGCATGTCTTAGGCTGTGTGATTAATGATCCGCTAGCTGTGGCTTACTTTATTCATACCCAGTTATGTAGTGGCTTCAATAGTTATGTAGTTATTGAAAATCAAGGAGTTAGTCGTGGTCAAAGTTTGGTAGATGCGCATGATTTTTGGCGCAAACCGGCAAATACCAAAATTTTGACTCAAGTCGATTCGACAGCGTTCTTTGTGGAATTTCTAGCCATTGTCTTAGATGTACCTCACGAAGTCATTGCACAAGATATGAAAAATTTGAAACTAGGTGAATGACTTTGAAAAATATTTCAACGAAAAAAATTGCTTTGATTGCTTTATGTGTCGGACTTAATTATGTGGGTGGGAATATCGCCTTATTTTTACGTTTGCCCATTTATCTTGATAGCTTAGGGACAATTATGGCTGCGTTTTTACTTGGACCGATTGCGGGGATGGCAGCTGGTTTGTTAAGTGGCTTACTTAGTGGCATTACGACTGATTTATTCTCGCTTTATTATATTCCCGTCGCACTGTGTACTGGTTTTATTGCGGGGATGGTTTATCAACGTTTGCATAAGACTTGGCGTGTTCCGATTGAAGCTGCGGTGATTTCCTTACCAGGTACGTTGATTTCTTCTTTTATCACGTATTTCTTATTTGGAGGTATCACTTCTTCAGGCTCGAGTATTATTGTGCAATTGATTCATGGACTAGGACTCAACCAATTAACTAGCGTGATCTTGGTGCAAGTGATTACTGATTATGCCGATCGCTTATTGAGTGTTGTGGTGGTATTAAGTGTGATTGCGATGTTGCCGAAAAAAGTAAAAATGATATAATTAAATCGAGGAATAGAAGTAGAAAAATATCGGTCGCACACGCACCAGCATGCTGGTATCTGAGAGGTGGGGAAGGGCCGTCCCACCTATTCCTTGGCACTTAGAATATTCTAGGTGCTTTTTTTATTATTAGGCGTTTTGCTTGTGTTTCGTCTAAAAAATATTATAGTTAAAGTTAGAATTGAAAGTTACGGAGTATTTTCATGGAAACGATAAAGATTTTACATACAAATGATATCCACTCACATTTAGAAAATTGGCCGCGAATAGCGCATTACATCCAAAGTCAACAACAAGCAACCAAAGAAGATGAAACACTTTGGACCTTGGATTTAGGCGATTTTTGCGATCGATGGCACCCTTTAACCGAGGCCACGCATGGAAAAGGTAATATCACATTACTGAATCAAGCCCACTATGACCTTATCACTTTGGGTAATAATGAAGGACTAGGTTTTAGCCAAGATGAATTTAAAGAGCTTTATCAACAAGCCAATTTTCAAGTGGTGATTGCCAATGTCCGTCAATTGAATCAACAACTTCCGCCTAACTGTCACGCCTATACGATTCTGACGACAAAAGACAAGACCAAAATCGCCTTTATCGGTTTGACTGCTCCTTTTGAATCCGGGTA
>JGI24707J26582_10003640_pt1 | contig 10969 bp, 11 predicted proteins | sample BioPla1DNA1_FD_26582 | JGI IMG/M metagenome (IMG submission 26582) | reverse complement strand
ACTTTCTCCTGCGAATCATATACATGGAAATTTTTTGTGACACAAACCCCTCAAAATCTACTCAATCAGATTGAGACGTAACAGCCGAATATCAACGACTATGCCGAATTTTTCAGGAATTAATAATCCCTATCTGACCGCTCAAAAGTGGAACCTTCTGTTGATTAGTACCGAGATGGCTTTCTGATGCTGTCAATTGGCTCTTTTGTAAAGCCAGTAGGAATACAAGCGCGGCGTGACCACAAGTGCTATCACAATCAACACTGTCAGACTCAGTCCGCTGACCAGTCGAGTGCCCCTCAAGGCAAATGTACCGCCAATCAATACCAAGCCGGCTGCAATATACAAATAGCCTGTCAGCCTGTGAGTCTTGTTCCAGTTATCTGGGTCGTCTAAAGTCCAGGGAAGCTTTAGGCCAAGGGTGTAGTTCTGCCTGCTTTTTGGCAGGTAGTTTCCTGCCATGACAAGTAACAAGCCCACCAGCACCGGCACTGCCATTGCGATTGGAATGGGATGCCCTAATGCAATCAAGAGCGTGAGCGGTATTAGAACCACAGACAAGAGGGGAGGAAGCCACGTTGCGGTGATTTGCATCACCTGCGATGTGTTGGCACGTTTTGGATCATTGAACAGTGAGAGCTTAGTAAACAGATTGATTGCCAGAAACAAAAAGGGCAAACCAAAGGCGGCCGCGGCTTTTGGCACAAAGTTATCAGGCTCTCCCGAACCGTCCCAATGGATGGCGACTTGGTCGGGAAGTTCATCATAAACCACGATCGACATAATCAGCGGGAGCAGGCAGACTACAGATGTCAAGAGCAGCAGCGCTGAGCGGTTATCACGGGTTTTCATCAGCTTTTACCTCCTTGAACTGGGCCAGCCAGAGCATTATTTCCTCGAAAACTGAGATGTTGAGCTCATAGTAAACATAGTTCTTGTGCCTCGTTTCAAACACCAGGTTGGCCTTTTTCAACTGCGAGAGGTGATAAGATATGGTGGCCCCGGAAAGGTCGAAATGAGTGCCTATCTCCCCGGCAGACATGCGACCCTCCTTAAGCAGAATCAGAATGTTTCGCCGGATAGGATCTGCTAAAGCCTTAAAAGTCTCTGGAAAGCCCACGAACTCACCTCTTCTATTTAGACTTTCATCTAAATAGATTGTAGCATGCTGATGAAAACCAGGCAATAGCTATTTAGAATTTTTTCGAAATATAACTTGCAGAAAAAGCCCAACAATGTGGGCTTCTGTTTTTTGGGCTCACTTCTCTCATGCAACTGTGCATGCTAAACTTCACTTGCTCTGGCCACTCGGTTTTTTCCAATCTTCTTCGCTTTGTATAAAGCCCGGTCTGCCAGAGCTATCAGGTCAACGGGATCCATATCCCGGTCAGGAACCACAGCTGCCACGCCAAGGCTGACTGAAAACCCATGCTCCTCTCCTTCACAGGGCACAGTCAGGCTTTCAATCTGCTCCCTCATTGCTTCCGCAACTTGTGCGGCCCCTTCTTCCGTAGTGTTATACAAGATGCAGGCAAACTCATCGCCGCTGAGGCGGGCGACTGCGTCTCCTGGACGCTTTACGTTTTTCTTGAGGACCAATGCTAGATCCCTTAAGCATTGATCGCCTGCCAAGTGGCCGTGGCTGTCGTTAATGTCTTTGAATCTGTCAACGTCGATCATAATCAAGGCTATGGGCAGTTGATCCCTGCGGCTCACCTTCCACGCCTTGTCGAACACTCTTTCAAAGCCCCTTCTGTTCAGGATCTGGGTCAGCTGATCCAGCAGAGACTGCCTCTTCAACTCTTCGTTGGCCCTCTGCAGACGCTCATTTACCTCCAGCAGCTCTTCGGTTCTCTCAGCAACTTTCTGTTCCAGTTCCTGATTCAGCCTTTTCAGCTTCACCGCAAAGGCGATAGAAATCAAAGCAATCACCATGAAGACAATTGCCGCAGCAGAGGCTACGACTCTCATCCTGTGGGCCTGCGTCATATAAATCACGTTCTCGCCGCGCCAGTCATTCAATATGCTGGCAAGGGTGCCTTCGCGTTCCAGTTCCTGCAATCCGTAGTCTATCAGATCCAGAAGCTCTTCGTTTCCTTTTCTGACTGCAATATGTGAATAACTGATCTCCAGCGGTTCCCGGGCAACCTGTATGCCCGAAATACCGCTCCTGGCCAGCTCATATTCGCCGATCCAGCGATCCAGGACCACGGCATCCAAGTCTCCGGCGCGCAACAGCCTCAAACCACTGGCGGCGCTCGCCGAAACGATCTCGACATTTTCATTTCCAGACAGGAGATCAAAAGCGCACCCTCCCGGTTCCACCCCCACCCGCTTGCCGTCCAGATCGGCAATGCCTTGAATATCCCAGTCAGTCTGCCTCCTAAAAATGACAAACTCCGACTTTAAGAGCGGGCTAGAGTAAGAGTAGACTGCCTCCCTGACCGGAGTCCGGTTCATCTGCAACAGGGCATCTGCCTGTCCAGAGGCAACTTCAGCCTGGGCTTCCATCCAGTCCATAGCCCTGACTTCAACAGGCCTGCCAATTTTCTTGCCCAACGCCCGGGCAATGTCTACGACCACACCCTTGGCAACTCCGTGTTCTGCGTAGGCTATGGGCACCAACTCTGCATTGACCAAAAAAACGAGGGGCTCCTCGTCTTGCGTATGACCTAAGCCTGATACAGCCAAAAATACGATCAGCACTAGGCAGACCCTCAAGGTAAGCCTAGAATGTTCGGTTACCCCCAAAGGACAACGCCTCCCCAACAATCCTTGCTTCCATAAAGAGAACCCTTCTAGAAGGAAGGGCTATTATTACCATTTTTCGTTCTAATTTTACTCCTTTGTGATTTAAACTGCAACCAGAATCAAGCTGGGCAAACAGCCTCCAGAGCCCGTTCCGCCTTGGGAATGATCCCCAGAAACAGGATGTTGGCCAGAATTGACCCGTAGCGGCAGAGCCTCAGCTGCCTAAAGCAATACTCCATTTCGCTCTTACAGCGCTGAATAAGGTATTCCAACCCCTTTTGGGCAGAAGCGCCTGCAATTATTCCATCTGAATTAACGAGTCCCGCTGCCAAGAGGCCGTTAAACTGGTTCTCCTTGATATCTTTCTGCAGATCGTGCAAACAGTCCAGGGTATAGATTATTCGCCCTGCAGCCTGCCCTAGACGGCGGAGAAGCGGTTCATTGTGTTCAGCCAGCTCAGATTCATCGGCAAACTGTGCGGTAAAGGCGAGGACCTCGCCGAGCCCCTGTGCGGTAGGCAAAAGCAGCTGATCATAGTAAATCTGTTCTCCCCGGCTCTGCCAGCGGTCCTCGAGATCCACAAGCTCAGCGTCGCAGGCGCGAAGTCTTTCAATCAACGCGTCGTCATGACGGAAGATCTCCTGCTCTGCCCGGGAAATATCCCGGGAGGTAAAGAACCTGACAAGGCGCGCACCGCGGGTTCCATCCCGCTCAGCATCCGCAATTTTCAGCCCAATCATCACTGCGGTCAATGCTGCCGCAATGGTCACTGCAATATTGTCATCTACCACTACCCCAAAGCCAAGGGCATGGCCAAAAGGACAGTAGCGGCGGCGAAACTCAAGAGGTTCCGTTCTCTGGGCGGAGATCAAAAGGGCAATCAACGCTGTATCGAAATTGGTTGCCAGCCGCCACTTGACGCCATAAAGGCGCTTTAGGGCACCGCACATACCGCAGTAATGGGCACGATAATGATTGTTTTCACGCAAAGTCAAATCCAGCTTTTGCGGCCTGCTGTAACCGAACATAGAAGCTTCCTTCCCCTTTTACTCCTGCGGCAAAAGGGCTGAGCCTTTAGCCAGGACAATGCGGTTGATCAACGTCAGCATGGCTCCATAGGCCAGAGACAGGACCGGAAGGAGCGCCCAGATCCAGCGGCTGACCACAGCTGCAAATCCTTCCGCCGAAATATTCATGCCTTGATAGACCCTGCCGTACAGCCCGTAATGAACCAAGGACATCTGCTCTATGAATTCAGTCAGGCTAAGCCCCATCAANCGTGNCAGAATCAGNACAAGAGCCGTAAAGCAAAGGGTATAGCCAAGCCAGTACAAGATGTATTCTAAGNGCAAACCTTTCCGCCGCAAACTAGGGAGAACAAGTCCCACCGGGGCTAAGAGCAGGGCGAAAATAAATAGTTCGCGAAAACCCACGGACATGCCGATGATGACAGATGAAACAACTGCCAAGAGCGCCCCTTGCCGCATGCCCCAGCGCTGGCTGACAATGCCGATAACCCCGGGGCACAGAAGCTTGAGATACCGCCCCACACCCGGCAGGCTCGCTCCCAGCACATAGAGCACTACGCAGAGTGCGGCCAGAAGGCCGGTTTGCGCCAATGATTCAGTACTGCTGTTTGGCCTCGCCATGGCCATCACCCCTCCAAAACCACTCTTCGAAGATCTCCTCCCCCACCGTCTGCAGAATCAGACGGCCTTTCCCCATGGGCAGAGCGTCAAGGCATTCCCGGGCCTGGTCCCTCAGTTCACTCACCTTCCGGTGAATGATGCCCGAGATCTCGGGGGATACCATCAGTTCGCCAAACCTTTTGACCGCCCCCTTACGGAGAAGCAGATCTTCTCCTGTCAACGCTTCCCACAGGGACTTGAATTCGCCTTCCTCAAGCATATCCTTGACCACCGAGAGGGGATAGCTGATTTTTGCGTCGTCCAAATCCCCGCAGGACCGGCCCTTAACCTCGTGGTCCAGATCAGTGAGGTTGTTCATGTCGTTGATAATCTGAAAGCAGGTGCCCATGATCCTGCCGTACTTGGCCACAGCTTCGATGTGGGCTGGCTGCCCCTGGGCTAGAATCCCTCCGATTTCCAGGGACTTTTCAATCAGGCAGGCAGTCTTGCCATAGACGATATCGCTGCTGTGGGAAAAAGCATCTATACAGCCTGCTGTGGCCAGCTCCAGGAGTTCCCCCTGGCAGAGCTGAAAATGAGCAGTCTCAAAAGCCTCGCGAACCGGTTGCAGCACGTGAGGCGGAACCTCTAGCGCCCTCAGCGCTTTATAACCCATGGCCACCAGCAGATCTCCAAGGACAACCGCCTTTGCTTCCCCGTAAAGGGCATGGAAGGCAGGGCGCCCCCTGCGCAGCCTATCCCCGTCAACGAGATCATCGTGGACCAAAGATGCTTTGTGCAAGAGTTCTAAGCTCATAGCCGCCGGAATGATGCTGCGCAGGTTGTCTCCTCCGCACACAACAAAGCCCAGGAGGCACAAAGAAGCCCGAAAGCGCTTGCCTCCGGATACAGCTTGAACATACATTTCCTGAAGGGCAGGATGAACCGGAAAATCGATCAGTTCCCGCTCAACCTGCCGGATAAAAGGTACAAGATGCTTCTGGTAGAGCATCTCTAATTCCGTATACTGCAATTTGTTTGCTCCTATCTCTGGAACGACATGTCCTACTTAAGCAGATCCCGCCTGGCCTGGGAAATCAGGGCCAGCATGCGCTCTGCGGTTTGCCTGCGTTCAATGTCAGGATTGTTAACCTGATTCCGGTATTTGTTGTACTCTGCCAGGAGGGTCTTTCTAATCGTTTCCTGGCTCGCATTTCTAGGAATATTGAAAAGTGCAAAATAATCCGGACCGTCCTGTGAAGGGGCCTCATTGTAAGTACGGCTTGGACCGCTTGTTTCCGGAATCGCTTCCAGTGGCTCGTCAATCGTATACACAAAGGAGAGTACCCTCTCCCGGCGCAGCACTATTGTGCCGTTGGCAAAGATCCCCATGTTCATAGCCAGGGTATGGGTCCCGGCAGATCTAATGCCAAGGGCATCATAGGGCATAAAGATATCAAAGTCGTCATACTGGCTGTCCTGATAAGGGACGGTGAAGTCCTCTCCTATGCAGGCATTGCCCCTCGCGTCAGAGAAGTCTGCCAGGACACCCGGGACGGGCCGACCGCTGTTATTATGGATAAACCAGCCCATAATCGTAAACTGATCACTGCCTGGACGGGCGCCCCTGATAATAAAGCTGAAGTGAACGACCATACCCTTGACGCCGGATCGGACAACGTCATATTCAGCCCGAACACCACCTAATTCGGCATAGGCCAACTTAGCAGCCCCCCTCACAGATCGCTTGGAGCAACAGGCCTAAGCAAGCCCCTTTCAAGCAGTCATCCAGATCGCTGTCGCCGCCGCTGGACTGTTGATGTCCTCCGCCGCCATAATTCCCTCCGCCATAGTTTCCTCCGCCTGGATCCGCCGGGCGGGCTGATCTGGCCATCTCCAGGATCAGATCTTCATAGGCGGGGCTTTCCACAGCGATTTGATAGGCTTCCTCCAGGAGCATCCTGCTTTCCAGATACATTCCCGCTTCATCGGCCTGGTAGGCCTTGCGAATTGCCTCAAGCAGCTTCGTTCCGCGCAGTTTATCCTCGATCAGTTCCAAGGACTGGGCTGGAAATATTTCTAAGAAACATTCGATTCCGGTCATGATGGCACCTCTTTTGCTGTTCTTATTCTACATCGATAATATCAAGGGCCCGCTGTTTGCTGGCGATCTCGCCCTCGGTCAGCCTTCCGCTGAGCTGAATATCCAGCACCGCTTTGTAGCCGGTCTGCACATCTTCGATGCTGGCATGAATCATTCCGTTAGCATCATAGGAGTAGATGACCCGGAGCGGGTAGTTCATCGGCTTGGGNCGGCGGTCAAACCGCAGCTCCGTTCTGCCAATAACGATGCAGTTGTCTGGATCCGAATCTTCGCCCTGCAAGAGTACAAAATCCACACTGGGCTGGTTGTGCTCCACTGTATAGAACTCTTCCGTGCGCTCAATGGGAATGGGCGAGTTCTTGGGGATCATGATCTGGTTGATCAGTCTGTTTGAATAATGATCCAACACCTGCACTCCAAAGGAATGGGATGTCACATCAATGACATTGGTGGCCGAAAGCTTTCTGCCTGCTTCGGTTTGTAAAATGAGGCTGTTCCCCTGCTGGGCCATGAGGATCCCCGCCTGCATTGCGGCGCCTAAGGCCACTGCCTCGTCAGGGTTGACACCCTGATTGGGCTCTTTGCCGCTGAGACGCCGGACCAGCTCCTGCACCGCCGGCATGCGGGTAGAGCCCCCCACCAAAAGGACGGAATCTATGTCGCTCCAGCGCAGGTTCGCCGATAGCAGCACAGAGTCAATCAAAAGTTCTGTGCGTTCCAGCAGGTCCGCGGTCATCTCAATGAACTGCTCCCGGGTGATTTCAACTACCTTGCGGTGGCCAAAGGCACTGACGCTGATCTTTGCGGATGAGCGTGTGGAAAGTGTCTTCTTAGCTGCCTCCGCCCTTTGACGCAGGTCATGCTGCACTTCCAAATCATCGAATAAGTCCACACCAAACTCTTTAGTAAAAATGTCGTTGACATAAAGCATGATGCGCTCATCAAAGTCTTTGCCGCCAAGCATGTGGTCGCCGTCTGTGGCAATCACCCGGATTTCCCCTTGGTTCACCTGCATCACGGTGACGTCAAAGGTTCCGCCGCCCAGATCGTAAACCATTATGGTCTGCCTGCCCGATACATTGAATCCATGGGAAAGGGCGGCAGCCGTTGGTTCATTGATGATCTTCAGGACGTTGAGACCGGCAATTCTGCCAGCATTGAGCGTCGCCTGGCGCCGAATGTCATCGAAGTAGGCCGGGACAGTGATCACCACATCGCGGATCTTTTCGCCGACGAGCATCTCTGCATCCTGCTTCAGCTTTTTAAGAATAAAGGCTGAAATCTCTTCTGGACCGTATTCCCGGCTGCCATGGACGAAGAGGTAATCGGGGTTGCCCATCTGCCGCTTGACAAACTCCACAACATTTTCCGGTTCGGTAATGGCGCTGTGCTTGGCAATGGTGCCCACTACAACGCTTCCATCCGCCGACATCATCACTGCTGACGGAGTCAGCCGCTCCCCCTCCGCATTGGGTATAATCTCCGGCTTTCCATACTTGTTTAGGATCGCGATAGTGGAAAAGGTGGTTCCTAGGTCAATACCTACTGGAATTGTCATGTCTGTTGCCCTCCTTCAGCTTGATACTTGGCCACAACCACTTCTTCAGCACGGATCAAGCCCTGCTCTGAACGAAAACCCCTGCGCACAACCTTCAACACCTTGTTGTCCTGGCCGGGGTCATCGGTAGATTCAGTGTCCACAGCCCGCTGCACACTGGGGTCAAAGTACTCAGGCGAAGGGTCAATCAAATCAATGCCGCGCCGGTACAAGATTTCCAGAATCTCGACAAGTACAAACTCAGCAAGCTCTGAACAGCCGGAACTCTCCTGGTTTTCACCGGAGAGCTCCCTCAGGCAGCGCACTACATTGTCATACAGGAGAATAAGATCTTTATAAACGCCTAAGAGCGATTGCTCAACAAAGTTGTTCTTGTACATGGCGAGTTCTTCATAAAGCGTTTCAAAAGCCTTTTCCTTCTGAGCGTCATAGCGTATCTTGTCTTGGTACAGTTCCAGCATCTGAGTTACTTTCTCGTTCAGCTCATCCAGTTGCGCGAGCCAGAGATGAGATGTCCGCACAGCAATCCTCCTAGTTCACTACATTCTCACGAAACATAATCCCTTTTCAGGGCATTACATTCGTATTCTGCATTATTAGGTAAAATCCTCCACCTGGTTTTGTTAATGGGCAGGCAGAAGCTGCTTGTCCTCAGCCTACCTCAAGAACCTCCTCAGGATCTGCATCTTTCCCTTGCTGTCATAGGGAGGATAGCGCAAAGGCAGATCCATGCGCTTAGCCCGTTTCACAACCCCCTTGGCATGGGTGAAGGCTGCAAAGCTGTCCTTCCCGTGGTAGCTGCCCATGCCGCTCTTGCCCACTCCGCCGAAGGGAAGGTGGATGTTGGCCACATGCATGATGGTATCGTTGATGCATCCACCTCCGTAGGAAAGACGTGCCGTCACCAACTCCTCCATTTCCTTGCTCTCTGTGAACAGGTACAGCGCCAGGGGCTTTTCACGGCGCGCCAAAAAACGGAGCATTTCCTCCCGATCATCATAGGTCAGGATGGGCAGAATCGGCCCAAAAAGTTCTTCCTGCATTACAGGGCAATCCCAGGTAACACCCTCCAGGATGGTCAGTTCGATTTTGCGCTCCTGGGGATTGCTCCTTCCGCCATACACGACATTGCCCGTTTCAATCAGCTTGGTCAGACGTGCAAAATGATGCTGATTGACGATACAGGGCAGGTCCTTATTGTTCAGCATCTCTTCCCCCAAAAGAAGGGGAATGGCTTGCTTCATTGCACCCACCAAAGCGTCCTTTACGCTGCTGTGTACCAAGACATAGTCAGGGGCAACGCAGGTTTGGCCGGAGTTGATGCTCTTGCCCCAGATGATGCGTTTCGCTGCCAGAGCCAGATCTGCTGTTTCATCCACAATGCAGGGGCTCTTTCCGCCCAGTTCCAGCACTACCGGCGTTAGATTCTTGGCAGCCCGCTCCATAATCTCCCTGCCCACATTTACACTGCCTGTAAAGAAGATCAAGTCAAACTCCTCATCGGGCAAATCCCGGCTCCCAGCTTCTCTCCCTTCAACTACAGCAATGAATTCCTCAGGAAAGGCCGAAAGGAGCATCTCCTTAACAACAGTAGAAGTCGCCGGCGCACTGGCCGACGTCTTCAGTACAGTGCAGTTGCCGCCGGCAATGGCGCCGATCAGGGGCATCATCAGAAGCTGGAAGGGGTAGTTCCAGGGAGCTACAATCAAAACAACCCCGTAGGGATCGCGGTAGAGGCGGCTTGTGGAGGGGAAATGGGTTAAGGGCGTTTTAACGCGCCTTGGTTTCGCTAAGCTAGGCAGTTTTCGGATCATGTAGCTCAACTCGTGCAAAGTGACGCCAATCTCAGTTGCATAAGCCTCAAACTCGCTTTTGCCCAGATCCTCATAGAGGGCCTGGAGTATCTTGCCTTCAAAATCCAAGATGGCCCGTCTAAGCTTTTTTAGGTTATTTACACGCTCGCTGACAGGCAACGTCTTACCGCTAAGAAAGTATTCCCGCTGCCTGTTTACCAGCTCCTTATTGTTCATTGCCACTCTCCTTTACTTGCTGGGAAAGCAGCCTGGAGATTGAGTAATCAGAAGTTAATATCAGCCAGTCTCCAGACTCCGTTTTCCATCCAGAGCACTATGGTTGATTCTGCATTCCAGCCGTAATGTCTGGTGACTACACGGGCCTCGGTCTGATCCCGGTTCAGCACTACGCGGACTGTTTCCCAGGACTGAAGCTTCTGGCGCAGATTGTCGAGGTTTGCTAGCACTTCACTGAAATTGTCTGTGTTATAAAGTATGTTCCTGCGTGCCACTGCATGGAACAGCCCGAGAAACTCTTCAATGGCTCCGTTTTTCAGCAGGCGCAGCACGTAATCGGCCAGTTCCTCCGCTTCCTGATACAGGTCCGGCAGGTAGGAAGAACGCCAATAGGGCGCGGGGTCACTTGCCGACAGGTGGTAGCCAGGGGAGATAAAACCTTGGCGCTGGAGCAGACCCCTGATCAGCACTGCCTCTTCGTCCTCTTCCTTCTGCCTCTCCCTTACCATTTCCGCGAGGCTGCCGCTGGCATACAGACTGATTTGGGTTTCTGCATTGGCCTCATCCTCCAGCCTTAAGCGCCACAGCCTTAGCACTAAGTCCTCAACCTGTGCAAGACTGCCGTCCCTGACTGCGTAATGCAAAGCCGTCATCCCAGCACTGTCTGTCGCATGGGGGTCCGCCCTCACATCTAAGAGGCGCAGCAAGTGCCCTTCACTGACAGCACGGTGTGCTGCATACATCAGCGGAGTTTTCCCGTTTCTATCCGGCTTGTCCTTGTCAACTCCGAGCCTTAGAAACAGACCGGTCAGCTCGAGATCATCACTTAGGATAGATGCAATCAACGGGCTTCTTCCCTGGGAGTCTTCCACCCCAGCCAGATCGAAGCCCAGCTCAA
>JGI24707J26582_10003639_pt1 | contig 10970 bp, 7 predicted proteins | sample BioPla1DNA1_FD_26582 | JGI IMG/M metagenome (IMG submission 26582) | reverse complement strand
CCAAACACTATTTTAGTCTTACAATCAAGTTTCCCGTATGCTATAAATTGGTCACAACAAAACCTGCCTGCAATATTGCATATAACCCATAGCGGTCAGGCTATAGGTGAAGCTTTAGCTGATGTTATTGTTGGAGATTATAATCCAGCAGGACGATTAGTTCAAAATTGGCCAAAATCATTAAAAGATATTCCTGATATAATGGAGTATGATATCAGAAAAGGACATACATATTTATATAACAAAAACGAACCACTTTATCCGTTTGGTTATGGATTAAGCTATTCTAAGTTTGAATATAAAAATGTTGACGTTTCTGTTGATAAAGAAAATGTAACTCTTAAAGTTGATATAAAAAACAGCTCAGACTTTGTAGGTGATGAAGTTGTTCAAATATATGCTTCTTTTGATGCGGAAAATCAACCAATGAAAGCACTTAAAGGCTTTAAACGAGTTAATTTTAATGCTAATGAACAAAAGGAAGTTGAAATAATCATACCGATTGACGAACTGAAAAGTTGGGATATGAAGAAAGGAGCGTACATACTTCCAAATAATAAGGTCAAATTTCAAATAGGTTCATCTTCTGCAGATATAAAATTAGTTGTAGATGTGACTGTAAAATAAATAATTGAGGAAATTAAATTCTTTGCTTTAGTAAAGTTTATTTTTTAACTGCAAGTAATGACGCACGGCCGTGCGTCACTACTTTACAATTACGACGATAATGATTCAATAATACTAACTATTGGATTTTTTAATTAAGTTTTTGTAATTTTGTAGTATAAATTTTGTAGTTATGACACACGCAGAAAGACTTATAGTTGAAGCTTATTCTAATATGTTTGAAAACCTAAGTTCAGTTAGTAAATTAGAGTTGCTAGATAATTTGAAAAAATCTTTAGAAAAAGATTCAATTTCTAATGAAGATAATTTTTTCAAATCATTTGGAGCTTTTGCTTCAGATAAATCCCCAGAAGAACTGATTAAGGAAATCAAAGAGAGTAGAAAGTTTCGCTATAAAGATCTTAATTTATAGTTTTATGCAGTATTTATTAGACACTAATATTTGTATTTTTTTTCTACGCGGTAAACTTAATCTTGATATAATAATTAAAGAAAAAGGGATTTCAAACTTTTTTATTTCAGAAGTAACTATCTTAGAATTAAGATATGGTGCAGAGAATAGCGATAATCCACGAAAGTCTCATAAAGCAGTAGATAATTTTATTAAAGGCCTATCAGTAATCCCTATTATTAGTTTAGTTAATGAATATGCTAAAACTAAAGTCTATCTTAGAAAAAATGGAACACCAATGCACGATGAATTTGACTTGATAATTGGTGTGACAGCACTGTATAATAAATTAATTTTAATTACTGATAATATAAAAGATTTTAAGCATTTTAATAATATTAAAATAGAGAATTGGGTTGAAAGAAATTAGCCAAATGGTGGTTTTCTGTATTGGATATAGTTGCCGTTCTTCGTAATGAAACTGACTATACTAAAACTCGTAACTATTGGAAATATCTGAAGACTAAGTTGAAAAAAGAAAATAATCAACTGGTTAGTAGCACTAACCAGTTGAAAATTATTGCACCTGATGGAAAGAGACGATTGACAGATGTGCTTGACAGCAATGGTGTTATATAATTAGCTAAAAACTTTCCAAGTAATAGCTCTATAAGGTTTTTGGATTGGTTTCTGTTTAGTGACAATAGCATTGATGGTCAAAGCAAGAAGAAAGCTTACTCTCTTTTTAAAGGTAATATTCTTGATAATATTGAAGTTGGTACAGCAAAAGGTTTACAGCAGATACATTCATATCTGTTTGGAGGATTGTATGATTTTGCAGGGCAAATAAGACAAAAAAACATTTCAAAAGGCGGTTTTCAGTTTGCTACCTCCCATTTTTTAGGCGAAACTCTTCGCCAAATTGATAAAATGCCCGAGTCAACTTTTGATGAGATTATAGATAAATATGTAGAGATGAACATTGCTCATCCTTTTATGGAGGGAAATGGTCGAAGCACTCGAATATGGTTGGATTTATTATTGAAAAAGCATCTAAAAAAGTGTGTTGATTGGAGTCAAATTTCTAAAGAAAATTATATGAATGCTATGAAAGAAAGTCCTATCGATACTAAAAATATAAAGCGACTTATAAATGAATCCTTAACCGACAAAATCGATGATAGAGAGATGTTTATAAAAGGAATTGACTATTCTTATTATTATGAACAAGATGATTAGTGAAAATATTCTAAAAGTATCACACCTAAAGGTATTCTATTTTATTCATAATACAAACTTATACAAAAATTACAAGCTTACAACGTTGATATAATAACTTGATAGTTTTTAATGGATAATTTGAATAATACACATTTTATGAAGTAGTTATTAGCTTTGTGCAATAAGTCCCTTTAGAGGTTTGGGGTAAAAGTCAAGTGCAAACTTTAACTATCTATGCTGAGTTTTGCTTCTTCTTAATGGATTGTTTGGAATATTAATTTCAACTACTAATACCACCTTGTTATTAATCTCACACTTTATTACTTTAAAAGTGTTAAAATTTACATCTAAATAAAAACACTTATCTATTATCTTTTTCATAATAAACCTCGTTATATCCTATAAAAACCGCTAGAAGTGGAAGAATTATTATGATTAAAGGGTGTAAATAAAAAATTTCCCCTTTTTTAATAAAATTTTCCTCTTTGCTGCTTTTATCTTTTACTATGTTTGGATTAACAAATTTTAAGTAAAAGGCGATAAAATTTGTAATTGTAGATATCTATCTATTAAAAATAGGTATTTTTTTTAAAAATTTCACTTCAAATGTTTATTTATGTTAAATAATCTTTTTATGCGAAAAAATTATGATTTATTAAAGCGAAATTTTATTCTAGCGCTTTTACTACTTCCTTTTTCGCTTTTGACATTTGCTCAAGAGCGACAAGTTGTAGGTAAGGTGATAGATGAAATGGGGTACGGAATCCCAGGAGTAAGTATTATTATTACTGGGACAACAGTTGGTACCATTACTGACTTTGAAGGTAATTACTCAATCTCTGCAGATGCTAATGCAACGCTAGAGTTTAACTTTATTGGGTTTGCGCCTCAGTCTATTGATGTTAACAACAGAACAAAGATTGATGTGGTATTGAAAGAAGATGTCATGTCATTGGATGAGATTGTTGTTGTTGGTTATGGGCAGATGAAACGAACCGATGTTACTGGTTCTATGGTTTCGGTATCTAGTGATGCTATTGAGAAAACAGTTGCTACATCTATTGATCAAGTACTTCAAGGACGTGCAGCTGGTGTTCAAGTGCAGCAAAACTCGGGTATGCCAGGTGGTGGTTCTTCAATTAGAATTCGAGGTGTTAATTCGCTGCAAGGATCAAATGAGCCTATTTTTGTTATAGATGGGGTTGTTATTGATGCGTCAACTGGTTCAGCTTCAGAAAATGCTCTTTCGTCAATTAACCCATCAGACATTGTTTCGATGGATATTTTGAAAGATGCTTCTGCAACTGCAATTTACGGTTCGCGCGGTGCTAATGGTGTAATTATTATTACAACAAAGAGAGGAAAAAGTGGTGAGGCAAGAATTGTTTATGATGGAAGTGTTGGTATACAAGAGATGCCAAAAAAACTTGATCTTTTAAACCTCAGAGAATACGCAATTCATAAAAATGCTCGTGCAGATGCAGGAATTGTACAAGCTGATAACAACTTTATTAGACCTGAACTTCTAGGTAAAGGTACAGATTGGCAGGATGAGCTTTTCCAACAGGCAATAATGCATACGCATAACTTATCTATTTCTGGAGGAACAGATAAATCTACATACTCAATAGGTATGGGATATCTAAATCAAGAAGGTATTGCAATTGGTTCTGGTTTTGAAAGATATAACTTAAGCGGAAACTTTGATAGCCAAGTAAAAGATTGGTTCAAAGCGGGAGTGAATTTCGCATTAAGTAATTCAAATCAAAACGTAACAGTTGCTGAACAATCACTTATTGAAACAGCAATGAAGCAGACACCAAATGTGGCTGTAAGAAATGCAGATGGTAACTTTGACGGACCAGATACAGATATGTACGTNCAGACNAACCCTGTTGGTTTAGCTATGCTTCGTCAAAATGACAATGAAAAAACAGGAATTAGAAGTAATGTTTATGGAGAGATTACTTTTATTGATGGACTTACATTAAGAAGTGAATTTGCAAGTGATTTTGGAATTAATAATGGATATAAATTTAATCCATCATACTCTTTTGGAGCTATTAAAAATGATGTAGTTCAATCTGAGCGTTCAAAATCTTATAGCAAATTCTGGACNTTTAGAAATGTTTTAAGCTATAATAAAGTTATTGATAATGTACATTCAGTAAATGCAATGCTTGGACAAGAGATGCAAAAAAGCCATTGGGAGTATCTATACGGATATCGTAGTGGATTTTTAAATAACTCTGCAAAAGATTTAAATGTTGGAGATGGAACAACTTCGCAAGCTAATGGTAATAGTGGTGGAAATTCTATTTTATCATACTTTGGAAGACTTTTCTATTCATTTGATGATAGATATTTATTGACAGCTACTTTGCGTCGAGATGGTTCATCTCAGTTTGCAGAAGATAATAGATGGGGATGGTTCCCGTCAGCTGCATTTGCTTGGAGAATTTCTAATGAATCTTTCTTAGAGGATAATTATATAATTAATAACTTGAAGCTAAGATTAGGTTGGGGTCAAGTTGGAAACCAAAATGTACCAAGTTATGCATATACTTCAACACTTGCCTCTGTAACAACTATTTGGGGAACTGGACAGATTAATGGTAATACAGCAAATCCGCTGTTGCAGTGGGAAACTACCCAATCTAGCAACGTTGGTCTAGACTTGAATCTATTCCAAAATAGAGTTGAGTTTATAGCTGATGTATATTATAAAAAGACAGATAACTTATTGTTAGAACTTCCTCTACCAGCTTATGTTGGTACTACAGGACAAGGTGCTTCTACACCACCATGGGCTAACATCGGTTCACTTGAGAACAAAGGTATTGAGTTAACTCTAAATACTGTAAACCTTGACAGAGGTGGTTTCCAATGGAGAACAAATGCAGTATTCTCTTTAAATAGAAGTGAGGTTCTAGAGTTAGATACTGAGTCTAGTACGATTGATAGAACTTTCCAACAAGGTTCTGATGTTGAAATCATAACAAGAACAGCCGTTGGTCAACCTATCGGTCAATTTTATGGATACAAAATCATAGGTAGATTTGACAAGGCTACTGATTTTTATTACAAAGATAAAGATGGTGCTATACGTGAAGTAGCAAGACCAAGCGGAATTCCTATTTCAGAAACAGGAGTTTGGATTGGTGACTATATCTTCCATGATAAAAATGGTGACGGAGTTATCAATGATGACGACAGAGATTTTATCGGAAATCCAGAGCCTAAATTTACTTACGGTCTTGGTAATACATTCTCGTATCGAGGATTTGACTTAACTGTCTATCTAAATGGCGCTTATGGAAATGATGTGATTAACTATCAAAGACGTTGGATGGAAAACCCACGTGAGAATCACAACTTGCTCAAGACAGCTTTAGATTATGCTATAATTGAGAAAATCAATCCAAATGGACCAGATGATGATTATAGAAATCTTCATGTTGTAGGTGGAAATGAACACATGCACCGTTTATCAGCTTCGTCTTCTAACGTTAACAATAGAATTAGCGATAGATTTATCGAAGATGGTTCATTCTTGAGAGTACAAAATATCACACTTGGTTACAATTTGCCTCGTAAGTGGGTAGAGCAAGTGAATATCCAAAATGTTAAATTGTCTGTGAATATTCAGAATTTATACACATTTACTAAATATTCAGGATATGACCCAGAAGTTGGTTCATACGGACAAGATGCTTTGATGAGTGGTTTTGATAACGCAAGATACCCATCGCCGCGCATTTATCAATTTGGTCTAAATCTTACATTTTAATTATTTTAATTGAATCAATATGAAATTACATAATAAAATAATATTTCTTCTAACTGCAATAGCTTTCATTTTTGCTAGTTGCGAAGATTTCCTAGATATTAAGCCAGATGATCGTCTTGTTTTAGAAAATTATTTTGAAAATAATGATGAGCTAAAGGCTGCTACCGCACCTTTATATAGCAAAGTGTGGTTCGATTTTAACGACAAGTTCTATTATGCACTTGGTGATGGACGTGCAAACAATCTGTTCGCACCATATTCAGACTATATTTATCCTTTTACTAACTTTACAGAGACAGCTTTAACCGGTCCTCTTGTGTTAGCATGGGGTTCACTTTATAATGTTATTGGTCAGTCTAATAATACTATTAATAATATCTCTAGCCTAGCAAGAGGTGTAACCGAAGAGCAAAAAAATGCTGCAATTGCCGAAGCACGATTTATGCGTGGTACTGCATATTGGTATTTGGCTTCTCTTTGGGGTGATGTAATTATTATTACTGATAACTCTCAGTTAGTTAACGATCCAATTGTTCAAAAGAACTCGCGCGAAGATGTTTTTGAATTTGCAATTAGAGATTTAGAATATGCTGCACTGCATTTACCTGCTTCAGCCGCTGAAAAAGGTAGATTAACAAAATGGAGTGCTTACGGTATGTTATCAAGAGTATATTTATCATATTCTGGATTGAAAGATATTTCAGACAGAAATGGTGGAGTTAGAAACTCAGAATACCTTGAGCTTGCTAGAAAGGCTGCACAAGTAGTTTGTGAAGAGAGTGGATTAGAGCTTAATGATGATTATGCTCACTTGTTTAATCTTGAAGGAAATAATGATCCAGAATCTTTATTTGCTTTGCAGTGGGTAGGTGGTAGCACAGAGTATGGTATCACAAATACACAACAAGCTTATTTTGCATGGGACTCTGAAATTACTGGAGATGATGCAGCTTGGGGATATTACACTTTCGCTTCGTGGGATATGATTAACGAATATGCCGCGCAAGATACACTGAGAAGAAAAGCAACTTTTACAACATATGGAACTTTCTATCCAGAATTAGTAAAAGCAGCTGGTGGATATCTATATGAAGATAAAGATAGAGCAAATGTTAAGAAAGGTGTTGTTGGTTCAGGAAAAGATACTGATGGTGTGGTTCAAAGAATGAACTCAGGTTTAACAACAAAAATGTTAAGATTATCAGAGGTATATCTTATTTATGCTGAAGCTATCTTAGGAAATAATGCTTCAACTAATGATGCAGAAGCTCTAAAATATTACAATTTAGTAAGAGAAAGAGCAGGAATGCCAGAAAAAAATTCTATCACTTACGAAGATATTCGTTATGAGAGAAGAATTGAGTTGGCTATGGAAGGACAATATTGGTACGACCTTGTAAGAAGATCTTACTATAGAGAGCAAGAAGTTCTTAACTATCTGAATGATACGCAAGAGAGGTCGATGCAATATGAGTTTGATACTGCTGCTAATAAGTATGTTGCAAAAGAGACAAATACTGCTCAGCAGGTAGCAACAGCAACAGCAGAAACTCTTCTGTTACCATATCCTGAGACAGAAACAATTCAGAATCCAAACCTTAAAGAAGCTCCAGTTAAATATGAGTTTACTGAAGAGAGGATAGTTTTATTTGAATAAATTTTCTTATGAAATTTAAAAATATAGATATGAATAAAATATTTAAAAATATATGGCTATTAATGGGGTTTGTAATTATAGCATCACTTGCTGTTAGTTGCGATGATGATACAGACCCGCATGCAGGCACAAAAGTTATTGTAGATAAAATTTATTTGCAAGATGCAGAGTCGTCAGTACCAGATAGGGAAGTTGATTTTGTAAGACTTGGACAAACTATACGAGTAGAAGGTTCAGGATTCTTAGGAATGAGAAGAATTTATGTAAATGGTTATGAGACTTATTTCAATCCTGTATTACTCAGTGATAATTCAATGCTACTTCAAGTAAGTGGAAAAACTCCAACTGTTGAAGCAGAAGAGGATGAGAGAAATACCATAAGATTTGTGAAAGCATCTACTGAGACAACTCATAACTTTTTAGTTAGAGATGCTGCTCCTTCAATCTCTTCAATATCTCACACAATGCCTTTAGCTGGCGAAGAGATTACAATTTTTGGTTCAGGTTTAATTGAGATTAATAAAGTGGTTTTCCCAGGAGACATAGAAGTTACTGAAGGTATAGAATCAGATGAGAAAGGTAAATTTATTGTTGTAACTGTTCCAGCTGGCATAACAGAAAGTGGTTCTCTGTTTGTTGTAGGAGCAAATGGTGCAGCATATTCACCAGCCTACTTTAACTTCAAAGAGGGGTTAATCCTTGATTTTGATGGTAATGGTGCTCATGATTTTTGGGGTGATGGAGAAAGCATGATTCAAGATACTGATCTATTATCTGATGTTATTGGTGATGTTAATGTTTCTCAGGGTACTTATGTAGCCCACAGACCAGAGAGAGTTGAAACTTTTTCTCAAGCAGCTAATCGTCGTTCAGAGGTGTGGGCTTCACCTGCTGATTGGAGATCTGACTATGCTGGAATTATTTCTCCAGACAAGCCAGTTACTGAATTAGCATTTCAATTTGACATATATGTTCCAGAGCCTTGGGCAAATACTGGTATATTAAAAGTGTTGTTGATAAACAATTATAATGGTGGAGAGTGGGCAGGATATACCTACAACTATATACCATGGTTGGAGAACAAAGAAGTAGTTCCTTTCCAAACAGAAGGTTGGACTACAGTAACAATACCTTTTAATAAAATGTATGCTTTCAGTGACCCAAAAGAGGGAGAGACATTTACTTTTGATAATATACTTGTAGCTCGTGAAGAGGCAACATATTCTCACTTTGGATTCTTTTTCGACAACCCAGATTTCACGCTAGCTGATGTTACAGGAAGTTCTTCTGACGAAGATGTAGAATTTGAATCATCACCTTTTAAAGGTCAAGTATATACAGATAACTGGAGAATAGTTCCTCTAGATAAACCTGTTTATTCTGATTTTCCTGACGAAGAAGATGAGGTATCAGAAGACGAAGAGTCTGATGAATAAATAAATTGTTATTTAAATAATAAAAATGAATATTATGAAAAATAAATATATTTCACTGTTATTAATTCTTCCTTTTCTATTCCTCTATTCTTGTTATGATGATAAGATGGAGTGGGTTGAGGTAGATAAAGATAGCCAAATATCTGAAGGGGAAATTCCTCTTCAGATGGCAGAAAAAATTGCTCGATATGAAGCGCTAAAAAACTATGCGTCGTTTAATTTAGGAATAGGTGTTGATTTAGCAACTTATCTAGATAATGATGTATATGCTTCAATTGTAAATGAAAACTTTCATGAAGTAGTTATTGGATACGATATGAAACACGGTCCAATGGTGAAAAGTGATGGTACAATAAATTTTGATAGAGTTGATGCATTTATTGCAAAAGCAAAACAAAATGGATTAGGTGTATATGGACATACACTTGTTTGGCACCAAAATCAAAATGCATCCTATTTAAATAAATTAATTGCTCCAGAAATTATCCCAGGCGCATCAGGTGAGTCTCTCTTGGACATATCTGATTTAAAAGCTGGTGACTTTAGTGAAGATTGGGATTTAGCAAATCCAAGTGGTGGTATTTCAGTCGTTGAAGGTGAAGGAATTGGAGGAGGAAATGCAATAGAAATGATTGCAGGAACTGTATCTAATCCATGGGATTTGCAGTTATTTACTCCAAGTATTCCTGCTATTGAAGATCATACTTATGAAATATCATTTTTTGTAAAGTCAGATGAGCCAGGTGAAGCAAGAATTTCATTTCAAGGGTTAGACAATAATTATCCTTGGAAAGATTGGTTAGATGTTGGTACTGAAACTGAATCTTTTCAAACAGATGCTACATGGAGAGAAGTTAAATTTACAATAAATGATTTTGTAGATTTAGAGATTAAAATTGCTTTTGATTTTGGATATATTCCTGATGTTACGTATTATATTGATGTAAATACTCTAAAAGTTATTGATACTGATGGAGAAAGTGAAGCATTCAATTATCTAACTAATGGTAAATTTGAAGAAGATGGTCTAGACGGTTGGGTGGTATATAATGGAGGTGATGATGTGTTGTCGTTAGCTACTACGCCTGATGTTTATCAAGGAGAAGGAGCTATGAAAGTAGAGCATTCATTAAATGAACCTACTGATCAATGGAAAGTCCAGATACATTCAGACTTTTTTGATGTGTTGCCAGAGGGTGATTATACTATTTCCTATCAGATAAGATCAGAAGCACCAGGAAAAGTTAGATGTTCCACAACTGGAACAGCCCGATATCAGGGAGATCAAGATACTGGGTTAGAATGGACGCTGATAACATGGGATATTACGTCTGATGGAGCTATAGATGGTTTAAATTTTGATCTTGGTGCTGTTGCAGGTACTTATTATATTGATAATGTTCTTGTTACACCAAAAGAGGTAGAGCCTGCTCCAAAACTCAAATCAGGTCCAACTTATATCTATAAAACTGAAGAAGAGATGGAACAAATCATTGGTGACGCAATGGAGTTTTTCATTACAGAAATGATGAAACATTACAAAGATGATGTTGATGCATGGGATGTTGTAAATGAGCCAATGAAAGAGAATGGTCAATTAAGAGACGGTGAAGTTGCAGAATTAGAAAGTGATGAGTTCTATTGGGTTAAATATTTAGGTAAAGATTATGCTGTTAAAGCATTTAAAATTGCACGTGCGAATGCCAAACCAGAAGATAAATTGTTTATCAATGACTATAATCTAGAGCATAGCATTGCTAAATGTGAAGGTATAATCGACTATGTAAATTATATTGAAAGTCAGGGGGCAACAGTTGATGGTATCGGTACTCAAATGCATATTGGCAT
>JGI24707J26582_10003637_pt1 | contig 10972 bp, 9 predicted proteins | sample BioPla1DNA1_FD_26582 | JGI IMG/M metagenome (IMG submission 26582) | reverse complement strand
TGTGCACACCCAGGGCCTTTGCGGCTGCTTCGAAGTCAAATAAATAGACCTGGACAGGTTCATGCTCCTCGTCTGCCAGCCAGCCCAGCATAGCATCAAACATGGATGCCAGAACGCTTTCTGGCTGGAGAGTCACCAGGAGCAAGACTGCAAACATTAACACTGGACTTGTTTTCTTTGCCCTCATCACTTACTCTCCCTTCGTGGAACCATACAGCGGATCCCACCTTTCCCGGAAGCGGCGGTGATTGCCAATGTCGAGGTCTGCCCCTCTAGCCTGCAGCAAGGCCACTTGCTGCAGCGTATCAGATCCGTCAGAAAGATCAAGCTCGCTGTACCTTAGATCTATGTAATCCCCTGCACCCAAACCTTGATTCCGCACCAGGGGGCTGATATCCCGAACAGGGTTGCTCTCCAGACCAAGGACTGCCAGGTTGGTCAAGTTCTCCAGGGGGCTTAGGTCGAAGATCCTGTTATTGCTCAGATCGAGCACTTTCAGGTCTGCAAGTTCTGCCAAAGGGCTAATGTCCTGGATTCTGCAATTTGGGAGCCGCAAAGACTCCAGCCTGGTCAGTCCAGAGAGAAACTCCAGCCCTGACTCCAAATGGCTTGAGGTCAGGTCAAGTTCTCTTAGATCAGTTAACCCTGAAAGAACTGACAGATCCACCCCTGGGTGTGCCAGCAGGACCAACACTTCGAGATTTGACAGTCCCGCCAAAGACTCAATGCTTGCGGCAAAGAACCCCCAAAGATTAAGGGTTCTTAAACTCGTCAATCCCTCTAAGGGACTGAGGTCTGAGACTTTGCGGTTATCCTTTAAGTCAAGTTTCTCCAGCTTCCTCAGCCTCGCTAATGTGCTTATGTCGGAGATGCCGTTGCCTGCCAAGTAAAGATTCTCCAACTCCGCCATGCGCTGCAAAGGAGTGATGTCAGAGATCTGATTATCTGACAGGTCGAGCACCTTTAACTTAGTCAGTCCAGCGAGGGGGCTGAGGTTGGAGATTTCGTTCTTTGGCAGAGTCAAGACCTCAAGATTTCTCAATCGAGCTAGGGGATTAATGTTCGAAATGCCATTTTCCCCAAGCCCTAAGACCTTCAGATTCGTGAGGCGCACCAGCAGCGACATTTTTGCACCAAGTTCGACACCGGTTAAGTCCAGGTTTTCCAGGCTGGAGATTCTCTCTAAGTACGTAATGTCAACCCCCTGGTTGGCGGTCAAATCCAGCGTCTTTAGATTTGCCAAGCCGATCAAAGGACTCAGGTCGGAGATGTCACTGTAAGGTAAGTAAAGCTCTTCTAAGTGTGTCAGCTTTGCCAGTGGGCTTATGTCATCAAAAGGAAAGCATCCCATAAAAAGGCATCTTAACTTCGTCAACTCGGCTAAAGGCGTTATATCGTGACGACCGGACATACCCCAATACATGTATTGAAGATCTTCGACGGGTGTGTTTCTCGGCACCTCTGTCGGAGTCCACCTTTGGGGAACGTCTCTCTCCGCCATTCCTACCAAGACGCGAATGTCAGAATAGGTAGTCCACCCTAAGCCAAGGACTTCTAAGTTCGTCAATCCAGCTAAAGGTCCTAGATCTTCCGGCACATCACCGATGAGGATAAGCTCACTCAAACCGCTCAGTTCAGCAAGGGGGCTTATATCCTCTACAAAGCAATTCCACAAGACAAGGGACTTTAGATTGGTCAGGTGTTCAATGCCTTTTAGGCTTTGGAGAAACTGGACTCCATGTTCATTGAAGTCCAGAGGATACAGTGTCCCTGACCTGGTCTGAATGGCAAAGTCTCTTAGCTTTTGCATCGCCTGTATTCCATATTCACGTCCATCCAGATACTCTATTGTACGGACGTCTTTGGTGGTCAGCACACCTGTAGGTTTGCCGACTGCCTTGCGTACCAGCTCTTCCAGCACGGGATCTTCAAAGTAGACATTGTCTGCAGCGTAGACGCTGATTGACGCTGCCAAGAAAACTGCAACCAAGATAAGAAATTTCCAGCTCTTCATCTGCATANCTCGTTTCTTCTTCCAGACGGGCCGGCACGCCGCCCATACACAGTCAAGCACGCTACTTGAGTTAAACGCAAGCGAAACCCCTTTCAATGTAGTCCAATAATCAGGAAAGGAATAAATCGCCCTCTCGAAATTGGTTACTTATTTCAATTCAACCTCCTTGCGCAGTCCCCTTTAACAATTCTGCTTTTTTTCGTTAACATTCCGTTTGCCGCCTGCCGTGTTCCAAGAACATCATCGAACTTATGTTCGCATTTTTGATCAATCTGTGCTAGAATAAAAGTAGAAGTGGAGTATGTTATAGGGAGAGAGTCGGGATGAGTGAAAGAACCTATGTGGCGATCGATCTAAAGTCCTTCTATGCCTCTGTGGAGTGCATGGAACGGGGGCTTGATCCGTTGACTACAAATCTGGTGGTGGCTGATGCGTCCCGGACCGATAAAACCATCTGTCTGGCGGTTTCCCCTTCTCTGAAGGCCCACGGCATATCCGGACGCCCCAGGCTCTTTGAGGTTGTGAGCAAGGTGCGGGAGATCAATGCCCAGCGTTTAAGGAAGGCTCCCGGTCGGAGGTTTACCGGCAGCTCAGTTTTCGATCCTGAGCTCCGCTCTTCCCCTTCTTTGGCCCTGGACTACATCGCAGCCCCGCCCAGAATGGCCCTTTACATCGACTACTCCACCCGCATTTACGGAGTCTACCTGAAGTACCTTGCCCCGGAAGATATCCATGTCTACTCCATTGATGAGGTCTTTTTCGATGCCACATGCTATCTAAAATCCCTTGGGGTTTCTGCCAGGGAGTTTGTCACCAAGATCCTCCTTGATGTGTTGGAGACCACCGGGATTACCGCCGCTGCCGGCATCGGCACCAACCTTTACTTAAGCAAGATTGCCATGGATATCGGCGCCAAGCATATACCCACCGACGAGAATGGAGTCCGCATCGCGGAACTGGATGAGAAGAAATACCGCCGGGAGCTCTGGGGACACCGTCCCCTCACCGACTTCTGGCGCATAGGCAAGGGCTACGCCAAGCGTCTGGAAGAGCACGGCATGTACACCATGGGGGATATCGCCAGGTGCTCCCTGGAAAACCAGGGCCTTCTCTACCAGCTCTTTGGAGTCAACGCTGAGCTCTTAATCGATCATGCCTGGGGCTGGGAGTGCTGCACCATTGCAGATATTAAAGCCTACCGGCCCCAGTCCAAGAGCATGGGTTCAGGCCAGGTTCTCCCCTGCCCCTATCCCTTTGACCGAGCCAGGCTCATTGCTAGGGAAATGGCAGAGCTTCTGGTTTTGGACTTGGTGGACAAAGGGCTGATGACCAACCAGATCGTGTTAAGCGTCGGCTATGATGCCCTGAACCTCAAGGATGAGGCGAGCCGCAAAGCCTTCAGAGGAGAAGTCACCATCGACAGCTACGGCCGTTCCATTCCCAAAGGCGCCAACGGCAGCATCAGCCTGGATCGCTACACCTCCTCCACCCAACTAATTGTCGGCGCGGTGCTGGAACTCTTTGACCGCATTGCTGATCCGAATTTGTTGGTGCGAAGGGTGAATTTGGCAGCCAACAACATCCTGGATGAAAAGGCTGTTGCTCAGCGGGGAAACTTTCAGCAGCTGGATCTTTTTACAGACTATGAGGCTCAGAAGCGGAAAGAAGAGCAGCTGGAGCGGGAGCGGAAAGTTCAGGAAGCGGCTTTGGCCATCAGGAAGAGATTTGGGAAGAACGCCCTTTTGAAGGGGCTGAATCTGGAGGACGGCGCCACCACGATTGAGCGCAACCAGCAGATTGGAGGCCATAAGGCATGACAGATTCATACGAGGATATCATCAATCTGCCCCGGCCGGTGCGGCTGAACAGGCCCCGCATGCCCCAAGCCAGCCGGGCGGCGCAGTTCGCACCCTTTGCCGCCCTGGTGGGCTACGAAGAATCGGTACGGGAAACCGCGCGGGTGACCGAACGCAGGATCGAACTGGACGAGTATCTCAAAGCTGACATAAACGTTAAGCTGCTGGCTGTGGCAGATCGGATTAGGGAACACCCCCTGGTGGAGATCACCTACTTCCGTCCCGATGCAAAAAAAGAAGGCGGTGCCTATGTTACAGCCTCAGGCAGCGCCAAAAAGATTGATCAGTATAAACGTGCGGTTGTGCTTATGGATGGCACAGCCATCCCCATTGATGAGATCATACGGGTGGAAGTCAGGAGCTAACGGCTGTTTCGCTGCCAGCGATTGACTGCGCCGATGCCGCTGGCCACAAGCAGCAAAGCAATGAACATCGAAAGGCTAAAGTGTTCGTCCGGCAGCAGCGTCGCTGAGAGGATGGTCCCGGAAATCGGGATCATAAACCTGTAGAACGTGACCTCCCCTGCCTTATTGTGTTTGAGGAGGATATACCAAATAGAAAAGGCGGCTGCCGACAAAAAGGCCGAATAGATAAACAGGATCCAAAAGAGCGGCGTTGGAGTTAAGTGCCCTTCCATAAAGGCAGGAATGCCCAGCCCTAAAAGGAGCAGTGAGCCCAGGGTGAGCTGGTAGGCGTTAACGGTGATAGGATTAGTCTCTCTACCCAAGCCCTTGGCCCAAAAAGTACCCAGGGCGCTGGTGAGCCCCGCGGCGATTAAAAACCCCTCGCCCCGCGGAGTGAACTCCCAGCCGATAACCGCACCCGGTCGCCAGTTCACAAGAACAATGCCGCCGAAGCCGGCGATTAAGCCCAGCACTTTACCCAGGTTGAGGCGGTCATTGGTGTAGATAAAGTGGGCCAAAATCACAACAAAGAAATTGCCCGCCGCATTGAGGATGGCGCTTTTTATGCCGCTCACCACCGCGACGCCGTTATAGAAAAAGTAGTACTGCAGCCCGGTTTGGGCCAGGCCCAAAACTAAGAGCGGCAGCAGACTTTTCTTCTTAACTTTCACTGGCTGGCGCAAAAGCAGCTTTTGCACCGCAAACACCATCAGCCCCGCCAGGAAAAACCTGGCCCCGGCAATCAACATCCGGGCCGAGACATCTGCCGTTTCAATCTGCAGTTCAGCATAGCTGATCTTCAAAACCGGAAAGGCGCTGCCCCACAAAATGCAGGCAATGGCTGCCATCAGTGCCACAAAATATTTGTTCGTCCAGATACTCTGCTTCGTCAATCATTTCATTCCTTCTCCGCAGGGTTCAGCCTGCGGTGTTTCTCTAGGCCTGGCCCGCCAGGACAGCCTCTTTGGCCAGGCGGATAATGCCGATGGGAGTCTGCTCCGCGGACTGGCCCAGGGGATTGTCCTTAAGGAGCTTCTCAAGCAAAGGTATCTCCACTTCGGGCCCTGAGACGCCTAGAATGTTTACGCCAAGGTCGTTGGCGTCAATAATCGCGGCGGCACAGCCCACTTCCCTCTTGATCTGCCTGGCTACTCCGTCTGGGTCTTCCGGTCCCATAACCGCGTAGTCATTGTAAGGGGGGATGGTGTAATCGCAGGGTCCGTCGATGGCCCTGGCCTTAGGACCGCAGATACGGTAAAAGAGGCCTTTGATGCCAAAGAGCTTGCCAACAGCGGCAACTATGGCTGCAAAGATAATCTTCAGCGCCCCCACTTCACGAATGGCAAGTTCCATCGTCTCCGGCATGCCAAGGCCGATGCCGTGGGGAGACTTATGTACAAACCTGCTTAACAAAACCGCGAGCCTGGAGGGCTTGATCTCACTGATGCGAAAGGCCCTGCCCTGGGTGATGGCGACAACCTTTTCGCTCACCACAACCAGGTCGCCCTCCTGCACCAGGCCTTCTGTGTATCTTTTCACCACTTCCACAATGTCATCTGTGGTGGAAATCAGCTCTGTCCGCACAGGAATTCTAAGATATTCCCTGCCGTCAATTTCTATTTCCAGTCTCTTGCCGGGATTTGCCGGTATCATGTCTATTCTGCCCCTTCTTCCCTGCGGAAAAATTTCCACAGCTCATCCTCAACATGGGCTGTGATCTCTTCTCTCTCGCCGCTTTTGTGGATCACCACAGGATGCGTGCCTTCTGTAATCGTGCCTACGATGAATGCAGGAATCCCCTGTTCAGAAAGCTTTCCAACCAGTTCTTCCCCCTTGGGGGCCACAATCAGCATCGAACCTGAAGAGAGCAGCCTTAAAGGGTCCAGTCCAAAGAATTCACAGATCACCCTGGTCAGGTAGGGCACAGGCACATCTGCCTCCCTGATCTCGGCTCCAACCCCGGCAGCTTGACAGATCTCCCTCACTGCCCCTGCCAGGCCGCCTTCGGTAATGTCATGCATGGCATGCACCCCGTGTTCAGCCGCAAGGAGGCCTTCAGGAACAACTGAAAGCTGCTTGGTGAACCATCGGATCTCCTCTTCCGATATCTCAAAGGGCAGCTGATCACTGTAGTCCCTGGCCAAAATGGCGGTGGCTTCAATACCCACGCCCTTGGTGATTACAATGTCATCCCCCGGCTTGGCGCCCTTGGAAGTGACATAGCGGTCCTTTGGCGCCCTGCCGATGGCGGTGATGGAAACCACCGGGCTCGCCACCCGGCTGGTGATTTCAGTATGGCCGCCGATTACCTCTACTTCGAGGCTGGCCGCCGCCTGCTGAATGTCCTCCATAATGTGTCGGATCTGCTCTTCCCTGGACTGTTCCGGCAGAAGCAGCACAATCTGCACCCCAACCGGCGTTCCGCCGTTGGCAGCCAGATCATTGCAGGCCACATGGACCGCCAGCTCCCCCACACCCTCCGTTGCACCGGTAATCGGGTCGCTGGTGACAATGCAGACCTCGTCGCCAAAATCAATCACAGAACAGTCCTCGCCCAGCCCGGCGTGGACCAGAACATCCTCACGCAGAAACCGGATGGTTGACAGAACCATCCGTTCCAGCGTATCCCCTGACAGCTTCCCTATTTTCAAGATTCCTCAACCTTTCGCACTTGCAGCATGTTGGTCTCGCCGGGCACTCCCACCGAGAGGCCGGTCACAATGGTAACCACATCTCCAGGTGCAAGCAAATTGCGCTTAATTGCCTTGTCTAAAGCTTGGCGGATGGATCTTTCCACATCGCTGTCCTTTTCCTGGTAGGCGGCAAAGACGCCCCAGGACATAGCCAGCTGCCTGACGACATGAGGATTCTGGGAAATCGCAAAAATAGTTGCCTTGGGACGCTTCTGCGACAAAGAGCGGGCAGTGGATCCGGAAAAGGTCGAGCAGATCATCAGCTCCAGGCCCAAGTCATGGGTAACCTGGCAGGCTGCCAAAGTGACGGCCTGGTCTATCTGGCTCCGGGCTTCTACCGCCTTTTCCCGCAGAACTGCGCCGTAATCAATTACCTGCTCCATGCGGCGGGCAATGCGGTCCATCACCTGCACAGCCCGGACCGGATAACGGCCCATGGCTGTTTCGCCGGAAAGCATCACACAGTCGGTGCCTTCGAAAATTGCGTTGGCCACGTCTGTCACCTCAGCCCTGGTGGGCCTGGGATTGCGGATCATGGAATCAAGCATTTGAGTTGCGGTGATCACAGGCTTGCCTGCCCGGTTGCACTTGCGAATCAGCATCCTTTGGGCCAGCGGCACCTCTTCCGCTGCAATCTCTACGCCGAGATCGCCCCGGGCCACCATTACGGCATCCGCGGCGGCAATGATCTCGTCAATATTGCGCAGACCCGCACTGCTTTCAATCTTGGCCACCACATGCTGGGTTCCGCCGGCTTCCTGAATGATGCGGCGCACCTCTTCCACATGCTCTCCCCTGCGCACAAAGGAGGCGGCAACAAAGTCTACGTTGTGCTTGACCCCAAAGCGGATGTGTTCAATGTCTTCCTTGGTGAGTGCCGGCAGGTCCACATCTACGCCGGGCAGAGAGACGCCTTTGCGGGCGCTCAGTTCTCCGCCCACCACTACCTGGCAGATCACATCGGGACCCTTGACTTCCTGCACCCTCAGCTCTAAAAGCCCATCGTCTATGTAGATTACTGAGCCTGGGCGCAGATCCCGGTTGAGGTAGGGATAGTCCACATGGATCTTGGAGTGGTCCCCTGGATAGGGATCAACAGTCAAAGTGTATTCCTGGCCGGGAATGATTTCAATCGGGCCTGTGGCAAGCTGTCCGACCCTGATCTTCGGCCCCTGAATGTCAAGGAGGATGGCTAGGTTGGCGTCCAGTTCCGCCGCAGCCTCCCTGAGGCTGTTGATACGCTGCAAGTGTTCCTCTAAGGCACCATGGGAAAAGTTCAGCCTGGCCACATTCATTCCCGCCCGGATCAGCGCCCGGAGCGTTTCCGGACTCTCACTGGCCGGCCCAATGGTACACACAATTTTGGTCTTGCGCATAATCGACCTCCTCGTCTAGATCGCAGAGAGAATATTTGATAGGTGATAGTAGTCCAGGTTCAGCTGTTTTTCCTGGGCCAGCACATAGTCCAGATCAAAGGACTTCACAACCTGGTTCACTTCACCGAGCATCTTGCCGGTCTTACCCTGGTAAACCAGTTCAATGGCGTGGTAGCTCAAGCGGCTTGCCAACAGGCGGTCCCGGACAGTAGGGGCTCCGCCCCGCTGGATATGCCCCAGGATGATGATGCGGGTGTCAAAGCCGGCGGTTTCCTGTATGTAGCGTCCGATCTCCAAAGACGGGCTCTCTTCACCCTTTTTGCCTGAAATGGGCCGGACTCCCTCCGCCACCACCACAATATTGTAAGTCTTGCCCATGGCATTTGCTTTTTGAATCTGCTGGCAAACCTGTTCCAGATCATAGGGAACCTCCGGAATCAGGATCACATCTGCACCGCCTGCCAGGCCTGAATAGAGGGCGATATAGCCTGAGGCGCGCCCCATCACTTCCACAACATAAACCCGCTCATGGCTGCTGGCGGTGTCCCGGATCTTGTTCACCGCATCCATCACATTGTTTACAGCAGTATCAAAGCCGATGGAATAGTCGGTGCAGGCAATGTCATTGTCAATGGTGGCAGGGATGCAGATCACATTGACCCCCATCTCCTGCAGGCTGAGGGCACCCCTGAAGGAGCCGTCGCCGCCGATGACAATCAAAGATTCAATGCCGTGTTTTTCGAGCATGTCCACTGCCTGGGCACGGCCTTCCGCTGTGCGGAACAGATCGGAACGGGCACTCTTTAAGATCGTGCCTCCCCTTTGAATAATGCCTGAGACAGCCCTGCTGTCCACAGGCTCTATCTCACCGTTAATCAGGCCGTGGTAGCCGCGGTAAATGGCAAAGGGCTCCAGGTTGTAATGGAGGGCAGCCCTGACTACTGTACGCACAGCCGCATTCATGCCGGGGGCATCTCCGCCGCTGGTTAAAACACCTACTCTGCGCCCCATTCTTATCTCCCCTTCCTAGTGCAGTTAGTTTTCCAAACCTGCCAGTACTTTCTCATTGAACTTGCCGATCCTGCGGAATCTGGCCAAGCGCTCCTCAACCAGGGCGTCTGCCGGCCTGTTGATGATTTCAGCCAGGTAGCGCCTGATAAAGGATCTGATCTGCATGCCCGTTGTCCTGTGGTCCCTGTGGGCACCCCCCAAGGGTTCAGTGATTACATCGTCAATAATGCCAAACTTCAAAAGATCCGTCGGTGTCAGGCGCAGCAGCTCCGCCGCTTCTGCAGCCCTGGATGAATCGCGCCAGAGAATGGTTGCGCACATCTCAGGGGAAATCACAGAATACCAGGCGTTTTCCAGCATCAAAATGCGATCGCCCACCCCAATGGCTAAAGCCCCTCCAGAACCCCCTTCCCCGGTAATAATGGAGAGGATGGGAGTTTTCAGGAAGGACATCTCTTCGATGCACTGGGCAATGGCCATGCCCTGCCCCCGCTCTTCAGCCTCAATGCCGGGGTAGGCCCCCACGACATCAATCAGGGTAATGATGGGCCGCCCAAACTTTTCTGCCTGCTTCATCAGGCGGAGAGCCTTGCGGTATCCCTCGGGATGGGGCAGACCGAAATTCCTGGCGATGTTTTCCTTAGTATCCCGCCCCTTTTGCGGGCCAATTACAGTAACGGGCTGGCCTTCAAAAAGGGCGATGCCGCCGACGATGGCCTGGTCGTCCCTGAAGCTGCGGTCGCCGTGGAACTCAGTAAAATCATCAAAAAGAAGTCCGATATAATCCAAAGTAGTAGGCCGCTTAGGATGGCGGGCCATGGTCACCCTCTGAAAGGGGGTTAGGTTGGCGTAAATCTCCTTGCGGAGCTGCGACGCTTTCCGCTCCAGGGATCTGATCTCTGCGCTGAAGTCCATCTCTTTGCTGTGCACAAACTGTTTCAGCTCCGTAATGCGAGCCTCAAGCTCCAAAACAGGCTTTTCCCATTCAAATGCCGGCATCCTAATTCACCTGCCTATGCCACTTTAAGAGGCGTCCCACATAATCCAGCAGCTGAGTGCGGGGGACTATGGCGTCAATCATGCCGTGCTCCAGGGCATACTCTGCCGTTTGGAACCCGGCAGGGAGCTTTTGCCGCGTCGTCTCTTCCACAATTCTCGGCCCGGCAAAGCCGATGAGGGCCCCTGGCTCCGCCAGGATGATATCGCCAAGCGAGGCGAAGCTGGCGTAGATCCCGCCCATGGTGGGATGGGTGAGCACAGAAATGTAAAGCAGGCCGGCACGGCTGTGCTTGCCCACAGCCTGGGCGGTTTTTGCCATCTGCATCAGGCTGTAGATGCCCTCATGCATGCGGGCGCCGCCTCCGCCCCCTGAAAAGATCACAACCGGCAGCTTTTCTTCAGCAGCTCTTTCAAAGCCCCTCACCAGCTGCTCGCCTACGACAGAGCCCATGCTGCCGCCTATGAAAGAAAAATCGATAATACCCAAAATGCAAGGCGAGCCTTGGATGGCCGCCTTGCCGATAAGTGCCGCATCATCGAGCCCCGTCCTCTGCTGCGCCTGNTCAATTTTCTCAGCATAGCCGGGAAAGGCTATCGGATCGGCAGCCACTAGGGGCGG
>JGI24707J26582_10003633_pt1 | contig 10984 bp, 9 predicted proteins | sample BioPla1DNA1_FD_26582 | JGI IMG/M metagenome (IMG submission 26582) | reverse complement strand
CTGGTAATATGCATAGCCGGTAATACAATTGAACGTCTAAAGAGTTTTGGACTTCTTGAAAGCATGGAAAAGGTTATGCTTGGAGATAGAATATTTGACAGAGCTGATGACAGCAAGATGATAATACTTGACGGAACATCAAAACATGATATGGAATTGCGTGAGAGAAATTGGGAAAGACATTTAAGAACAGCATATAATGCAGGTTATAATCTGTGAGAAAAATTCAAGGTATATTTATCAGGTAATAAAGCATAAATGATAGTATTAACTATAATCTTACTATTATAAATTCTGTCACAAGACAGATTAGTCAAAAAATATGAGGAGGAAATCATGTTATTTGCACATAATTTTAGACAAATAGCCCGTGACAGCTTGAATGGAAGGTGGCCTACTGCTATAGGAGCCGGTTTTATTGCCAGCTTATTCGGTGCTGCATGGTTTAACAACAGGATGAATATATTTGAGCTTATATCCGAAATAAACGTGAAGGAAAAACTCATTAAAATCTCATATGGTGGCTTATCGGGATTCTTTCATGCAACGTCATGGTTAATTATCATGGCTTTAATATGGAATATAGTTTGCTTATTAGTAAGTGGTGCGATAGCTTTAGGTTATGCAAAGTTCAATATGATTCTGGTGTCCAGAGACAGGGGAGCCGTATATTATTGGCAGGTGTTTAGCCAATTTGGCAGAGTATGGGCAGGATTATGCATGCAGCTTCTACGATGGTTGTTTGTTTTTTTATGGTCACTGCTGTTTATAATTCCGGGTATTATAGCATTTTATAGCTACAGCATGACCGCTTACATAATGATAGACCATCCCGAATATGGTGCATATGAAGCGATTATGGCATCAAAAGAGATGATGAGAGGACATAAATGGAGGTTGTTTTGCTTACATTTTAGCTTTATAGGATGGAGTTTATTATGCTGTTTCACCTGTGGTATAGGTTTTCTTATACTTACTCCATATGTTGAGGCTGCGAATGCGGCTTTTTACATGGAGCTGGCTCATAGCAGGACTTAAGTTATAAAGGAAGAAGGCTTAAAAGAGATGAGAAAATATATAGATCTAAGTCAAAGTATTATTCATGATATGCCAATCCATCCCTATGATGACAAAGTTATTCTTTATCAGGATAAGTACTTGGATAAAGATAAATATGTTAATCACAGGCTTGAGATTGGCATGCATTCAGGCACTCATATTGACACGTCGATGCATATGACTGACAGCAAAACTTACATCAGCGATATACCAATAGACAGATTCATTGGAAGAGGTGTTCTTCTTGATGCAGGAAATGAAAGAAATATAAAATTCAAAGACTCTTACTCCGATTTAGTGCAAAAGGACGATATAGTATTAATATATACAGGTCATAGCGACTTATACGGTACAGATGAATATTACTCGAATCAGCCTGTAATAGATGAAGAACTGGCGGATTTTTTCATAGAGAAAAATATTAAGATGCTGGGTATGGATTTACCTTCACCTGATAATTATCCTTTTGATATTCACAAGAAATTGTTTGCTAACAATATATTGATAATAGAAAACCTGGCAAATCTGTCAAAGCTTGTAGGGGTAGAAAGCTTTGAAGTGATTGCGTTTCCTTTAAAGATTAAAGCTGAAGCCTCTATAGTCAGAGTTGTAGCCTGCATAACGAAAGTAAAATAATTGGACATTGAAAAACAGGCAAAGAGGGTTCCGGAATACCCCAACATTTTGTGTGAGGTTATACCGATGCCCTCTTATGCTATCTTTCTTTTATTACTGTTCTTCCAAAGTTTCAATATCTATATCATTTTTCAAAAGGATATGAACCTTATCAATTCTATTTTTGTCAACTGCCGCCACTGTAAATACAACATTTTTATCTGTAACTGTTTCCCCTTCTTCAGGAATACGATCCAAAAGGTATATAATGTGACCTGCGATAGAGTCATAATCAGAGGATTCAATATTAAGTCCCAGGGCATCATTTATATCATCCAGCTTTGTGTTGCCGTCTACGATATATTCGTTATCTGATAATGGCTGTATACAGTCTTCCTCATCTTCATCATATTCGTCCCTGATTTCGCCGACTATTTCTTCAAGAAGGTCTTCTATGGTTAATAGTCCGGCAGTCGCACCATATTCATCAAGAACAATGGCAAGGGCAATTGATTTTCTTCTCATTTCAATAAGGAGTTCGGAAGTCTTCTTATATTCATAGGTAAAATAAGGATCCCTCATGATATCAGTGATTTTAAAATCTTCTTTATTCCCATTATAGAAGAAAACGTCCTTAAGGTTTACAATTCCTATTACATTATCCCGGCTTTCTGCATAAACNGGAAGTCTTGAATATTTGTCGATAGAAAACAGATGAACAAGCTCATCANAGNTAAGATCCACACTTGCGAAAGACATATCAATTCTTGGAACCATTACATCCTTNGCCAGCGAATCACCAAAATCAACAACATTGGTTATCATTCTGCGTTCTTCACTCTCGATAACGCCTTCCTCATGACTGACTTCCAGGATGGTTCTAAGCTCACTTTCAGTCATGGGTGTGGGTTTCTCGTTTGGATCAATCCGAAAGAGTCGCATTACACCGTTGCATAACTTATTGATGATAAATATTACCGGGGTAAGAAGATTTGTTATTATCAGGATCGGTCCGGCTATACGAAGTACAATCTTTTCTGCCTTAATTGAGGATATGGTTTTCGGAGTTATTTCTCCAAATATAAGGATAAATAGTGTAAGTATACCTGTTGCAAGTCCGACCCATCTGTTTCCCCATATGTCAATTGCCATAGTAGTGGTAAGAGCAGATGCTGAAAGATTAACAATATTATTACCGATAAGCAGAGCACTAAGCATCTTCGTGGGGTCATCAATCAGCTTCAAAGCACTTTTAGCACCTTTAACATCATCATCGGCAAGACTTCTCATCCGAAGCTTGTTTATTGCTGTAAGAGCAGTCTCTGATCCTGAAAAAAATGCAGACATAAGTAATAGTATCAACAATATTACCGCTCGTGCGGCGTCACTCGAATCCAACAAATCATCTCCTAAAAAAATTAGTGTTTACAATATGTTATATAAAATCATATATTAAAGTCAAGCATGATTATGGTTTATATTATAACATATATGCTTTATAATTTTACAAGATTAGGTATTGAAAGTCAACATAAAATAATGCTACCGATAAATCAAATAATTCCTATTGTTCAAGCTTTATTTATAGTGTATTATCGACAATGTAGGTCTAAATATTAGAATCAATTGATTTTAAACAGAAATGACATTAAATTAACCACATATACAATAATTCAGAGATAAGAGGTATTGATTTGAGAAAGAAGTCCCACATATCACTTGCGAAATTTCTTATACATAATAATGAGGAGCATCAGCTCAGACGACATAAGAAAGCATTTTACATCGGAAGTATTCTGCCGGATTTGAAGCCGTCATTCTTAACAAGGCGGCATAGCATTGAAGAAACCTTTGATATTCTCATAGAAGAGATTAAAAAAATAACTGTTGATTATGATTTCAGCAAGGGTATTAACAGATACTACGCAAGACATCTCGGAATTATCACCCATTATTTGGCTGATTATTGTACATTCCCGCATAATTCATGCTATACAGGTTCAATGACTGACCATGTATATTATGAGAAGGAAATGAAATATAGATTACGGGAGTATATAGAACTGGATGATATATATCAACCATCAGATGAGAAGCAAAGGTTTAAAACATTTGATGAAATAATCCACTTCATTAAGGCAACACATAAGGAATACCTTAAGGCACTCAAGGCAGTAAAGCAGGATATCCGTTATATTATTGAGCTTTGCAGCAGAGTAGTTGAAGCCATACTGGAATTCTTTAAGATGGCAACTCATGCTATTCAAAAAGGCATTAAGCCTTCATTATTATTAGAAGGGCACTAATACTGAACTGTATCTGCTGCGTCTGTACAAGGGATATATTTATATACCCTGTATATGCGCAGCATGTACGTCAATATAGATGCCCTTTTTATATGTCTCGTATTATAACGTTGGAGTATGACGTATACGAAGGATGTCAGTTATTTCCGCGATATACAGGGTATGTGTATCTCCATTTCGATACCACGTATTAACCAGCCTTTCATCCAACAGACCATCCAAGCTTAGAGGTTGTCTAAATAACTTTCTGCATATCAGTACATGATTTGCTTCATCAAAATAAGGGGTACCATTATAATAGACTAATGTCAATCCGGACTTTTCTATCTTATTCTCGATTCGACCTGATACCGTGCCAAGATAATTGAGGGTTTTCCGATATTCTTTATCAAAAAAGCTTAAGGAAAATGTATCCTCCCTGTCTACGAATTCTTTAGTATATCTCTGTGGTCTGATAACGACATATGCAACATTCTTGCCATACATAACTCCCAATCCACCCCAGGAGGCTGTCATAGTATTAACCTTTTCTTCGGTACCTGCTGTTATTAACATCCAGTCTTTTCCGATTAGTTGAAACGGATTTTTTCGAAACTGTTCAGCAGAGATTATTTTATATTGGTTCATTCTTTCATCCTCCATAATTAAATAGTTATATTATTTACTATATTTTATGTTATATACGATGATGCGATAAGTCAAGTAAAATAGAACTCTGTCCTCATTATTTCACAATAAGCATCATCCTGCATATATTGTTTATAATAATTATATCATTAGGGAGTTAATAAAATGATAATCCATGTGGTACAGCAGGGCGAAACCTTAGTTTCGATAGCAAATCAATATGGTGTTACTCCGGAGAGATTGATTATAGACAATGAGTTGCCCAATCCTGAGAATTTGGTGGTTGGGCAGAGTATGATAGTAAGGATTCCTACACAGGTCCATACTGTGGTAGAAGGTGATACTCTTAACGAAGTTGCACAGGAATATGGTATTACTACTGATGAATTACTAAGAAATAATCCATGGGCGGCAGCCCAGGAGTCCTTACAGCCGGGTCAAACGCTGCTGATATCGTTTGAGAGAGATCCGGCTATTGATACAGCATTGATAATTGGTTATTTGTATCCTTTTATTGACCGAAGTGTGCATCTGAAATCACTGCCTTTTCTTACCTATCAGTCACTGTTTACCTATGGTTTTACACCGTCAGGAGACTTGGTACCTATCGAGGATGAAGGGCTCATAGCTGAAGGATATGAGATGGGTGTACCGCCCATCATGGTATTGGCTCCTATGTCTGCTGATATGACATTTGATACTCAGATTGCTCATGACATGTTCGTTAATCAGGAGGGACAGAACAGACTGATAGAAAATATTATTGCCACTATGCAGGAAAAGGGATATATAGGTCTTGATATTGATTTTGAATTCATTCGTCCTGAGGATAAGGATTTGTTCATTGGTTTTATAGCAAATGTTAAGAGTCGCTTGGAACCGCTTGGACTTCTTACTCTTGTTGCATTGGCACCAAAAACCTCAGGAGAGATGACGGGGTTATTATATGAGGCACATGATTACCCGGCTATAGGTGCAATTGCTGATTTGGTTCTGCTTATGACTTATGAATGGGGTTATCTTTTCAGCTCGCCCATGCCAACTGCTCCGCTTAATAATGTACGTCAGGTACTTGAGTATGGAGTATCGGTTATACCGAATGATAAAATATTAATGGGTATACCAAATTATTGCTATGATTGGGCTCTTCCATTTATAAGAGGGGAGGGTATGGCAGAAGCTCTCAGTAACCAGGAAGCTATAATCCGTGCAGCCCGATATGGTGCAACTATAGAATATGATGAAGTAGCACAGGTACCATTCTTTTTTTACACAAATGAGCAGGGAGTTGAGCATGTGGTATGGTTTGATGATGCAAGAAGTATGAATGCAAAACTCCGATTGATTGCAGAGCTGCAGATTAGAGGTGCAGGCATATGGCAGATTATGGACTTCTTTCCGGCTTTATATATGGTAATAAATGAATTATTTACAATAGAAGAGGGATAATGAATATGAAGTGCAGGAATATTTACAATCTCTAAGAAAATATTTGAGGAAGAAATATATATATGGTACTATAATAATGTATAGGGGAATGCTGCTGTATATCATGACATAATTTTAGCAACTGAAGGCTGTAGAAAATCTCAAGGAGACTGTTATGGGAAAGCGAATATTAAAAGAAGTTCTTAGTTGGGTTGCAATGTTTGCTGTAGCGATAATGTTAGCATTAATAATTAACCGATTTGTCTTTTTTCAAGTTGAAGTGCCAACAGGTTCGATGGAAAATACCATCATGATAGGAGATAGGGTGTTTACATTACGTCTGGCATATATTTTCAGCAGTCCTAAACGGGGAGATATCGTAGTATTTCCTTATCCCGATGATGAAACAGTGGATTATATAAAGAGAATTATCGGAATTGGAAATGATAAAATCGAAATAAAAGACGGTGTACTATATATTAATGATGAACAAATAACAGAAGATTATCTATATGAACCAATGAGAAAGGAAGACTTTGGTCCGGTTATCGTTCCTGAGGGGCATTATTTTATGATGGGAGATAACAGGAACATATCCGGTGATGCAAGAGTCTGGGAGAACCGTTTTGTAAAGAGGGAAAAGATAAAGGGTAAGGCGATATTCAAATATCCCAATTTTAAGTGGTTGAATTAATTTTTATAATAAGCAGATTGGTCCAAGGAAATTAGTATGATTTTCCAGGAACAATCTGCTTATTCTTGATTAATCTGTGAAACAGAATATATAAGGCTATCTTTATTAATCATTTTATTGTTCAATCACTATTTAAATATTCTTCATTTAATTCGATCACCTTTTCCATAGCCTCTTTTCCCGGTGCACCTATGATGTTTCTTTTATTTACACATGCAGTAAGGCTGATGGTTTCATAGATGTCATCTTCGAATACAGGGCAAACAGCTTTGTATTCCTCCAAGCTTAATTCATCCAAGGATATACCCTTTTTTATACAGGTTAATACCAATTGACCTATTATACCATGGGCATCCCTAAATGGTACCCCTTTATTCACAAGGTAATCTGCCGCATCGGTGGCATTAATAAAGCCCTTTGTTGCACTGTTTTCCATGATATCCTTATTGAATTTCATGGATGACAGCATTTTGTCAGTTAAGGCAAGACAGCCTTTTACCGTATCGATAGCATCAAAGGTAAGCTCCTTATCCTCCTGCATATCCTTATTGTATGCTAACGGAAGACCTTTCATAGTAGTAAGAAGTGATATCAGAGCACCGTAAACTCTGCCGGTTTTTCCCCTTACCAGCTCAGCAATGTCGGGATTCTTTTTTTGAGGCATAATGGATGAGCCGGTGGAATATGCATCATCCAGTTCGATGAAGCGATATTCATTGCTGTTCCATATGATGATTTCCTCGCTTAGACGGCTAAGGTGCATCATGATAATAGACAGAGCTGAAAGAAATTCTATCAAATAATCTCTGTCGGACACACCATCTATGCTGTTTAGGGTTGGTCCGTCAAATCCCAGAAGAACAGCACTGTACTCTCTATCAAGCGGATANGTGGTACCGGCGAGGGCTCCTGAGCCTAAAGGAGATAAATTCATTCGTTTAAATATATCGGATAGCCTTGAGCGATCCCTTTTAAACATCTCAAAATACGCACCCATGTGGTGTGCCAGGGTTATCGGCTGTGCTTTCTGAAGATGAGTAAAACCCGGCATGTATGTCTGAATATTATTCTTCATAATCTCATGTATCGTTGCCAAGAAATTCTTTATCAGAGCATCAGTTTCTTTTATCTCATTCTTTATGTAGAGCTTCATATCAAGCGCTACCTGATCGTTCCTGCTGCGTCCGGTGTGGAGCTTTTTACCTGTCTCTCCAATTCTTTTAATAAGCTGTGATTCAATAAAACTGTGAATATCCTCGTATTCCGGAGTAATCTCAAGAGTCCCGTTAATTATATCTTCCTTAATATCTGAAAGACCCTTGATGATAAGATCTCTTTCAGCCTTTGTTAATATTTTCTGTTTTTCCAGCATATCAGCATGGGCAATACTGCCCTCTATATCCTGACGAAAGAGCTTCTTATCAAAGGATATGGAAGCATTAAAATTATGAACAAGCTGATCTGTTTCCTTTGTAAAACGTCCGCCCCAAAGCTTCATATAACCTACTCCTTGCATTATTTTGTAAAAATGTATTTTATCGGTATATTAAACTATAAGCTATATTAACTTAATATTTAAAATTATTCAAGAAAAATTTATAAATATACATATTGNACACTGCACAATGCATACTGCGTATTGCATAGTACAATATGCATTTTGCGTTTTACTCATTCATCAGCATCTTTACAGTCCATACAGCTTTTCAAATTTATCTTTCAGATATTCAACATAATAATCTGCATTAAAATCTTCTCCCGTTACATCCTTTAGGAGTTGGGTTGTATTCTTTGTAGCTCCATATTTGTGTATGTTATCTCTTAGAAATTCGCGGATTGGCGTAATGTTGCCTTCTTTCAGATAGTCATTCACCGGCATAACATCCTTTATTTTAGCATACAGCTGGGATGATATAGCTGAGCCTATGGCATATGACGGGAAATAACCGAACTCACCAAAGGACCAGTGAATATCCTGCAGGATACCTTCTGAATCGTTTGTAGGAGTCAGTCCCAGATATTCCTGATACTTTCTGTTCCAAAGATCAGGGAGATTATCCACATCGACTTCGCCTGAGAATATGGCTTTTTCAATTTCATAGCGAATAATAATATGAAGAGGATAGGACAGCTCGTCAGCTTCGGTACGAATAAGACCCGGCTCTGATTTGTTAATACCCTTTATAAACTGCTCCAAGCTTATATCCTTCATATTCTCAGGATACGTTTCAACTAATTTAGAATAGATAGGTGTCCAAAACTCCTCGCTCCGACCAATAATATTCTCGAATAGTCTGGATTGAGATTCATGCATTCCCATGGATGTTCCTGTTCCGACAAGTGTTTGCGTCAGTGAATCATCAATGTTCATTTCGTATAAAGCATGACCTGTTTCATGTATTACTGAGAAAATGGCACTTTCCAAGTTGTTTTCTTTAAAATGGTTAGTAATACGAACGTCATGATTATGAAGATTCAATGTGAATGGATGAGCACTTTCGGCAATAACACCTTTGTTAAAATCGAAGCCCAGATAACCGCTCAGATATTTGCAGAATTTCTTCTGCTTCTCCACATCATAAGTTAAAAAATTATAACTCTTGTCGATATCATCTGATTTTTTGGATATTTGCTTTAATAAGGGTATGATTTCCTTCTTAATCTTATCAAAGAATATATCCAGCTCTTTAATACCGAAGCATTCATCAAAATCACCCAGAAGTACCTCATACGGCTTCTGACCCTTCTTAACACGATATCCGGCGAATTTTTTCTTGTATTCAATGATTTTCTTCAGATAAGGGGCAAAGTACTCATAATTATTATCCTTCTTTGCTTTGTTCCAAGCTCTGCCGGCAACAATGGTAAGCTCATTGAAGGCCTTGAATTCTTCAGGTGGGATACTTTCCAGCTGTTCATATATTTTATCAAGCTTCTTAATGATGGCTTTTTCCTTATCGGTAAGCTCTTCCTGCTCCTTATCTTCCTTAAGCTTTTTAAGGAGCCGCCTGACATCATCATTTATCAGGCATTTCATATATTCGTCTGACAGTATGCCGACAACCTTAGAGGTATAATCTGCAGCTTCAAAGGGAGCTGTGGTCTGGTCATCCCATTCAAATAAACTTCTTGCAGTTTCTATTGCCATTGCTTTGTCCAGAAAAGGTTGAAGCTTTTCAAAGGTTTTACTCATTTTAGTTTAATCCTTTCATTAAATATATGATACTTAAACTAGTATAACAATATTTATAATTCATATCAATCCAGTATTTTCATACAAATATGCTTGTCTTAAGGATTGATATTAGGTACAATTATTACGTATCTTATTTTGAGGTCAATAAGGACTAAGTTAGAATAGGTTTCATAATTTCGTTAATAATAGAGAGGATGGCTGCAGACAATTAAAAAATATATAATAAATAATGGCAGACTATTGATAAAATACAAATAAATATAATAAAGAAAGGATGGATTGACATATGAATAATTTTAAGATTGAAAGGATAATTGGACGTGAGATACTGGACTCCAGAGGTAATCCTACTGTAGAGGCAGAAGTAATATTAGCAGACGGCAGCATGGGCAGGGCAGCAGTTCCTTCAGGAGCTTCAACCGGAGCTTTTGAGGCGGTTGAGCTGCGTGACGGTGATAAGAACAGATATCTTGGTAAAGGAGTAAAAAAAGCTGTAGAGAACATAAACACAACGATAGCATCAGCTCTAAAAGGAATGGATGCCGGTAATCAGGCAGAACTGGATGCTGCAATGAACAAACTGGATGGAACCCCTAATAAAGGAAAGCTTGGGGCAAATGCTATCCTTGGCGTATCCTTGGCAGCAGCAAAGGCTGTGGCTACGTCACTTAATATTCCGCTTTACCGTTATATAGGCGGTGTAAATGCCAAGACACTTCCGGTGCCGATGATGAATATTATTAATGGTGGTAAGCATGCTGACTCCAGCCTGAACATACAGGAATTTATGATTATGCCTGTAGGAGCAAAGACATTCAGTGAAGCTATGGAGCAAAGCACTACCGTATTCCATATATTGAAGAAGCTTCTTAAGGATGACGGATATGTAACTGCAGTCGGAGATGAGGGCGGATTTGCTCCTAAGTTTGACAGTGATACACAGGCTCTGGATTATATTGTAAAGGCAATAGAGGCTGCAGGATATCGTGCCGGCGATGACTTCTATATTGCTATTGATGCGGCGGCTACAGAGATGTATGAGGAAGCCAAGAAAGCAGG
>JGI24707J26582_10003631_pt1 | contig 10990 bp, 10 predicted proteins | sample BioPla1DNA1_FD_26582 | JGI IMG/M metagenome (IMG submission 26582) | reverse complement strand
TTTGGGGAAATCCCCCCTGGCCCCCCTTTTCCAAAGGGGGGGATATGAAAGGGCTTTTTTCCCAAGGGGGGGTATTAAGAGGGTCTTTTCCAAAGGGGGATATGGAGAGGGCCTTGAAGTAGGAAAGGTGTGAGATCGGAGACTTGACAAGTCCTGATTATATGGTAGTATGGATATCGATATTTAACAGTCGATGAAGGGGAGAGTAGCCCCCCGCGGAGGCGAAGCGAGCCGGAGTTGGTGGAAGTCCGGACCGGAAGCGGGCGGCGAAGCGCACCCCGGAGATGGCGGTTGAAGCCGGTTTTGATGCCGGTGGGTAGACCGTCCCGGTACCCGCCGTTATCGGGGCCGTTTAGCGTAAACGGCATGAGCGGGTTAACCTGTTGTGGGTTAACCAACAAAGGTGGTACCGCGGGCCTCCCGTCCTTTTTAGGGCGGAAGGCTTTTATTATTTATGGGGGGGCTTTGAAGGTGAAAGTAGCAATATTGGGTGCAACAGGATATACCGGGAGCGAGCTAGTGCGGCTGCTCAGCCAACACCCCCGGGTGGAGCTGGCCTTTATCAGCTCTCGGGGCGATGCCGGTTCTCCGTTCTACCGGGTGCATCCCCAGTTTTACGAGGTACAGGGGCTGAAACTGCAGCCGCCGGAGCTGGAGCTGATTCCTGAGGCGGTGGAGTTGGTTTTCTGCGCCCTGCCGCACGGGCGCTCGGCGGAGGTGGTGCCCGCGCTGCTGAAGGCGGGGAAGCGGGTCATCGATCTGAGCGCCGACTTCCGGTTGCGCGAGGCGTCGCTCTACGAAACCTGGTACGGCTGGGCTCATCCCGCCCCTGCTCTTTTGGAGGAATCGGTTTACGGGCTGCCGGAGATAAATGGGGAGGCTTTACCCGGCGCTGCGCTGGTGGCGAACCCCGGCTGTTACCCCACCTCGGCGCTGCTGGCCCTGGCTCCCCTGGCCGAAGCGGGCCTCGTTGATTGGGACAGCGTGATCATCGATGCCAAGACTGGGGTCTCCGGGGCGGGGCGCAATCCCAAGCAGGCCTTCCACTTTCCCGAGTGCACGGAGAGCGTGAAAGCGTACCGTATCGGGGACCACCAGCATATGCCCGAGATCGAGCAGGTGCTGGCTCAGCTCAGTGGCGAGGCGGTAACGCTTACCTTCACGCCTCATCTGGTGCCCATGATCAGGGGGATCCTGAGCACAATCTACCTGCGTTTGCGCCGGAAGTGCACCCCGGAGCAGGTGGGGCAGCTCTACCAGGACTATTACAGCGGCGCTCCCTTTGTCCGGCTGCCGGAGCAGCTGCCTGAGACCAGATTTGTCCGAGGCAGCAACTACTGCGATCTGGGATGGCGCTTTGATGAGCGCACCGGGCGGCTGGTGATCATCTCCGCCATCGACAACCTGGTCAAAGGGGCGGCGGGGCAGGCGGTGCAGAATATGAACCTGCAGCTTGGTTTCCCCGAAGAGACGGGGCTGACGCAGCTGCCGCTATTTTAACGATTACGGCTTAGACACAGCAGGAGCTGGAGGGGTGCTTTGATGAATGAGAAGACTACTTTTGAGAAGATAGAGGAGCCGAGCATTACCGTGGTGCCGGGGATTAGGGCTGCGGCGGTGAATTGCGGCCTGAAAAAAAAGAAGAGCGACCTGGCCCTGGTCTGCAGCGAAAGTGAAGCGGCGGCGGCGGGGGTCTTCACCCGCAACCGGGTCCAGGCGGCGCCGGTGAAGCTTTGCCGCGAGACCATCGGTTCGCCGGTGCGGGCCCTGGTGGTGAACAGCGGCAAGATCGCGGCGGGGATCAAGGGGGCAGCGGCGGCGCTTTCCGGCGATATCGAAGCGGGCCACAGAGCTGCCTGTGCGATCATGACCACAGATAGGGCCACAAAGGAGGTAGCGTACCGCAGTTACTGCGGCGGAAGGCCTTTTCATCTTGCCGGGATGGCCAAGGGCTCGGGGATGATCTGTCCTGATATGGCGACGATGCTCGCTTTTCTTTACACTGATCTGGCGATCCCGCGGCCTTTGCTGCAAGAGCTGCTGCAGGAGGCGGTAGATCGCTCTTTCAACCTTATCACCATCGACGGCGACACCTCGACGAACGATACGGTTTTGCTGATGGCCAACGGCGCGGCGGGGCTGCCGGAGGTGGAAGCGGGGGACGGGCTGTGCCGGACCTTTGCAGAGATGCTCGAGCAGGCCTGCTTTGAGCTGGCCTATCAGATCGTCTCCGACGGCGAGGGGGTCACCAAGGTGATCACCCTGGAGTTACAGGGGGCGCCGGACAGGGCTGCGGCCCGCACGCTGGCCCGGGCGGTGCTCAACTCGCCTCTGGTGAAGACCGCCTTTTACGGCGAAGACGCCAACTGGGGGCGGATCCTCGCCGCTCTGGGTTACGCCGGTGTTGAATTCGATCCCGACAGGGTCGATATCTATCTTGGCCCGTTGCAGGTGGCGTCGCAGGGCGGTGCCGTCGCTTTTCGGGAAAGTGAGGCCCGCTCGATTTTAAAGAAAAGAGAGATCACGGTCCGGGTGGAGCTAAACAGCGGTAACTGCTCGCTCACCGCCTGGGGCACAGATCTGAGCCATGATTATATCTCGATCAACAGCAGCTACCGCTCTTAAAACCGGCGAGAGCAAACTGAAGGGAGAAAGAGTTATGGAGGAACAATCCATGGAAGAGCTTATTTCCAGGGCCGAGGCCCTAATTGAAGCGCTTCCTTATATGCAGCGCTTTTCTGGTCAGTATTTCGTAGTCAAGTACGGTGGCCAGGCCATGGTCAGCAGCGAGATGATCGCTACCGTGGTGGCCGATATTGTGTTGCTGCAGCATGTGGGGATCAAGCCTGTGCTGGTGCACGGGGGAGGCAAAGAGATCGATGAGCTGATGGGGAAGCTGGGCAAAGAGCCCCGCTTTGTCAACGGGCTGCGGGTTACTGACGATGAGACCATGGAGATCGCCGAGATGGTGCTGCAGGGGAAGGTGAACCGCCGCATCGTCGCGCTGGTCAACCGCTGCGGTGCCCGGGCGGTGGGGCTGAGCGGGAGCGACGCCGGCCTCTTTAAGGCCCTGAGGAAACCGCCTTTTGCGGGCCCGGATGGTGAGAGTGTCGATCTGGGGCGGGTGGGCGAGATCAGGGAGCTGGATACAGCGCTGGTAAAGACCCTTTGCGAGAGCGGCTATATTCCGGTAGTCTCCTCNATNGGCGCCGNTCCTNCCTGGGAAAGCCTCAATATNAATGCCGATCATGCCGCCGGCGAGCTGGCGGGNGCGCTGCAGGCGGCGAAGCTGATCATNCTCACCGATGTGGAGGGGGTCTGCCGGCAGACAGAGGGTGANGGGCTGATCTCCCAGATCAAGGAGAAAGAGATCCGCGCGCTCATCGAGGCGGGGCAGATCAACGGGGGGATGATCCCCAAGGTCGAAGCCTGCCTGAGGGCGCTGAAAAAGGGTGTGTCGCGCACCCATATCATCGATGGACGGCGGAAACACGCGCTTATCCTGGAGACATTTACCGATACCGGTATTGGGACCATGGTTACGCTTTAGGGGTAGCCTCTATATCAACAAAGTGGGGAGAGGGTGTCAATGATCTCAGTGGAAGAGCTGGATGAAAAGTATATTATCAACACATATGGGCGCCAGAAAGAGCGCAACCTCTTTTTGGTCAGGGGAGAGGGAGTTTACGTCTGGGATGAGCAGGGGCGGCGCTATCTTGATTTTGTCGGCGGCCTAGCGGTGAATCTGCTGGGCCACTGCTACCCGGCGGTGGTCGATGCCGTCTGCAAGCAGGTGGCGGAGCTGAGCCATGTATCGAATCTTTACTATACCCGCCCGCAGGCGGAGCTAGCTCGGATCTTAGTGGAGAACTCGGCGGCGGATCAGGTCTTCTTCGCCAACAGCGGTGCCGAAGCCAACGAGGCGGCTTTCAAGTTGGCCCGCAAGTATCATCACCCCGGGCGCTACAAGATTATCACTGCGGGAAAGTCCTTTCACGGCCGCACCCTCGCCACGGTAACGGCCACAGGGCAGGATAAATACCAGCGCGGCTTTGCGCCGCTGCCGGAAGGTTTTTTGTATGCGCAGTTCAACAATCTGGCCTCCTTCGAGAAGCTTGTCGACGGGGAGACGGCGGCGATCATGATCGAGCCGGTGCAGGGCGAGGGCGGTGTCTATGTTGCTGAGGGCGATTTTATCCGCGGTCTGCGCGAGCTCTGCGACCGCACCGGTGTGCTCCTTATTTTCGATGAGGTGCAGTGCGGCATGGGGCGCACGGGGAAGCTATGGGCTTACGAGCACTGGGGGGTGCAGCCCGATATCTTTACCGTGGCCAAGGGGCTCGGCGGCGGGCTGCCTATCGGGGTGATGCTTGCTCGCTCGGAGGTGGCGGGTGCCTTTGCACCGGGCGATCACGCTTCCACCTTCGGGGGTAACCCGGTGGTCTGTCGGGCGGCGCTGGCGGTGCTTCAGACGATTCTGGAGAAGCCCTTTCTCGATGAGGTGGCGCAGAGGAGCGCTCTTTTCATGAACGGCCTGCAGCGCCTGGCGAAGTCATCTGCAGGTGAGATAAAAGAGATCCGCGGCCTGGGTATGATGGCGGCCCTGGAGCTGCGCGAACCGCAGGCGGTCCGGGCGCAGCGGGAGTGCCAGGAAAAGGGTCTGCTGGTAAACGCCATCGGGGAGCATACCCTCCGTTTTCTGCCGCCCCTTGTCCCAGCGAGGCGGAGCTGGAGCAAGCTTTGAAGATTCTCGAAGCGGTGCTCGGCGGACTCGAGGAAGGACAATAAAAAAAGGCCCTCCCACCTGGGGGGGCCTGACAATGTTTCTCTTTAGTTGCCGGCCTTCTGCTCGGCGGCCTTTTTCTCCTCTTCCTCCTTGAGCACGCGGCGCAGGACCTTGCCGACCATGGTCTTCGGCAGCTCTGGACGGAACTCAACGAGCTTGGGAACTTTGTATGCCGCCAGGTTCTTTTTACAGAACTCGATGACCTCTTCTTCAGTAAGTTGTTCCCCCTCTTTGAGAACAACGAAGGCTTTCAGGGTCTCACCGCGGTAAGGATCGACGACGCCGGCCACTGCGGCTTCCATGATCTTGGGATGGGTGAAGAGAACCTCCTCAATGTCGCGGGGATAGATATTGTACCCGCCGGCGATCACCATATCCTTCTTGCGGTCCACGATATAGGTGTAGCCCTCTTCGTCGAGCTTGCCGATATCTCCGGTATAGAGCCAGCCGTCGCGGAGGCTGTGCTCCGTCTCATCGGGCATTTCGTGGTAACCTTCCATCACCTGGGGACCCCGGACGCACATCTCGCCTACCTCACCGACAGGAAGCTCTTTCTCACCCGTCTCCAGATCCATGATCTTCACTTCTGTGTCAGGGATGGGCAGGCCGATACTGCCGATAATGCTCTTGCCGTAGATGGGGTTGGCATGGGTGACCGGTGATGCCTCCGAAAGGCCGTANCCTTCGACGAGCTTGCCGCCGGTATTCTTTTCAAACTGCTGCTGCACCTCGATGGGCAGCGGCGCTGCGCCGCTGATGCAGACCCTGATGGATTTGACATCGTGCTTGTCAAGGTCGGGGGCATTGTTGATCGCCACGTACATGGTGGGCACACCGGGGAAAAGCGTGGGCTTCTCTTTGTCGATGGTCTTGAGCACATCGGCAAGAACAAAGCGGGGCTGCATTACGACCTTGCAGCCGGAAAAGAGCGGCAGATTCATGACGGTGGTCATCCCGTAGCTATGGAAAAAAGGCAGCACTGCCAGGAAGACTTCCTTGCCCTCCTCTAGGTCCGAGCACCAGGCTTTTACCTGCAGGGCGTTGGCCAGAATATTGCTGTGCAGGAGCACCGCTCCTTTGGCGACGCCGGTGGAGCCGCCCGTATACATGAGCAGTGCTCTGTCCCCGGGGGCTACCTTCACGGGGCTGGGCTTTTTACCGCTGTAGGCCTTCATCAGGTCAAGGAAACTGTGGTCTCCGGCGGCGATCTTGACGCGATCGCCCTCTTTTTTCTCTTTCACGACGGTATAGAGGAAACGGAGCATCCCCGGAAAGTAATCCTTGATATTGGTGACGATGATATTTTTAAGTTTTGTTTCGGGCTGAATCTCCTTTACCAGCTCGTAGAAGCGGGTCATGGTAATAATTGTCGTTGACCCCGAATTGTTGAGCTGATGCGAGAGTTCGCGGGCCACATACATGGGGTTGCAGGGAACAACGACGGCTCCGATGGCCAGGGCACCGTAGTAGACGATGGGGAACTGGCTGCAGTTGGGCAGGTGTATGGCCACACGATCGCCCTTTTTGATGCCGAGCCCTTCGAGGGCAGCGGCGAATGCATCGATCAACGCCAGCAGTTCCCGGTAGGTGAACTCGCGGCCCATGAACGAGATCGCCGCATTGTCCGGAAAGCGCTCCGCAGTCTCTTTGAAGATCTCGTAAAGCGGTTTCTTGGGGTAGTCGATGCTGTGTGGAACGGTGGGTTCATAGCTTTTCAACCAGATTTTTTCCATACTAATCCTCCTTTTTGGAAATATAGATTTAATGGGGAGGGGAAGCTATAAAATGGATAAGTAATATAAATGCGCACCTCCTTGAAGCAAAATGAAAGCACTGCCGGATAGAGCTCGCCGATAGTGTCTAAAAGGCAAAGCAGGCGCGATCCCTGGCACCTATATGATATTCGTCACGGTTTTAATAATTCCTGCAAGGTCGTATATTCCGAAGATATATTTAAGGCAAAGTATTTGCACAACATGTTTACACAATAGGGCTAACCCCTGCTACGCTGATGAGGTCGGGTCTCCCGTGATCATTCTATTTCGGGGAGGGGTGGATCATGAGCCGGTTAATTCTTTTGCTGCTTTGTGGGATGCTGCTCATCCCGGGCGGCTGCTCTGTGGGAGAAAAACGGGTGCAATCGTCTCCCGAAAGGCTGGTGGAGCGATACCTGGCGGCTTTTCAGGAAAACGATCTACAGACCATGTTCGAGCTCTCCGACGAGTGCGTCAGCGACGAGGAGGAGCTCGCCTTTCTCAGAAACTTTGTTGAGATGATCGAACTGAAGAGCTATCGCATTGAGGGTGTTGAGTTTATTTCCGGGGACGAGGCCCTTGTTACGATCACGCTGCAGCTGAGCCTGATGGAGCAGGAAAAAAGTCATCGGGAACAGATCAGGGTTATCCGTAGGGAGGGCAGGTGGTATCTCCAGGGGGGGGTGCTGTCAGAAAGATCATGATCGGAGCTATGATTTATAGTATAATAAGACGGCATGGAGGGGAGGCGATTGTTTGACTGACTGGAACGGGCTGGCGCTTCAGCATATTTCCGATGCTCTGTTTATCACTGATCGCGCCCACAACATCGTCTGGCTCAATCCGCTGGCTGAGGAGATCTTCGGGATCAACGCCGGGGAGGGCAGAGGGCGGCCCGTTACGGAGATTACCGGGATAGAGCAGCTAACCCCTTTGCTTGAGGAGCTCCATGAACAGGGGACGCCTTCTGAGCCTTCTTTTGAAAAGGTGGAGACTGTGATCAGGTTTAGCGGCAGGCGCTATTTTTTCAAGGTTGCCGTCGCGCCGGTGAGCCGTGAAGGCGTTTCTATAGGGGCGCTAGTTCAGCTGACTGATATAACCCGTTTTTACGAGATGGAGAAGTTCAAGGGCGATTATATCTCCATCATTTCACATGAATTTCGCACTCCGCTGACCTCCGTTGTCCTTGGGGTGGAGATGCTTCGTCAAGGGCTGCTTGGAGAGCTGAACGAGCGCGGTGAAGAGGTTTTTGATGCTATCGGTGACGATTGCCACCGCCTTACCAAGCTTGTCGACAACTTGCTGGAGCTGTCCCGGATCGAGTCGGGAACGATCTATATCCAGGCCGAGCCGGTGGATGCGGCGGAGCTGGTGCGCGAAGCTATCCGGCCGCTGAAGATACAGGCAGAGAAAAAAGGGATCTCCCTGCTCACTGAGGTACCCGAGGCGCTACCCCTGGTGGCTGCCGATTTCAACAAAACGGTCTGGGTTTTGACCAACCTGGTGGGCAATGCGCTGCGCTATACCGAGGCCGGGGGAACCATTACCGTCCGTATCAGGGTGGGCACCTGGCGGCTCTACTTCTCCGTTCAGGACAGCGGGTGCGGTATACCGCCCGAGTACCGCGATCAGATCTTTGAGAAATTTATTCAGGTGCGCGGGCCTGCCAGGAGAAAAGGCGGGGCTGGCCTCGGGCTGGCTATCGCCAAGGAGATAGTCACCGCTCACGGCGGCGAGATCTGGGTTGAGAGTGAAGTCGGTGTCGGCTCCACCTTCACTTTTTCCTTTCCCCTCTTCCGCCGGGAGGAGATTATGGGCTAGTGGGAAATGCTGATCAAGGAGGTCTAGTTGCATGGGGAAAAGAATATTGCTTGTTGAAGACGAAAAAAACATCATTCTAGGTGTGCGGACATGCCTGGATGCCGTCGGTTACGAGGTAGAGATTGCTGAGAATGGTGAGCTGGCCATGGAAGCGCTACAGCGAAGCCATCCCGATCTGATCCTTCTCGATCTCATGCTCCCCAAGGTTAATGGCTTTGAGGTGCTGGAAAGTCTAAAAAGCGATCCGGAGACGGAGACGATCCCGGTTGTTGTCCTTACCGCCAAGGCCGAGGAGGAGGACAGGCAGAGGGCCATGGGGCTGGGCGCAGACGCTTATATGACGAAGCCTTTTAAGCCTCAGGAGCTCTGGGATCTTCTAAAAAATTATCTTCCCGATGATGATAAAGAGCAGTGATGTGATCGAGCAGGCAGACGCTCCCCATGGGAGCGTCTTTCACTTTGGCGCCTTCCCGGTGAAAGGGCTGATCTGATTGGGCACAGGGCTTGACGGCAAGATGATCGTAGTCGCTCCGAACACCTTCAAGGGAGCGCTTGCTGCTCCCATGGTGGCAGCGGCTGTGGCGCGGGGGGTGCGGGCGGTGTTCCCCGGGAATAAAGTGAAGGAGATACCGCTGGCCGACGGCGGCGACGGGACCACGGATTGCATTGTCAGGGCCACCGGTGGTCGCCTCTATCATAAGATTGTCACCGGGCCGTTGGGTGATCCCGTTGAAGGCGCCTGGGGGATTACGGGCGACGGCTCTACCGCCGTGGTGGAGGTGGCTTCGGCCTCGGGGATGGCCTCTCTTCCCCGGGAGAGACTCGATCCGCTGCGAGCGACGAGCTACGGCACCGGTGAGCTCATCAACGCCGCTCTGGGGAGCGGCTGCCGCCGGCTGTTTTTGGGCCTAGGCGGCAGCGCCACCAGCGATGCCGGGGCCGGCATTCTCCAGGCGCTGGGGGTGGCTCTGCTCGATGAAAAGGGTGTGCAGATCGGTCGGGGCGCCGCCGCGCTGGGTTCGCTCAGCAAGATCTCCCTGCCGCGTAATTTACCGCGCCTGCGCGGGGTGGAGCTTGTTCTGGGCTTCGATGTGGACAACCCGCTCTATGGCCCCAGGGGGGCCGCCTATATCTATGCGCCGCAGAAAGGCGCTTCGCCGGAGCAGCTGCCGCTGCTCGATCAAAACCTGCGCCGCTTTGCCGCCGTGGTGGAGGGTGATCTGGGGACCCGGGTCAGCTCCATGCCGGGGGGGGGTGCTGCGGGGGGCATCGGCGCCGGCCTGGCCGGCGTTCTCGGGGCCAAACTGGTCCCGGGGGTAGAAGAAATTATGAATATCGTCGGATTACCCGCCCTTTTCGAAAAAGGCCGCGTCGGCCTCGTGATTACCGGCGAGGGGGAGATCAACGCCCAGTCGCTCTATGGAAAGGTACCCGTGGGGGTCTCCCGCCTGGCGAGGCGCTACCGTGTCCCCGTACTTGTTCTGGCCGGTGCTCTGAAGCTGGAGCTGGAGGCGGCGCAGGGCGAGGGAATTACCACGATGCTGGCGATCGCCGACGGGCCCCTTACTCTAGAGCAGTCAATGGCACGGACGGAAGAGCTGCTGGAGAAAACCGCCCGCCGGGCGATGGAGCTCCTCCGGATCGGTCTCGGCTAACCAGGCGCCCCTTCTACCGGGCCAGGCTTTTCCGCAGCAGCTGCACTATCCGCAGTGCTTCCGCCTCTCCATCAGGATGGTATTCCGCCGCTTTTACCGCACTGAAAAATCTGCCCGCATTTTGCTGAAGCGCATGTTCTGTCAGCAGGCTGTCAGCCGCTGCTTCTTTGATCGATCCATCGAGCTCTTCCAGGGCTGCAGCGAGGGCGGGATGCTCCTTTTGCAGCTCCTGAAGCGGCAGGTCGCCCCAGGGGACCGATTCCGCCTGCAGCGAGCGGCTCAGCTCTGGATAGCGCCGCTCCATCTTCTGCTGCAGCTCCTCCAGATCGCTGCGATCGTTCACCGCCACAAGCAGGTAGCCTGCCCTTTCGATGGCTTCTCGGCCACCCTCCAGGCGGTCCAGAAGGACATAGATGGCGCTCACGCTGCCCCCAGCTTCTTCGACGGCGGCGGCGGCATCGAGGACGGAGCCGCCGGTGGTAAGGACATCGTCGACAATTATGGTGCGCATGCCGCGGTAAAAGGGCCCCTCGATGCGCGACCCGGTGCCATGGCGCTTGGTCTCTTTGCGGACGATGAAAGAGGGGAGCGGGTTGGGGCAGTTTTTATCCGACCGCATTCCGCTCAAGACCGTCACCGCAGCAGCGATGGGATCGGCTCCCAGGGTGGGGCCGCCGATGGCATCAGCCTCCATGCGGCGCTGCCGCACCGAGGCGAGAATATATTGCGCCGTGGTAAAGAGTCCTTCAGGTGTCATGGTCACCTGCTTGCCGTCGATATAGTAGCTGCTACGGCGGCCGGAGGAGAGGATGAAGGTGCCGCGGCGATAGGAATAGATGTAGGTGAACATCAGTAGTTTTTGCTGTAACTGTTCAAGGGTTGGATCAGGCATCGGGGTCCTCCTTAAATATACTTTTTATTTGCTGAGTTGCATTATATCATTATTCTGGGCGGAAAATAATTTAACTGCTTCG
>JGI24707J26582_10003628_pt1 | contig 10992 bp, 9 predicted proteins | sample BioPla1DNA1_FD_26582 | JGI IMG/M metagenome (IMG submission 26582) | reverse complement strand
CCACTCCTAATTAATGCTGCAGTGGAACTGGTCACTGCACTTGTAGAAGGCATCGGGTTGGCTTTACCAAAACTCATACCAGCAACAGTTCTTGCTGTAACACAGATTGTACAAGGATTAACTGACAACTTGCCAATGATACTGGAGGCAGCCTTTCAGCTTATTATGGGGCTTGCTCAAGGTCTAGTTGACGCTATTCCGCAGTTAATTGCCGCATTACCCGCCATCATTACCGCTTTAGTTGACTTTATTATTGGTGCCATTCCGCAGATTATCGATGCAGGTATACAGCTTTTGGTGTCACTAGTTGAAGCATTGCCAGAAATCATTGCAGCAATAGTTGCTGCAATCCCACAGATAATTGATGGTTTAGTTAAGGCGATACTTAGCTCAATCCCCCAAATAATTGATGCCGGGGTGAATCTGTTGATTGCCTTAATTCAAAATTTACCACTCATCATCACTACTGTGGTGGCGGCGATACCTAAGATTATTACCTCGCTTGTCAATGCAATTATTGGCAGCATCCCACAGATAATTCAAGCGGGTATCCAACTTTTAGTATCACTGATTAAAAACCTACCTACTATTATCGTAGAAGTTGTCAAAGCTGTCCCACAGATAATCGCAGCTTTAGTTAAGGGTTTTACGGGTTCAATTGGGCAGATGGCTCAAGTTGGTGGCAATCTTATCAAAGGTCTATGGCAAGGGATCTCTGATGCGGGAGCATGGCTCTGGGGGAAAATATCCGGTTTCTTTGGCGGTGTGGTGGATAAAATCAAAAACTTCTTTGGTATTCGTTCACCTTCTGCACTTTTTGCAGGACTTGGTGACAATATGGCACAGGGGCTTGGTCAAGGTTTTGAGAAGACGATGGCGCAGGTTGGTGAGGATATGCAAAATGCTATTCCCACAGACTTTAGCACACCAGGTATAAACCTTAGCAGTTCTATCAATGGGTCAGTCGGTACTGGGGGTTTTGGTGGTTCGCTTATCACCATACAGCAGATGATAGTTCGATCCGAGGACGATATCCGCAGGATTTCGCAGGAACTGTATAACTTGATGGAAACCGGATCGAGGGCACAAGGACGATTCAATCCCGCTTAAGGAAGGAGGATGAAAATGGGGTTCACATTTAATGGCATATCATCGCAATCAATGAATATAAATGCTAGGCTTACAAACTGGCAAGCATCGCCCTCATTGAGAAACTCCTTTGTAACGATACCTGGCAAGCCTGGTATTGCTGACTTTGGTAGCGATATTGCAGAGAAAATAATCACAGTTCATTGTAATGTCTACCCACAATATAAATTTTCTAAATTGGTATCTGTTATGGATAACCTTGCTGATTGGCTGAATCCTGAACGTGGGGTGCAACAACTTGTGTTGGACGATGTACCTGACCGTTATTTCATTGCCCGTCTGTCAGAAGCAGTAGACTGTGACAGACTCATTCTTTCAGCCGGTGCATTTGATTTGAAATTTGTTTGCCCAGATCCCCATGCCTACGCTTTAACGGATGAAACCTATACCATAACAGCCGAGGGAGAAAATATCGTTACAAGGCTAAAAGGCAATGCCGACTCCGAACCAGTGTATTTGATAAAAGGAATAATTCCTTCAGGAACAAACACATATGTTTCCATTCAGACTAACAATGAAGAAATTCGTGTTATTGGTCCTTTGTATGATGGTGAAACATTAATAATTGATACAGGAAAGGTCACAGCAAAGGTCGTTGATACTAGTGGTGAGACACTACGTAACGGCCTACCGCTTATGCAAGAACTTAATTTTCCTGTGCTTCGTAAGGGTAACAATACTGTGACGATTACTCCTGTAGGGGCGGATTTTATGGAGCTTAAAATACAAGCAAAAAGCCGATGGAGGTGATGTAAATGGCNATTAAATCAATATTGACATCACAAACTGACTTTACGGGTGAGTTTCCTGTAAGCGAGAATACACTTGCTCTTTGGCGATTCAATGAGTCTGGACCCGACTCCGATGTTAGACTTGTCGATGCGAGTGGTCATGGTCGGCACATCGCTATATCGGGATGGTCTGGTACATCGGCAAGTCTCCCAAATGGTCGCTATGGACGTTTTTTTCGCCAGAATATTGTTAATCCGACATCAGAGAAAACCTACTTGATTGCAAAGAATGATGGTACATTTTTCTCCAATTTAGGCGATAAAATCGCAGTAGGTGGATGGATAAACCCAACTACCTACTCTGTAGGACAGACCTTTATTCCGCTGTTTAATACAAGACAAGGTCCGGGTCAACCTATTCTATACTTGTCCCTGTACCAAGGCAGACCTCGAATGATGTTATATAACTCTTCTGGTTCACTGATTCTCGACCAGAGTGAAACACCAAGTTTTAACATGGTTAATGGTGGGTGGTACTTTATTGCAGCAATTATTGAAGTGAATGCCAAGACATCGCAGTTTATTCTTTGTAACCGAGCAGACGCAACGGTCTGGATTGCACCCAAACGGACATTCACGGGAACATTAAACCCATCTTGTACAGCAGATATTGTGATTGGAATGCATGCAAATCAGTATTATTATGCAGGTGGATTTGATGATTGGTTTATCGAAGTGAATTCACAGCTTACAATTGAGGATTTAGAACGACATTTCAAACAGTCATTGCTTGCCAATGGCGGTGATACTAGTGGTGCGATTGATGCTATTACAGAANCTGGTGTGGTAACTCTCCTCAAAGATAATAACAACAGATATCCTGAAGTTGGGCAACTTACGACTATAGCTGCAGAATGTTCTCTTGCGGGTAGTGGTCGAGTGTCTGTAGCTTCGGAGTATACAGCAGGCGTGACTTCTATTTCTACTATAGAGACGGCTACGTCAGACGATTTGCAGGATTGGTCGGCGTGGCAGGAGGTGGGTTCCAACGGTGAACTGNTTTCTCCAAACCGTAACTTTATTCGTTATAGGATTACACTTTCAACTATTGATCCCTTGGTTACACCGAAACTTTTGGATATCACACTTCACGACATACCGAAAGCTCCATATGAAAAACTGGGTTTTGCTAGNCCTGTCGTGCTGGACGAGAATGGCGCATGGGAAGCAGTACTTGAAAATGCATATGACATNATCGTAACGGGAGAGATTAATGGCGCAGATACTTTGGAATTCAAACTGCCATGGAATGATAGCAAACGTGTATATTTAGATAATGAAAAACAGGTTCAGGTTGCACATGACATTTATCGCATAAGGACACTGACAGATGAAAAAGGAGCAGATGGAACAGGGATTCTGACCACNGTATATGCGGAAGCAGCATTTTATGATTTNACCTTTTCAGATGAAAAACAGCCGCGAGAGTTTAATGCCGATTTACCCTCTGTTCCAATGAGTTATGCGTTGGAAGGCACAGGATGGTCTCTTGGTGTAGTTGATGTCACTACCAAACGGACATGGCAATGCCAAGAGAAGAATGCATTGGCCATACTCAGAATGACGCAACAGATTCACGGTGGAGACTTAGTATTTGATAGTCGAAACCGTCTTGTAAATTTACTTACATTTAGTGGTAGAGATAGTGGTGCATTATTTGCCTATAAGAAAAACCTTACAGGTATCAAGAGAGTTGTTGATACCCGCTCTCTGGTGACAAGGCTATATGCCCATGGTAAAGATGGCATGACCTTTGCCACGATCAATAGTGGCAAGGAATATGTAGAAAACTATGAATATTGCAATGAGGTGCGGGTTTCAACACTCGATCTTTCGAATTTCACAAATCCTTATCAAATGCTTGAGTTTACGAATATACGACTCGCAGAATTTTCAAAGCCCCGTGTTTCCTATGTGCTATCAGCGATGGATTTGTCTGTGCTGACAGGTTATGAGCATGAAAGATGGTCACTTGGCGACATTGTGACGGTGGATGATAGAGATTTGAATCTTACTATCAAAACAAGGGTTGTTCGCAGACAATACAATCTTCAGGAGCCATGGAAAACTGTACTTGAATTATCATCAAAACTTCGTGAACTTGGGGATACGTCTTCTAGCATTCTCGCTGATCAGCTCGACCAAAGCAACCTCATTGGGCAGGAAATCAAAGATATGGTGCCGTTTAACCATCTGCGTAATAGTAGAGCAGACGATGGCTTTGCTTACTGGCAGAATTCAGGTTTTGAGGTGGACACTGAAAAAGGTGTGACAGGTACAGCTTCATTTAAAGCGGTAGGTTCTGCAACCTCTACAAAAAGTATGGCTCAAACAGTATATCCTGCATCCCGCCGTAACTACACCATATCAGCACAAATAGGATCAGATAATCTCCAAAAAGGTATAGATGGACAAGTGGGTATCGAGGTAGTATTTGAGTTTGAAGATGGAACTACTGAAACGAGATTTATTGACCTGTTTTAAGAAAGGATGGTGATTGATTTGGCTGTATTTCAACAAATTGCTCGTGATGCAACACCTAAAGGGTATGGGAAGCTTCACTCTATCACCATTCGGTTGGTAGTTTCAAACTGCACGGGAGAAGTATATTTCACTGACATTATGCTGCAGGCAGGTTCTATAGCCACTGGCTGGGTCGGTCATGTATGCGAAATCAAGTGGACGAACGACGGGTAGGTGATGGCTATGCAGGAAAGCAATTTTATACGTTTTGCGGAAGTCATAAAAGTAAAATCAGAAAAGCGTATAGTTAGTATTACTGTGCGTCCCCTTATTACCAACTGTACGGGTTCGATTTATTTCACCGACCTACAACTTCAGGAGGGTGACAAGCTGACAGGATACACGCTACACACGGAAACGTTCCTAAAGCATTCGCCTAATCCGGTACGTTTCCACAATGGTGTAGTCCGTAGTGGAGACACAATCATTATTTTTAACCTCGGAGAAACTTCAAGCGGGCTAGATTGTTATATCTACCCCCTGCAAGCTATGGAAGCTGGCAGTATTCAGCTTTCACAGGGGATGGGTTCACATAAGGTAAAATTTGATTCAGAGGCTTACCCAGGTGATGAATTTGCACTTAAGGCTTCAACAAGAGAGTGTTTGAGAAACGGCTATCCCACGCCGAAGCATGGATTCTTTCAATACACAGCCGCTACCGACAGTAAGCACCAAGTAAAGCTACAAGACAGAAAATCTGCTAGGGTATATTTCGAATACAAAGAAATGCTGAAAGGGGATCTGCGTCCATGAAAGATTATATTAAGGGTAAACGCTGTATGGTATGGTCCTTCATGGGCAATGCTCGGATGTATCAGGCTTTGAACGATTACGGTGACCGTTTAGATACTGTTGGTATTTTCACTTTTGAGGTAGACATCACAGGCACGATAACGGAAACAGGTACTAGCGTTTCTTCCCTTACTCCATATCGTACAAAGTGGCCACATATCAAATGGTTACTTACCATTATGAATCATGGGATAGAGAGCATATTTACGGCTCTGAGAAATAACGAAGGTGGTGCAAAGTCGAAATTCCTCTCAGAAATAGTACGTATTATGAACAAATACCCTTGGTGTGCAGGTGTAGATATCGATTTAGAGCGCGGTGGTGGATTTGAGAACCGTGCTGCCGCAAATGCTCTATTCGCTGATATATACTCGACTGTTAAAAACTATGATTCATCAAAACTAGTAAATATCTGCTTACCTGGAATGACGGGTGTGCAAGGCTCAGTTGGTGGAGAAAATTGGTGTGTTTATGCCGACCTTAACGATTATTGTGATACGGCAGCAATCATGAGTTATGGCATGGCATGGGCAGGTTCAGCTCCAGGCCCAGTATCACCAAGGAGCTGGCTTGAAGGTATCTACAATTATGCTATTACAGCTATGTCACCACAAAAAGTATATATGGGTTTACCTGGTTACGGTTGGAATTGGCAGATTTACGACTATCCATCCAACCTAGGTAAGACTTATCGCGGTACATCGAACACTTACTATGCAGCTAAGAACTGGATGACTGGGGTGTATAACTTTACAAATGATCAGCCTCCACAACCATTTATCCCAATCATTGCCTACTGGGATGATCACGATAAAGTACCATGGGCGCTGCCACATGTCTACGATTATATGGAAGGCTGGGACGCAGTATCACGAGAAGCTCCTATTATTGCTGAAACATATAATCGGCGAAAATATCTTACTTGTTATGGGAAAACACAAAAGTCGGAGTTTGGAACTATATATGTTAACCGAGATGGTGAACCAGACAGCTACACAGATGGTGTTGTGGTTGGTAATGGAATGATCACTCTTTCGTCAAGTGAAGGTAAAGCGGAGTACAACTTTACAATTGACAAATCAGGTACTTATGATGTAGTTGTACAGCTTTGCTTTCCGTTCTGGGATAAGAATGGTATCACAATTGCAATTGACGGTACAGTGGTTAGCTACTCAGAGAATCGTCTGTGGTGGCCATACTGGAGGAAAACTTTCTGGGCAGAACTTGCCACTAATGTAAATCTCCTAGCAGGAACACATAGCATCACGATTGAAGGTGGTGTAGTTGGTACTCAATTTTATGGTTTCCGGGTTTGTTCTAATTTTAGTGAATATCCTTCTGCTGGAGAGGCAACCTTCAGTTTATCTCCACGAAGCTTCAAAGACGTAAATGGTAACATGGCTGTTCCCGACAAAGGGTTTAAGCTTACTACAGAGGTTTTGCGCCGTAAGCCGGATTCAGCGTTAGCTTGGTATGAAGACTTTAGAGATCCCGTCATCCTGCCAGAAAGCTACTGGCAGACGTTATCGGGGAGTTGGAGTGTATGGCAAAATCCTGATGACAATGGCAATCGCCCGTATTCTCAGCTTGAAGGAAGTGGTCAGCTTGCTTGGAAATACGACAGCTTTAGTGATGTGCATATTCGTGCTAGAATTGCCTTTCCTATGAGCGGTAGCGGAAGAGCAGGGAGTGTTTTGTGGGAATGTGTTTTGTTGTATCAACATTGATGCCCAACAAGTGGAGCTTTACCAAGGCTCTACATTACTTGGTAGTTATCCGGCAAGTTACTATAAGACTTCAGATGCTGACATCCGCACCAATCCGAATATGTATCTCATTGAAATGAGGAAACGTGGAAATAAGGTGCGTGTCTACTCTGGGAATTCCAACACACTTCGTTTTACTGCAAACATCTCAAGTACGGGTGGCTATTGTGGTATTCAGTCCGATGGGCAAATAAAATGTGAACTTCTCCGCTTGGGAGATGCATGGACTTATGAACCTTACGAAGCCTTTGATGTCACCATGCCAGACGGATCACTTATGCAGTATGGCAGAATTGCTAGGAATGGTGTAACTTGGGATAGTAAGTTTCATGTATTTACTCTTACAGCTGATGTAGAGGAAGCCTCCACCAGAAGTGAGGATATTTCCATGGATTATGACTTTTATCATAGTAATCTCTTGCAGATACCATGCAACGCAGATTATACAGCGAAGGTTATACCAAAGGACATAAACGTCTGGATATCTCGGTTGTTTCTCGGTGATGCAGATGGCTTTTCAATTTTGTACTATCAAGATGTGGATTCGCTGGTCTACTGGTCAAACGAAGCGGCTTATCGTTGGGACCTACGGGGTATTGCTATCTGGTCATTGGGACAGGAAGATATGCGGCTATGGGAAGCTTTGCCAAAACAAATATAGAGGAAAAATAAACTATACAAGTATACGCTTGCCTATTTCGGTTGGCGTTTTTTTATGTAATCAAAATGATAGGAGGTTAAGATAATGAAGGAAATTTGGAACTGGATTCAAGTGACATTTGCTGTTGTTGGTGGTTGGCTCGGATATTTTCTCGGAGGATGGGACGGATTTTTATATGCTTTACTTACTTTTGTTGTGATTGATTACATCACAGGTTTGATGTGTGCTGTGCTTGATAAGAAACTATCCAGCGAGGTAGGCTTTCGCGGCATATTCAAGAAAGTACTCATCTTTTCATTGGTAGCAATCGGTCACATTATTGATAAAAACGTTATTGGAGATGGCTCTGTTATACGAACAGCGGTCATCTTTTTTTATCTTTCAAATGAAGGCATATCCATACTTGAAAATGCTGTTCATGTTGGTCTGCCTGTACCACAGAAACTCAAGGATATATTAGAGCAGCTTCACAACAGAAGTGAAAAGGAGGACTATAAATGAATCTACGTAAATTAATACTTACGAACAATGCCTGCTACAAAGCAGGCAAAACAATAAAACCGAAGGGTATAATGGTTCACTCAACAGGGGCTAACAACCCAAACCTAAAACGCTACGTTGGTCCAGACGATGGCTTGCTAGGAAAGAACCAGTATAACAACCATTGGAATCAAAGCAAACCTGGAGGGCGTGAAGTCTGCGTCCATGCCTTTATTGGTAAATTAGCAGATGGATCTATTGCCACCTATCAAACATTGCCTTGGAATCATCGTGGTTGGCATGCTGGAGGAGCTGCTAATAATTCCCATATTGGTTTTGAAATTTGCGAGGACGGTTTGACCGATGCCTCGTATTTTTCTGCTGTTTATAAGGAAGCTGTGGAGCTTTGTGTATATCTTTGCAAACTTTATGGGTTTAGTGAAAGAGATATCATTTGTCATAGCGAAGGTTATAAACGAGGCATTGCCAGTAATCATGCAGACGTGATGCACTGGTTTCCTAAGCATGGGAAGAGTATGGACACCTTTCGAGCGGATGTAAAGAAACTATTAAGTGCCGAAAATAAACCAGCAGACACGGTGAATAAGAAATATTACCGTGTGCAGATCGGTGCTTATTCTGTTAAAGCAAATGCTGAGGCACAGCTTGCCAAAGCTAAAAAAGCAGGCTTTACGGATGCATTTATTAAGTATGATTAATCAAATAGAGCAGGTAAAAAAACAGTATTTCTTAAATTTCATCAAGCCTCTCAAATAAAATATTAAACTATTAAATTTAAGTAGCCTGTGAGGGTTCTTCCCTTGCAGGCTCTTTTTTTATGCCTTGATTTAATTAAATTCTACAAATCCTCAACTTCGACCTGTTCCCACGGCTATTAGGTAGGAGGTGATTCCTAGTGAATCAGCACGAGAATAAAAAAGTTACGAAGATCTCGGATGAGGTTATAGACAAAAGCACCACCGCACTTAAGAGAGTTTCACAGGAACAGTTACAACGTGAGTTTGATTATATCCAGGCAGAAAAGTTGCTGAGAAAGATGCTCGAAAAAGGCTTAATAACTGAAGTGGAATTTAACAAGATAGATGCACTCAACCGCCAAACTTTCTCCCCTTTTTTAGCTGAGATAATGCCCTGAAATCCTTGATATATAAGGGTTTCAGAGGTAATATGTGACATACCAAGAAGGAGGTGAGAGGATGAAAAAGATAACGAAAATAGAAGGGAATCTAGCCAACTCTTTTATTAAGGCAAAAATGCGAGTAGTTGCCTACTGCCGAGTTTCAACAGATAGTAATGAACAGCTAGTCAGCTTGCAAGCACAAAAGGCCCATTATGAGACCTACATAAAGGCGAATCCGGAATGGGAATATGCAGGCTTATATTATGACGAGGGAATCAGCGGCACGAAAAAGGAAAACCGCTCTGACCTACTTAGAATGTTATCAGACTGTGAAACTGGGAGAATTGACCTAATCATTACAAAGTCCATCAGCCGATTTGCGAGAAATACTACAGACTGCTTGGAGATGGTTCGAAAACTGATAGACCTTGGGGTTCATATCTATTTTGAGAAGGAAAACATCAATACGGGTTTAATGGAAAGTGAATTGATGCTCTCCATTTTAAGTGGGCTTGCAGAAAGTGAGTCAATTTCCATTTCTGAAAATACGAAGTGGGCCATTCAAAGACGATTTCAAAACGGAACCTTTAAAATTTCCTACCCACCATATGGGTATCAAAACATTGACGGTCAGATGATAGTAAACCTCAAGCAGGCTGAAGTTGTGAAGTATATTTTTGCAGAAGTATTATCGGGCAAAGGTACACAGAAAGTTGCAAATGATCTTAATCAAAAAGGTATCCCATCAAAAAGAGGTGGCCGTTGGACGGCTACTACCATTCGAGGGATTCTGACCAATGAAAAATATACTGGCGATGTTATTTTGCAAAAGACTTATACTGACAGCCATTTTAACAGGCACACCAATTACGGTGAGAAAAATATGTACCTAGTAGAAAACCATCATGAGGCAATTATCAGCCATGAAGATTTTGAAGCTGTGGATGCCGTTCTCAATCAGAGAGCAAAGGAAAAAGGCATCGAAAAGCGCAACAGCAAATATTTAAACCGATATGCTTTCTCTAGCAAAATTATCTGCTCGGAGTGTGGCAGTACTTTCAAAAGACGGGTTCATTCATCTAGAAGAAAATACATTGCTTGGTGCTGCAGTAAGCATATAAGCAATATAACGGAATGTTCTATGCAGTTCATTCGAGATGAAGATATAAAGACTGCATTTGCCACAATGATGAATAAACTCATTTTTGGTCACAAGTTCATATTAAGGCCACTTTTGGATGAGTTGCGCAGCAAGAATAATGCGAAAAGTTTTCGTAGAATCGAAGAGTTGGAAACTAAAATTGTAAACAACATGGAGCAGAGCCAGGTACTGACAGGTTTAATGGCCAAAGGGTATCTGGAACCTGCTCTGTTTAATAAAGAAAAGAATGCACTGGAGGCAGAAAGAGAAAGGTTTCTTGCCGAAAAGGATCAACTTACTCGTTCCGTCAATGGCAATATTGCAAAGGTAGATGAGGTTGACCGTCTGCTTAAGTTTGCCACTAAGTCCAAAATGCTCACAGCTTATGAGGATGAGTTGTTTGAAAATTACGTAGAGAAGATTATTGTTTTTTCACGAGAGAAAGTCGGATTTGAATTAAAATGTGGAATCACATTGAAGGAAAGGTTGGTGAATTAGATGGGTCACACACCCTATGGATATAGAATTGAAGATGGAAAGGCTGTTGT
>JGI24707J26582_10003626_pt1 | contig 11001 bp, 10 predicted proteins | sample BioPla1DNA1_FD_26582 | JGI IMG/M metagenome (IMG submission 26582) | reverse complement strand
CACGGGAAACCCCACACGCCCCTCAAACGTGCGTGTCTACCTATTCCACCACCTCGGCGTTGCAATCGCATTATACGCAACATATTTTTATTCGTCAAGACAAATCGATTGAAAGCCAAAGAACTCATATTAATCTATAATTTGAATAAAGTATTATTCATCTACACTCGCTTTTATATAAGAAATCGAATATCATCGACATGTAGCATTTACTGCAACCTAATTCGATAGATATATGATGACACTGTCTGTTTACACGGCAAAACCAAAGGAGGTGAAATCTCAATGAAAGTAGATGTCGAGTACCTTAAATTTCTATGGCCACTCAAGGCGTATTTGATCACATGCGGCGATATCGTTTCAAAGGTGAACATCATCGCAGTGAGTCTTTGTATGCCGGCCGCTGGACAGCCTCCTCAGCTCGTATGTGCCATAGGGAAGGCATTTTACTCCTTCGAACTAATCAAGCAGACGGGTGAGTTCGTCATAAATGTCCCCACAAAGAGCCTGAAAAAAGCCGTTTATTACTGTGGAACTCATTCGGGCAGGAATGTCAATAAATTCAAGGAGACCAAACTTACTCCACAACCAGCAAGGCGCGTTAAAGCTCCCATAATAGCAGAGTGCATAGCTCACATGGAATGTATAGTAGTGGGCAAACTGGACACAAAACCTTATACGGGCTGGGACCTCAAGCCCAATATTGCCAACAAAACCCTATTTCTAGGAGAAGTAGTTGAGGCATATGCGGATGAAGCTTATGCCTCGGGCGAACTTAAAGCAGATTATCTCTCAGAGGAAAATTTCCCGGATCATGCCTACGGTTTGCGCTTCAAGTAAGGGCAAGATCTCTTAGCGGCTTAAAAAGGGGCTCGCGATTTGGAAAAAATCGCTAATTTTACAACTAATCTCCACCGTTAGCCCTTTTATAAAGATAAGTTTTATGTTCTATAAGGAATGCCTCTTTACACAAATGCCGGGCAAAAACCTTGGTGGTGCAATGGTTAAGTTGGAACTAAGCCAACCCGCCGCCATCTACTACTAATACAGCACCCGTTATCCATTTAGATAAGTCACTTGCCAAGAATAATACTGCATTAGCTATATCTTCAGGAGTGCCTATCCTCCCCAAAGGCCTCTCTCTGGCAGAGGACTGCAGAAACTCTTCTTCGTTAACCCCAAGTTGACGTGCTTCTCCTCTAAGCAAAGGTGTATCTATGTCACCGGGACAAACGCAATTTACCCTGATGTTGTCTTTCCCATGATCTATGGCCATAGCGCGAGTGAGGTTTACGACACCGCCTTTAGCCGCACAGTATGAAGCTGCCCTTTCCCCACCTTTAAGGCCCCATCCAGAGCCGGTGTTTACGATACTACCCCCGCCGCCTGCTGCTATGAGCGGTATGGCATGCTTTGAAAGCAAATACGTTCCCTTTAAACAGACATCTACAGCCAGATCCCATTCCTTCTCATCTAATTCGATTACGGTCTTCCTAATAATGATGCCCGCATTGTTATGTAAAATATCGAGCCTGCCAAATTTATTTTTTACCTCTTCCATGACCGTTTTGCAGTCTTTTTCAGAGGTTACGTCGCATTTCATGAAATAGGCTTTTCCACCTTGATCCACTATCTTTTTGGCAGACATCTCGCCTTTTGTTTTGTCGACATCGAGTAAAACTACCTGTGCACCAAATTTTGCAAGGATCTCGGCCGTAGCGTACCCAATACCCGATGCAGCACCTGTAACTGCGGCTACTTTTCCTTCCAGCGACATAACGTTTTTATCTTTCAACATTTTCCTCACCTTCCGCTTGAAAGTGTCTACTCGTATTAAGGGCGTTTGGTAGAAACTATAATTTGCCTCAGCCCTATTTTAAAAAGAAACCGGATATACGGCGTATTCTTTATAGCCAGTAATGACCTTTATATATCCGGCAAGCATTTCATCGACTTCGCCATCGCCGCTATCCACGAGAAGGGGGGCCCCCTTCGAGGAATGCAGCTTGCTCTTGGTGGAAACGACTATTATGTTGTCCTTTCCTATCTTTTTGATGATCCTCGGGCTCAATTGCTGATTTCCTCGACCCAAGATGTACCCTTGCCCTCCAATAGGTGTGACGATCAATTTGGAACGTTTGTCGTCGATAATTTCCAATAATTGTTTTTCCGAGACGTCTTTGGCGAGAAGTTTTCCGTTGCTTACGACATCCACCCCAAGCAAACTGTAATCTAACCCCAATAACTGCATAATCTGTCTCGTAGTGGTACCTGGACCTACTATGTAAATGCAGTCTTGTTCCATATTTTCTACTACCTCAGCGGCAATTGCTTCCTGTTCGTATTTTTCGCTGGGAGGGGTGGCAGCTTTTACGTTCTGCACATGCCTTCTTTCGAAGGGGATTTTTAAGTAACCGTAAAGCCTGGCGCTCACGATGCCTTTTCTAAACAACTCTTCATCGATGTCCATAACTTCCGCCTCTCTAAACCCTTTTACCTTTCCGGTCAAATAAAGAAGAGCTAGCTCTCCTGCCCTTTTGGGATTGAGTGCAAAGACCGAGGAGTGCATCTTTACTCCGGCAGGTATTCCAATGACTGGCATAGCATTCTTTATTGAACTGTATATGTCGCGGGCCGTCCCATCGCCGCCGGCAAAGAGCAACAATTCAATTTGCAGCTTCATCATTTCCGATGCTGCTTGACGTGTATCTTCCGCAGAGGTTTCCTCTTTTTCTGCACCTATGATGGTCACTTTAAACCCGCACTTATTCGCTACGCTTTCCCCCATAGCTCCAGGACATGTTATTATCTCTATGCTGTCTTTTAAAATCTCAAGCTCTTTTAGAGCTTGTAGGGCACGAAAAGGTGCTTCAGTAGTAGCGCCAAGTTTACGTGCAAGCTCCACTATCTCGGGGCCATCCGTTCCTTTCAAACCCACCTTTCCACCCATGCCCGCTATGGGATTTACTATCAACCCTACCTTATGCATCGATATCCTTCCCGTGTTTTTTAAGATATGAACGCCACGTTATGGCCCACTTCTCGGGATCATCCAATAACAAGGGATCTATCTTGTGGATACAACTGTTGTAAGGAGCGTTTTTTACCTTATCTGGGTCTGTATAAGCTTCTTCCGAGACTTGCTTTAAAGCAGCTACGTACTCATCCAGTTCATCCTTCGAGTAGGACTCAGTAGGTTCCAGGGTAAAGGGTTCCGGTATTATCCAAGGATGATGGCTCGTCCAATAGTGCATGCCAAAGTCACACATCCTGCACTGTACATCTTCGGTTGTGACACCTGTATCTTCCGCCAATTTCTCCCAACTGTATCTGACCTGTTCCAGCCTATGCTTGCCAGGGGCATCGTAAGGGATGCTAGCGCCACGTATTTTTGAAACGTTTCTCATCAGATAATTGCTGTTCAACACCGCTATCCTGGCCACTTCCTTGAGGCCTTCTTCGCCCAAGCTCATGATCCACGCATAGGCCCTTACCACTACGGGAAGGACTCCGTAAAACATCCGCACCTTTCCGATAGTGTTCTTAACGTCGTAATTCAAGAAATACTTTTCCCCATCGAAGTCAACCAAGGGAACCGGTAAATACTGTTCAAATTCTTTCCTTACGCCAACAGCCCCTACAGCCGGACCCCCACATCCATGGGGAGACGAGAAAGTTTTGTGCAGGTTGAAGAAGCAAAAATCAAATCCTCCCTCCAAAGCCCTCGTCATACCTAAAATGCCATTGGCGTTAGCCTGATCATAACTGCAAAGGCCTCCCGCCTCGTGGACAATACGCGTGAACTCAGCGATCTTAGAGTTAAACAATCCATGATCCTCTGGATTCGTTATCATAAGACCAGCGGTCCTATCTGAAACAGCTTTCTTGAGAGCATCTACATCGGGATAGCCATCTTTATCGGGGTATAACGTTATAACTTTAAAACCATTAACTGCCGCCGCCGCGGCGTTCGACGGATGAGAAAAGATCGTGGTTATAATTTCATCCCTCTTACCAGATTCGCCGCGTAGCTCGTGGTACGCCCTTATCATGGAAGCGATGGTAAATGCCCCGTGAGAGCCACCTCCTGGTTGAAAGACGAAGCGAGACAAGCCAGATATTTCCCTCAAAAACAGATCGGTCTTGTAAAGTATTTCAAGCGCCCCTTGTACGGTATCTTCTGTCTGAAAGGGATGCAACTCCGTAACCTTAGTAGATGTAGCAAAACTTTCGTTTATTTTAGGGCTGTATTTCATGGTACACGTTCCCTGCCCTATTTCGATGTTCAAGTCCGCCCCCAAAGTAGCCTGAGAAAGATGAAGATAATGCCTTAAAACTTGTGCTTGAAACAATTCCGGCAGCGCCGGCGGCTCTTTTCTTCGGAGGTGCTCCGGAATTCTTGAAATGCCGTCTCCCACTTCTGTTCTTATTTCCTCTTCGGCCTCAGGTACAAGTATGCCCCTTGCTCCCCTGGTGCTTAGTTCAAATATAATGGGTTCATCCCACTTTGCTTGATGGAAATTCCTCAATTTAGCCTTTTTATTCTCAAGCATGTTATTTCTCCTTTCTCAAAAAACTAAAATGCCCAGATTACAACTAAAAGCATCAAAAATATCTTTCCGGGGATTTACCGTGTAAGTATTTCATTTAATGTTCCAGCGAGATGGTCTATGTCTTTTTTTGAATGTACTTCCGTAATGCAATAAAGCGAACTTTGCCCTAACTCAGGAAATTCCCTGGACAAATCTTTACCCCCAAATATTCCTTTCTGGAGCAAGGCGTTGTTAATCTCTTCCACGCTTTTGCCCGTGGCGTTAAAGTCAACCACAAACTCCTTGAAGTACGGGGCGTCGAGCAAGGGCACTTTTACTCCCTTTATTGCGGAAAGTTTCTGGGCAGCATACTGAGCCTTTTGTAAAATCGTTTTACCGATATCTTTCATTCCCTGTGGTCCCATCAAAGCCAAGTAAACGCCTGCGGTAATACCCCAAAGCGCAGCAGCTGTTCCAACGAATTCCTTGCCCTCCTCCCTTTTTGCGAAAGAGGTTCTTTCATATGCCACGTCCCCGAAACCCCATTCTCCTTCGACAACCGTCTTGGTTATTCCAAATAAACGTGATGGGTATTCCATAACAAATTTTTCTTCGTCACGAGTTGCAATAAAACCTCCGCATCCGCCACCGTAATTCATGTGAATTCCAAGCGATTGTATATCGCCACACACGATATCTGCCCCATAATGGGAAGGAGGAGCGATTACGCCCAAAGAGATGGGATCGACGAAGGTCACCATGAGGGCTCCTTTCTCGTGAGCCATTTGTGAAATGTTTTCGCCTTGGCATTCGATGCATCCAAAATATGAGGGGTTTTCAAAGTAAATTGCGGCAGTGTTTGAAGAAATTTTCCGTTTCAAGTCCTCAAGGTCGACCTGACCAGAAACCTTATCGTAATTTACCAATATGACTTTAATGTCGGGGTTCAAATAATTCTTAATCACGAGCAATCTTTCAGGATGTATTGCACCGGCAATTAAAACCTCTTTTTTTTCGGTAATCCTTGAGGCCATCCGCAATGAAGTCGCTGCAGCTTGCGCTCCATCATAGGTTGGCACGTTTACCACATCCATATCTACAAGTTCCGCCATCATGCTTTCATATTCGAAGAGTGCCTGAAATCTTCCGTGGTCTTCGTAGGGCTCACCTGCATAAGCTGTCAAAAACTCAGCTCTGCTGTTGATTTCATCACAAATAGCGGGGATGTAATGTTGCCAACAGCCGGCCCCCAAAAAGCTGACATTTTCCTCGCATGTCATATTCTTGGATAATATTTCCTCCATGTGTCGTTTCAGATCTAATTCCGAATGCAGTGGTTCCGGCAGGTTCATCTTTCCCTTAAACCTTAACTCCTCCGGAATATCTCTATAAAGTTCATCTACGTCGTTTATTCCTATTTCTTTCATCATGGCCAACTTCAACTCTGGCAACGAATTGGGAATGTAAGGGTAAATAAAATTATCTTTATCTTTCAACAAAAAACACCTCCTAATTGCTATTTAAAAAATCGTTTAGTATTCCTAGAATACATAGTATTCATATACGATTTCAATAGTTTTGTCAATGATGTCATCAGTTTATATTTTTAAGGGTAGAAATTTGAGTCATGTATGACATTGCCTCATAAATTTAAGGAGACACCTCTCCAAAGAAAAGAGGGAGGGGACTCTCCCTTTGATAAAATATAGTTATCGCAAACCTAAACTATCGAGTGGATAGCGATAGCCTATCGCTTAATTACTTTGAATGACGAAGATTAACGTCACCCATTTTTCAGACAACAAATAAGCTTTAAGAATGTTTTAGAAGTTTACAAACCAAGTACCTAAACAACGATAAACTAATATACGTCAAGACAAAACCTCACCAAACTAGGCATTGAGGCGGATAAGCGCATTGTTTTATATATAATCACATATATACTCAGTTATAGAGTTACATCGTACCTGGAATGTGCAGTTGGAAGGGACTTTGTATACTTCGCCAACAGCAAATCTCTTCCAGTATTCATCCCCTGGCAACAATACCTCAACTTCTCCTTTTGTGATTTCAACTATTTCCGCTACATTGGAATCAAAAGTGTACTCTCCAGGAAGATAGACCCCTAATGTTTTTCGGGTACCATTACTCTCGACTATTGTACGGCTCTGTACAGCACCATCAAAGTATATGTTTGCTAAAATATGAACTGTAACATTGTAAAAAACACATTCCTCAGTCATGGATGATCTCCTTATTTGCTTGGAATAGCCAAGATAAGACAGCAAATAACAGTGGTCCCAATTCCCAAAAACATCTCAAGGGGGGAATGTCCTTTTATTACATAGTTAATAGCCCCATGAATGGCTACTGCGTTTGCTATCAAATTCAAAATCAAGCCATACACGCGACCAGAAAAAGGTCCATACTTTCTATCCAGTATTCTATCCATGAAATAAAACCTCCTTCCTAACTTATGAGCCAAAGATACCCAAACGGTTGAAAACATAAACGATAGCAGCCGCATTAACAAAGCAAAGGGCAACCATAATACCTAAATTCCAGAGGTAACTCTTGCAGCGATTTTCACCCATAACCTTTTTATCATTTAGTAGCAAGTACCAACTCCAACCACATATGTTATTGGTTAAAGATATAAAAGCTGTGACAAAAATTACTAGCCATACCGGACGAGATGCGAAGACAGCAAGAAACCCTGTGGAAGGAAGAAGGGCACAAGCTTTCCACCTAAGAGAATCTACGTTAGCTTCCCACCCAAAGGCTTCGAAAATGGCTATGGCACAAACCACATTAAGACCCACAATGGTGGTAACGGGAATAGCGAGGCAGGCAAGGTAGAAAAAGATTGCTCCCAATTCGCTTCCAAGCAATGGCGCAAAAACAGCTGCTAATTCTACCGCAGATTCTGGCACAGCCCCCCCTGAAACATGCAGTGTTTGAGCAAAAGCAGTAACGATAAGCCAGTTAACTAAAATGAAAGGTAAAAGCAAACCAAAGAACATATCCATTTTCCCAAGCTTTTCGTGCCGCTCACTCCAACCCCTGGCTAAACCTGTGTAGTGAAATAAGAACCAGTCCATAACGCCACAGGCAGCAGCTCCTGAAGCTATAACAAGATCCAACCCTTCTCCTCCGGGAGGAACCCACGGGATAAGATTTCCTTTGACAAATTCAGATACATTAACTCCAACTTTTATTACAGAAAACCCAAAACCAACAATCATAAGAGCAATGGCACATTTCATAAAATTTTCTACAAATCTAACACCTGGGCTATTCTTTTTACCATACATGAGAGTTAGCCATGTTGTAAGAGCTATAATTGCAATCCAATTATATTGGCGAGGAAAAGAGAAACCTAAGTGTGGCGTAAGGCTTTCCAACAGATTTCCTGCTAAAGCAAACTGGCCCCATGTCCAAAGTATCGCAGGCGCTGCAACCCCTCCTAGGGCAGTTAATCCTGATCCAATAATCCAATGGTGATATTTGTTTTGAAGTATTATAATTCGGCCTCCCTTTGTAGCAAATCGAAGGCCTGCTGCTACCATGAAAATGCCCACAACGATGGAAAACCACAAGACCCACATTGTTTTATATCCATAAATGGATCCTGAAAGCATGGAAGCGGTTACTGTTCCTGCTCCCAACGTAAAGGCAGCTCCCATAAACCCAGGTCCGCCTAGTCTAATGTAGCCAAGAATTTTTTGTAGTAATGGTAGTTTTTCTATTCTTTCCAGCTCTGCAAGCTCAGCATCAAGCTCTTCTTGCGGTATTGCATCTGCAAGTGGGTAATGAATTCTTTTTATGGATCTTTCTTCTCTTTCTCCCATATTATGTACCCCCTTTTTAAGTTAAGGCTAAATAGCATCCCCAACATATCTTTAAAATCCTAAAGACTGATATAACCAAAATTTTTCAAAACACAAAACAATAGATATAATTCAGCGCTAATTAGTAAAGAGAGGTTTTGACAAGACGGCTTTAGATTTTACTTTGAATCACCTCCTGGTTCCTATTCTAAAAATCGTAGAGTATTCCTAGAATACATAGTATTCATATACGATTTAGATGGTTTTGTCAACAACTTCTTAGCTATATTTCAAACAGTGTGGAAATTTGTATCGGTAAGAACCCTATCTTCATCTTCCCGGGGTGGACTTCTACCCTCTGTGGTCAAATGTTGATGAGGACCTCCTTTCCTAAGCTGTTCGGCAGATTGTTGCCACCGTTATATGTTTGGATTAAATTTCCATGCTGAAGGATTTAGGCCTCGATCATTTGACAACCTATATAATATCAATTAGTATTCGTTGAATACATGATATAGAGCGCCGCATTTGGTTTCCTGAGATGATGTAAGTTTTCAAACCGTACAAAATGGTTAGGGAGATAAGGTAAAATAAAAAAAGATTAAAAGAGTTTTGTCGCTTAATTCCTAACAAAAAGAAACCATGAGATTACAAAAAATATGTTTCTTAATTAAATTATTTGAAATAATGGGAGGGATTTCCTTGAGGCAACACGAATGGATATCAGCTGTAGATTACGTCTATAAAGAGCTACGTCGCAAGATCATGAACAAAGAGTTTAGACCGGGGCAACATCTTCCGGAAACGGCTTTAGCCGAACAATTGAATGTGAGCCGAACTCCTGTGAGAGAGGCCTTGAGGCGGTTAGCAAGTGAGGGACTGGTAGTCATCATACCTAACGGCGGTGCAAGATTGGCTAATCCGTCGAAAGAAGAAATTGAAGATACTTTTGAAATAAGGGCATATTTAGAGTGTTTGGCGATCAAGAAGGCGGTCCATCGCATAACTCCATTACAGATTTGCATGCTTGAGGAAGAGATCCAAAGAGAAGAAACCATCTTCCCGGAAAAAGATTTGGATAAATACCTAGAAGTTAATAACGCTTTTCATAAAGTTATCGCTGAAGCCAGCGGCAATGTAGTCCTCTATGAACTTATAGTAAATATGCTTTCTCGCTCTTTTGTCTATTTAGTGCTTTTTGGATCCTTTTTTGAATTCGAGAATAACCCAAGCCTTGATGAACATCGCGAGATCGTTAAGGCACTTAAGGAACGCAATGAGGACAAGGCTGTAGAACTGATGCGATCTCACATTTTATCTTCCTGCAAATCTGTAGATGATTTAACCCAAAAATCCGAGAGTATATCAATACAGAGTGAATGCAATGAGGAATAGGATATCATGCGAAGATATGAAATATCTATTGATATAAAAAGATAAATCGCAAAAATCATATCCCCCCTGGAGGACTGGACATCCTTAGGGGATAATTGTTTACTGTTGCAAACTCGTCCAAGGATATGGTTTTTCACTAGTTAGTATCAAGTCTTCAAGGGGCATTCTTTGCGTCTTAATTGTCCCTATGGCTGGCCAACCTACGGCAACGTGCATTGCAGGCTCAATGTAATCAGGGAGTCCGTACAGTTTCTTAAACTTTTCACCAGTATCCTCTGTATCGGTCGACCTTATTGTCTTAGACAACCAACAAGCTCCCAAACCAAGAGCATGGGCCATGAGGCATATGTGATCAGCAGCTGCTGCAGCATCATAGAACATATTATGACGCACACATGGATCTTGCCCTACAACTTTATGAATCCTCGTATCGTAACAAATGACTATTATTACAGCATTCTCTGTAGAGATATCGCTCCACATCATCTTCTTCTCTTCTGGATCTTTAAGCACGATAAAGTATACTTCGTCAAGGTTGCAACCAATTGGTGCTGCCCTACCAGCTTCAAGCAGCTTATTGATTATACAATCCGGCACCGGTTTATCGAGCCAGTTACGAATTGATTTTCGCCCCCATATCAACTTTTCTACTACTTTCATCTCTTCTTCAGTAAAAGGCTCAGGAAGAGGTTCGTTAATTTCCGGTTTTATTCCATTTCGAACCTGCTCAGCAAAATGAAGGTATCTCTTAGCCCATTCTATGTCCGGCCCGTCTTCGGGTAACCCTCTTTCTCTCCATACATCGAACACCAACTGTGCTTGTAGGCCAAAGGTCGATATCGGTTTATCCTCCCATCTAAGGAGAATAGTATACAGTGGAACCTCAATATTATGATGGACACGCTCGCGGAGAAGCGCACGTAGAAGAACAGGGTCTAAACTCATAAGATCCTCTTTTTTGTACTTAACAGTCCTAGATAAAACGACCTCGGTTATTTTTGCCATCTAACATTACCTCCTGGTTATAAATTAATACCCCTTAACTACCCGTCTATATATCTCCAATCTTTATCTTCATCGAAGAAGTCCTTTTTTTCTTGTTCGGTAGTAAGCCCAATGGCAAATTCGCATTGTTCGTCTCCGTCAGGCAGTGCTTTTAAGTGTACCAATTTATAATCCGGATTAAAGGCCATGTATTTTGCAACATCGACGAAGCAGTATAGCCTTCCAAGCTCACCCATGCC